>Ga0265296_1003135_pt1 | contig 15788 bp, 17 predicted proteins | sample MunlanPumphouse1_FD_189073 | JGI IMG/M metagenome (GOLD analysis project Ga0265296, IMG submission 189073) | Groundwater microbial communities from a municipal landfill in Southern Ontario, Canada - Pumphouse #1 | ecosystem: Environmental > Aquatic > Deep subsurface > Groundwater | place... | reverse complement strand
CGTCGAGATCGACGAAACATGGGCCTCCGATAATAAGGCCTATATCAAATGGGAATGCCGGAATGGGTGATCATGCCCCGCGGCAATTTCCAGACGTCAGGTTGCACAATCGCCAGATCCGATAACGACGGAATAGGGCAATGCGGGAGCGATAATTTCCGTGGTAATGACCGCAACAGCTAATCAGCCAGAATACTCAGATTGTGGATCGAGGCCGAACCGGGACCCCTCGCATGCGGAACTGAAGCCTCTGATATTCTTCATGAGACTGCGCAAAGCAGGGGTCCCGTTCCGCGCCGATCGGGATCTCGGCTATGGACCCATTATTGTATTATCTCAAGAAGCTAGCGACAACCTTGCAAGGTCACGCTTCGGCGCCGATCCACACATTGACGAGCTGGAAGAGGCGGTTTTCGACGCCTGGCACGATGGGCAGGTAGCCAATCTAGTCGACGATAAGCAGCGTGGGACTGTTAATAGGCGTCAAAGTAGGACTTCATCCGGCTTCGGCTAATTCATTGTGGTGCCAAGCAAGATCGAGGCCATTGGGGGTCGCGATCAGCGCCGATCTGGACCCCCAATAAACTGAATAATATCAGGCTTTCGCACTGGGTTCTGCCGCAAATGAATGGGACCCGGTTTCCATGCCTATTCACACCGTTCGCAAAGGTTAAAGAGGCGGCGAGGGCGCTGTCTAGCCATTCGCTGCGCGTTGGCCTCACGCAGGATTTGTTTGCGGCCGGCGAAGACAGTGTGGGGATTACGCAGGCACTGCGATGGTCCTCGCCGTCGACCGCGCTGCGCTATGGGCGAAATCTTGCCGCTCGAAGCAATGTTGCCGCTCGCGTGCTGTCGCGGACCAGGGGCTAACGATCGCGCTGATCAGCGGGCCTTATGGCACAGACAGCGGCCCGGGTAATTGACGAGGAAACCACGTCAGGAGGGCGTCGGAGAGTGCTGCTGCGATGACGGAGGGCTCGCCTGTTCGTGTTCCGCTAGCGCGCACCGTCGTCGCCTGTCCCGTCCAGACCACGCGACTTTCGCGGCGCAGCGACACGGTCACCTCGAGACGGGTCACGATCAGCCCGTGCAGTTGGTCCTTTCCTGAGGGCAGGGTCAGCGACAAGCCTCCAAGGCCGGCCGTCATGGCTGGCCGATCCGACCGGTCGTTGCCGGACCGGACAATCCCCCGCTGAGTCTGCGATACCTCAACCTTGGCGACGTAAAGGCTGTGGTTCGCGTCGGGCAGGGGCAGAAACGATGTTCGAAGGAGGGTGCGCTGAACGGCATCTGTGAACGTCTTTGTTATAGCGGGGGACGTGGTCGGATTATTGGCAGCCACGATCGCTATCGTGCCCGGCTTTACTACGGGGGAGTCAACCGGCGATTGCACTATGGCTGCAGCAGCGGCGCAAAGAAGAAAATACATCCGACAGGCTCCGGTAATTGAAAAGACGATCTGAAGTCGCGCTGCAAATCTGTGGTATGCGATTTTACCTTCTCAGAACCGGTATCTTGCAGCGGTTTGATTAACACCCCCAATAGGCGTCCAAAAGGTGCCCCCTTCGTCGCGCTACGTATCGGTAATGACGGACGCGCCGTTCGCGCTGGTCGGGGCGTGGGGCGGGCGTTGCCCGACCGACGGCGCAACCAGCGCGAAGCGTCCCTCTGTCGGGTCCCGGAGGTCAGTTGCGGTGTTTGAAGCGTCAGGGGCCGTTGCCGGTTTCGACGATGTCGCGGTGGTGTGCGATGCGGTCGAGCAGCGCGGTGGTCAAAATGGGGTCGCCGGAAACACCGTTTTTCCTCCGCCGCTCGAACGGGACGATCAGACGGCCATATTCGATTTCCGGTACGCAGTGTGCAACCTGAGAATCGCGAAGCTCTACGCTCCACGATCGAGTTCGCTGCGGACGCGCCGTGCAAGCTCGCCGACGCCGAACGGCTTGCGCAAGATGCGGTTCTCGTCGAGTTCGTCGTGCTCGCGCTCAAATCCTGTCACCAGCAGTATCCGCATATCTGGATGGCTGCGACCTACTCGAGCGGCCAGATCTCGGCCGTTCATGCCCGGCATGACGATGTCGGTAAGCAGCAGCTTGATACCGGGCTGGGTCGTAAGGATGTTGAGCGCCTCGGTAGCATCCGCGGCATGGCGGACGGTATAACCCAGACTACGCAGCGCTTCGACGTTGGTGCGGCGAACCTGCTCTTCGTCCTCTACGATCAGGATGATGTCTTCCGGTCGCCCAGGCGGCGCGGTCTGGTCTTTTCGAGGCACGTAGGATGATTGGGCGTCGGTTCCGGTCGCTTGGTGGCGCGGCAGGAGGATCGTAATCGCAGTGCCTTTGCCCATTGTCGTTGCGATCGACGCGGGGCCACCGGATTGCGTAGCAAAGCCGTGGATCTGGGACAGCCCCAGCCCGGTTCCGCGCCCGACCTCCTTGGTAGTGAAGAATGGTTCGAACGCGCGCGCGGCCACCTCGGCGGGCATGCCGCTGCCGGTGTCGGCGACCGTGAAGGCGATCTGGTCGCCGACACCGGTTGTATGGGTGCTGTGGTTGGTCGTTGTGATCGTCAGGATTCCACCATCGGGCATCGCGTCGCGCGCGTTGATCGCAAGATTGACAATAGCGTTTTCGAGTTGTCCCGGATCGACAAACGTCGGCCAGAGATCGTCTGCCAGCACGGTTTCAACCATGATCAGGGCGTTGGCGTCGATTATAGCAGGCGCAAGCGGTTGCCGACGCGAAAAAGCGAGCAGGCGGCGCGTGAGATCGGCGGCGCGATGCGCGCCGTCCATGGCATTGTCGATATAAAGGATGATGTCGCCATCACCTTTGGCGAGGCGCCGCTGCGCGAGATCAAGGCTGCCGATGACGATCGCGAGCATGTTGTTGAAGTCGTGAGCGATACCGCCGGTCAGCTTGCCGACCGCCTCGAGCCGCTCGGCCTGCTGCGTCCGAACTTCGGAGGCGCGGCGGACAGCGATGAGGCGCATGATGAGGAAGACTAGCAGGAGGGCGAGCGCGATACTCGCCACGGCAGCGAGCAGCGACGACAAACGCCAACCATATTGCGAGCGGTCTATCGCGGTCGAGGGAACGGCGACATGGACCGACCAGCCGCTATCGGCCAGCGTGGTAAAGGCAGTGTACGTCGCCAACTTCTCCCAGGTAGTGCTCCGGTAGAAGCCGGATCGCCCGTGAGCGATGGCGTAGCGAACGTATCTGGTCGCGGGCGTGCCAAGGCGCGCTGGCCACGCCTTGCTGCGCGCGATGAAAAGCCCGCGTCGATCGACAATGGCGCTCACGCCCTCAGGCGAAGCGGAGGCCATCAGTACGCGCTGGACGAAACTCGGGTCGAGGCTAATCTGAAGGAGGTAACGGGGCTTCGCCGCAGTACCGATCGCGAGATCTGCCTCAATGGCGCCCCTCATCGAAACGCCCCCCCACGAGGTCGCTGAACACCGGTCGCAGGGCGCTGCGACGAGCGATCATCCGTGCGCTGGCGGCGTCGATCACGCGCTCCTGCGGCCCAGATGTCCGAAGATCAAAAAGGCTGACGCCGCGTTCCAGATCGATCAGGCTGACGTCGCGCCAATCGGGACTGAGCTGCGCAATGTCACGCGAGCGAGCTTGCGCCTCCCGCCAATCGCGCTCGCGTATTGAACGGATCGTGCTCAGGATGCGCATCGCCTGGCTGACAAGTTCCAGCCGTGATGAGATCTGGGTCGCGACAACCTGCGCGCGCGCCAGCGTTGCGCGTTCGGTTGCACGACGATCGTCGCGATAATTCACGCTGACCGTGATTAGGACATAGATAGCCAGCGGCAGCAGCAAGGCGGCAGCGAGGGCCACCAGCATGTGCCAGCCCACCCAATGTGTTCGATCGATTCCTACGGTCGCCATTAGTCCCACGTTATCATTGGCAAAGCCGTGAGCCTAGGTGCCTACTTACCTCTGCCGGTAGCTGCAGGCGCCCGCGGCATAACGAACTTAATACGAAGCTGTACTCGGGTAGACGAGGACGCAGGTCGCATAAGCAAAGCGTTAATCTCGGCCTGCCATTCTGGCATAATGGCAATTACTCGCCCGCGCCCTCAAACATTCGTCCGGCTTGCAGTTACAGGCGCGGCCTATTTCCTTGCGAGTGGGTTAGCCATAGCGCTTACCCGCTTTGAAGGCGGCGCGGCGTTCCTGTGGATCGCCAACGCCATACTGCTGGCGTCCCTCACCACGGTCGGACGCCGCCACTGGTTCGCCTTGATACTATGCTGCTGGGCTACTGGTTCGATCGCTACGGGGATTTTCGGCTTGGGATGGACCGCGGCACCGTTCATTTCGTTCCCTCTCGTGACGGAGCCCTTTATTGCTGCGGTGTTGATCAGACACTGGGGAGTCCATCGCTCCTTTCTCGATTCCGCCCGCAACTTTAGCGTGTTCGTGCTGGCGGCCGGGATCATAGCCCCTGCCTGCACCGGGCTGGCAGGGGCAGCCGTAATTTCCCTCGTATCGCACACCAGTTTCTCAGCTAACTATTCCAACTGGCTGGTCGGCCACGCGCTGAGTGCGCTTACATTTACCCCGATCTTCCTCCAACTAGCCAGCGGTGATATCGACCGCTGGGTTAAGGACGCCAGCTTCAAAGGAAGGTCGGAAGCGGCACTGCTTTTTGCTATCCTTACGGTAACGTCCGCCGGCGTGTTCTCGCAGTCGCAGCTACCATTGCTGTTCCTGCCTATTCTGCCACTAATGCTCATCACGTTCCGAACCGGCAATATCGGGGCGGCATTTGCCATAGTCATAATCGCAACGGTCGGTACCGGGTTGACCCTCAAGGGGCTGGGGCCGATCAATTTGATACATGGCACTAACGGTCATAGACTGCAGTTTCTTCAGTTCTACCTTACCACCACGGTCATGACGGTGCTTCCGGTCGCCGCGGAACTTGCTCGTCGCCATCTCTTGTTCGAACGATTGCAAGATAGTGAGGCTCGTTTCCGGCTTCTCACCGAAAACTCGACGGATATTGTCCTCAACCTCGGTATCGATGGGGCGATCCGCTACGCTTCACCCTCCATAAAGCAGCTCGGCGGCTACGATCCCCACCAGCTGATCGGCACCGCCAGCATCAACCTTGTGGACGTCGAAGACCGCGGCCGCGTGGCTGCTGCCCATCTTCAAGCTTTAATAAGCCCCTCCGAAATGTTTAGTGTCGAATTCCGCGCCATCGTGACGGGCGGCCAGCAGCGCTGGTTCGAGATGCAGACCCGCGCCGTGACTGACCACGAGGGCGTGATACGAGGACTCGTCAGCGCGGTCCGTGACATATCAACCCGGCATCTGGCCGAAGTAGAGCTATCTAAGGCCGCCAACACGGATCCTTTGACAGGCCTGTCCAACCGGCGTGCGTTCGATCATGAGCTGACGCGCCAGCTTGGTCCGGGCTCCGGGGCGAACGGCGGCTGCGTTGCGATCTTCGATCTCGATCACTTCAAGCGTATCAACGATACATTTGGGCACGCGATCGGCGACAACGTTCTTTGCGCGTTCGCACGCGTCGCCGAGGGGCAGATCTGTGGCGGCGACAGTGTGGCGCGTATTGGCGGCGAGGAGTTTGGTTTCATATTCCCCAAAATACCCGGCGAGCACGCGTATGCAGTTTGCGAGCGTATTCGTGAGGCGGTAGCCGCGATCGCGGTGAAAGCGGGCGATTGGCCAGTGCGTGTCACTGTCAGCATTGGGATCGCACAATTTCGCGAAGGCGATGACCGGATAAGCGCCCTCAGCAGGGCTGATGAGGCGCTGTACGCCGCCAAGAAACAGGGCCGTAATCAGTCGTCGCTAGCTGCGTAGTGTGATTGCGGTCCTGCGAGACCGAATGCTAGCATTACTGTAAATCGGCTTTGTTGCAAAACTGACGTTGGGGCTTCCCCGAAGGATTCGAGCGGGATAGATGGGCGTGGTGCCCAAACCTGCTGCACCTAAATATCGCACGACGAACTGGCCGCAGTATAATGCAGCGCTGAAGCTGCGCGGATCGCTGGAAATATGGTTTGATCCGCAGATGCACTGGCTGTCGAAGCCGTGTGGTCGTCCTGGTCGGCCGATGCGATTTTCGGACAGCGCGATTGAGCTCTGCCTGACGCTGAAATCGCTGTTCAATCTGCCATTACGGCAAGTGACAGGGCTGGTGGCGAGCCTGATCAAGCTTGCCGGGTTGGACTGGCCGGTGCCGGATTATACGACACTGTGCCGACGGCAGGAGACCTTGAAAGTCGAGCTTGGCGGCCGGCCAAGTTCAGGCGGCCTGTGCCTTCTGGTTGACAGCACAGGGATCAAGATGACGGGTGAAGGAGAGTGGAAGATGCGCAAACATGGCGCTTCCTACCGCCGCCAGTGGCGCAAGGTACATTTGGGGATCGACGCGGCAACGCTGGATATCCGGGCCATCGAGGTCACGACGAATGACATAGGCGATGCGCCGGCGCTGCCGGATCTACTGGCGCAGATCCCTCAGGACGAGCACATACTCGGCGTTGGCGGAGATGGCGCTTACGATACCAGGGCGTGCCATGCGGCCATCGCAGAACGTGGTGCCGATGCGGTCTCCCGGTCCGTCGCAACGGGCAACCATGGACAAAGGACGGCCCCGGCGTCGATGCTCGCAATGAAGCGCTACGCGCTACAAAGCGCCTTGGCCGCGCTATCTGGAAGAAGTGGAGCGGCTATCATCGTCGCAGTCTGGTCGAGACCAAAATGCATTGCTTCAAACTCCTGAGCCAACGCGTTGTGGCCCGTACCTTCGATCGTCAGATCACCGACCTCAAACTCCGTGAGGCAATCCTCAATCGCTTCTCCAAAATGGAAACGCCGGTCACCGTCCGCATCGCATAATATCTTCAAGTAAAACGTCGCTCATGCTCTCGATGCGTTATGCAACAAAGCGGCTCGACGACATCAACGACGATTTTGCCACCACCGACGTGGTGCTGGTGATCGGCGCCAACGACGTCGTCAATCCGGCCGCACGCAGCGACAAATCCTCGCCGATCTTCGGCATGCCTATCCTCAATGCCGACAAGGCGGCCCAAGTCTACGTCGTCAAGCGCGGGCAGGGGAAAGGCTATTCGGGCATCGTCACCGCGCTGTTCTACGAACCCAACACCGACATGGTGTTCGGCGTTGCGCAGGCGGTGCTGATCAAGATGATCGAGGCCGTGCGCGGCCTCGGCGCGGCGGCGGCCTGACATCGCTTCTCTCTCCCGCTTTCTCCCAAGAAGGAACGCGTCATGATTCCCAAGACAATGCACGCCGCGGTCGCCTTCGGCAAACCGCTCGAACTGCAGGAATGCGCGGTCCACATGCCCGGGCCCGGCCAGATCCTCGTCAAGACCGAGGCCTGCGGCGTCTGCCACACCGACCTTCATGCCGCCAAGGGTGACTGGCCGGTGAAACCGACGCCGCCGTTCATTCCGGGGCACGAGGCGATCGAGATCGTCGTCGCGCTCGGCGCCGGGGTCATGATCGTCAAGGAAGGCGACCGAAGCGGTGTGCCCTGGCTCTATTCCGCGTGCGGTCACTGCGAATACTGCCTGTCGGCGTGGGAGACCGTGTGTCCCGACGCCAAATTTGGCGGCTATACTGAACCGCGCCGGGTTTGTCGGAGGCTCCAACTCCTGAGAAGGTGGAGCCATGACGAGCAAGACGACGAACAAGTTTGCGCCCGAAGTCCGCGAGCGGGCGGTACGGATGGTTTTCGATCACGAGCGTGATCACCCGTCCAGATGGGCGACCGTGGTATCGATTGCCGAGAAGATCGGCTGCGTTCCGCAGACGCTGCATGAATGGGTGAAGAAGGCCGAAGTCGACAGCGGCAAGCGTGGCGGTGTCCCGACCGAGGTGGCCGACAAGGTGAAGGCGCTGGAACGCGAGATCCGCGAGCTGCGGCAGGCCAACGAGATTCTGCGTAAGGCGTCGGCATATTTCGCGCAGGCGGAGCTCGACCGCCCGTTCCGGCGATGATCGCTTTCATTGACGATCACCGCGATGCCTATGGGGTCGAGCCGATCTGCCGCGTCCTGCCGATCGCCCCATCCACCTACCACAAGCACGTCGCGCAGCGACAGGATTCAGCGCGTCTGTCGGCGCGGGCGCGGCAGGATGTGGCCCTCAAACCCGAGATAGCTCGCGTGTTCGCCGAGAACTTCGCGGTCTACGGCGTGCGCAAGGTCTGGCGGCAGATGATGCGGGAGGGCTTTGCGGTCGCGCGCTGTACCGTGGAGCGGCTGATGCGCGAGATGGGCTTGGCAGGGGTAATCCGGGGCAAGCCGGTGCGCACGACCATCAGCGACAAGACGGCGCCGTGCCCACGCGATCACGTCAATCGCCAGTTCTTTGCGCCAGCGCCAAACAGGCTTTGGGTGTCGGACTTCACCTATGTCGCGACCTGGGCGGGGTTCGTCTACGTCGCCTTCGTCATCGACACCTACGCCCGCCGGATCGTCGGATGGCGTGCCAGCAGGACAGCACATGCCAGCTTCGTCCTGGATGCGCTCGAGCAGGCGCTTCATGACCGCCGGCCGGTTCACCGTGGTGGCCTGATTCACCACAGCGACCGCGGGTCGCAATACGTGTCTATCAAGTACACCGAGCGACTTGCCGAGGCAGGGATCGAGCCGTCGGTTGGCAGCGTCGGCGATAGTTATGACAACGCTTTGGCCGAGACGATCAACGGCCTCTACAAAGCCGAGGTAATCCACCGGCGCGGACCCTGGCGCAGCTTCGAAGCTGTCGAATATGCCACGCTCGAATGGGTCGACTGGTTCAATCATCGTCGGCTGCTCGAGCCTATCGGCAACATCCCGCCTGCCGAAGCCGAACACCAATATTATGCTGCCGCAGACAACATCGATATGGCGGCGTGACTCACAACCCAAGGCCTCCGGCAGACCCGGGGCGGTTCAATACCCAGAATGGCGGCTTTGCCGACTACGTGCTCGCCGACCCCAATTACGTCGCGCATATTCCCAAGGCACTGAGCCCGACCGAGGTGGCGCCGCTGATCTGCGCCGGGATCACGACCTACAAGGGCATCAAGGAAACCGAAGCCAGGCCCGGCGAGTGGATCGCGATCTCGGGCTGCGGCGGCCTCGGCCATCTCGCGGTGCAATATGCCAAGGCGATGGGCATGAACGTCTGCGCGGTCGACATCGACGACGGCAAGCTCGAGCATGCGACAAAGCTCGGCGCCGACATGGTCATCAACGCGCGAACGCAGAACCCCGGGCGAGGTGCTTAAGAAAGCGATCGGCGGCGGCGCGCACGGCGTGCTGATCACCGCACCATCCTTGTCGGCGTTCAAGCAGGGGGTCGAGATGACGCGCAAGCGCGGCACCTGCGCGCTCGTCGGTCTGCCGCCGGGCGAGTTCCCGACGCCGTTGTTCGATGTCGTCGCCAATTGCATCACCATCCGCGGGTCGTTCGTCGGCACGCGCAAGGACATGGCCGAGTGCCTGCAATTCGCGGCCGACGGCAAGGTGAAGGCGGATATCGAACTGCAGCCGCTCGCATCGATCAACACGATCTTCGACCGGCTAGAAAATGGCGACGTCCCGTCCCGCGTGGTGCTCGATTTCGCCGACACGAAACCCGGGAAGACCGCCGATGCGGGCAAGACCGCGAAGCCGGCCGTGCCTGTTCACGCCTGATCCGAAGCCTCCCGGTCGGCCGTATTGCGCGCCCGGCCGGGTCGTTTCGTCATGGCGCCGGCGTCGCCACTCCGGTGATCGCGCCAACCCGCGTCGACTGCCCCCAGTCGCGCTTGACGATCCAGTCGCGGGGAATTCGCCAATAGGCCAGCTTCGATCGGATCCCGCGCGGGCTCGTGGAAATAGACGCGCCTTACAAGCCCAGCGGCTGCAGTTCGCGGACGAGTTCGATCAACAGCCTCAGCCCGGTCGGCACCTGCCGCCGGCTGGAATAATAGACGTGAAAGGCCGGCCCCATCGTCGCCCAGTCCTCGAGCACGAGGCGAAGCTCGCCGCGCGCGACATAGGGCGCGAAGCTGGCTTCGAGACCATACATCAGCCCCGTGCCCGCGACCGCCATCGACAGCATCGCGCGACCCTCGTCGACCAGGATCTTGCCCGGCACGGGGATCGAGAACTCGCCCTCGGGGCCCTCGAATTCCCAGCGATAGATCTGCGCATTGCCCAGCCGCACGCCGAGACAATGATGATCGACCAGTTCGGAGGGATGCTGCGGCGTGCCGAACTTCTCCAGATAGGCGGGCGAAGCCACCACGACCCAGCGCAGCTCGTCGGACACCCGCTGCGCCACCATCTCCTCGGGCACCGTGCCGCCATATCGCACCCCGGCGTCGAAGCCCTCGTCGATCACGTCGGTCATCCGGTCGCGCGCGGCGATGTCGACCTCGATATCGGGATAGCGTTCGACGAAGACGGGCATCACCGGCGCGATCAGCAGCGAGGCCGCCTCGGCGACGACGTTGAGCCGTACGCGACCGGTCGGCGCCGCACGGTAGCGATTGAGCCCCGCGACCGCCTGGTCGATCGTCCCGAACGGCTCGGCCACCTTGTCGCGCAGCTCTTCGCCCGCGGCGGTCAGCGTGACGCTGCGGTTGGTGCGGTGGAGCAGCCGGACGCCGAGCCGCGCCTCCAGCCCTTTGAGCGCATGGCTCAACGCGGAGGCGCTGACGCTCAGCTCGAGACCGGCGAGCCGGAAGCTGCGGTGACGCGCGATCGCGAGGAAATAGGTGATGTCGGCAAGATCGGAACGACTGGTGGCCATGGGCTATCCTGCGATGTGGCTCTGCATGCGGCAAGAGATCGGTCCATCACCGACCGCATCGGGTCGTCGCGTTGAGCCGCGGGCGAGGAGATCTACCGGGCCGGTGGAATTGACGTCTCCGACGGCGCATCCGCGCGCCGGACCGCGACCGGGATCGCCCCCGGGATCGCGCCCGGTGTCGCCAGATCGGCAAACGGGCTGTCGAGCCCGCCCAGGATGAAGGGGCCGGGCGAATGATGGCCGCCCTTGTGGAAAAGCGCCAGAGTGCCCCACGGCGGGTACAGGCGAAATCGCCCTCGCGCGTCAGCCGATGCGGAAGCGTCGCGCGCGTCCGATCACGGTTTCGCGATCGATCGGCGTCCCGCCAGCCGACGTTTCGAACTTCACGCAGGAACCTCGAGCTCGCCGAGAAACGCATCATGCGTCATCGGGCGCGAAAACATCGGGAAATTCTTCGTCACCGCCGCGTCCTGCTCTTCCGGGCTCAGCGTCGCGGTGCAGTCGGTCAGCGTAATCACGCGAAACCCGCGCTCGTACGCCGACCGCATCGTCGATTCGACGCAGCAATTGGTCAGGAAGCCCGCGATCACCAGGTCGGTGATCCCGCGCTGGCGCAGGATGAAGTCGATATTGGTGCTGGCGAAACAGTCGAGCCCGCGCTTGCCCTCGATGACGATGTCGTCCTCTGCGGGTGCCATCGCATCGGCGATCGCCACGCCCCAGCTGCCCTTGCGGAACGCCTGCGCGCCGACGATCCCGGCAAGGATGCCATAGGCGTCGCTCGGGACTTCGGGATAGCCGGGAGCAAAGCTGATCGGCGCATGCATCACGGTCACGCCGCGTGCACGTGCCTGTTCGACGACGCTGCGGCTGTGCGCCAGCATGTCGGTATCGGCCATCACGGCCTTTACCGCATCATGCTGGGCGCCGCCCTCGCTGACGAAGTCGTTCTGATACTCGATCAGCAACAGGGCGGTTCTTTCGGGTGTCATCATTCATTCTCCCATTCGCCCCGTTGCCGATTCAGATAAGCCAGGTCTGGCTCACGCGATCGGGGGCAGCCGATCGAGATGCTTGTCGAGCGTCAGCGGATAGTCGCGGATACGGACGCCGGTGGCGTTGTACACCGCGTTGGCAACCGCTGCGCCGACGCCGCACAGGCCGAGTTCGCCGACGCCCTTGGCCTTCATCGGGTTGGCCTTGTCGTCGGTTTCCTCGAGGAACATCACTTCCTGGTGCGGGATGTCGGCATGGACCGGCACCTCGTAGCTGGCCAGATCGTGGTTCACGAACAGCCCGAAGCGCTTGTCGACCGCGAGGTCCTCCATCAGCGCCGAGCCGACGCCCATCGTCATCGCGCCGATCACCTGGCTGCGCGCCGTCTGCGGATTGATGATCCGGCCCGCCGCACAGACCGCGAGCATCCGACGCAGCCGCGTGGTCCCCGTGTACATGTCGACCCCGACCTCGACGAAATGCGCGCCGAAGGTCGAAAGCTGCCACTTCTTATCGAGATCGCCGAACTCGATCTTGTCCTCGAACACCAGCTCGCCTGCCGATGCGGCCTGTTTCAGGTCGGCCGAGCGACCGCCGCTCGTGACCTTGCCGCCATCGAACACCGCGTCGGTCGCGCTATAGCCCAGCCGCTGCGCCACCGCCTCGCGCAGCCTCACGCACGCGGCATAGACGCCCGACGTCGCGTTCGCGGCGCCGAACTGCCCGCCCGACCCGGCGGACACAGGATAGGCCGAGCTGCCGAGCTTCACGACGACCGCTTCGATCGGCACGCCCATCATCTCGGCGGCGGTCTGCGCGATGATCGTGTAGCTGCCCGTGCCGATATCGGTCATGTCGGTCTCGACCGTCACGACGCCGTCTGAACCCAGCCGAACGCGCGCGCCCGACGTCATGTTCATGTGGTTGCGGAACGCCGATGCAACGCCCATCCCGACCAGCCAGCGCCCGTCGCGGACCTGCGCCGGCTTAGCGTTGCGACGCGACCAGCCGAACTGCTGCGCACCCTGCGTCAGGCAGCGGACAAGCTCGCGCTGCGAGAAGCGCCGCTTCGGATCCGCCGGATCGACCCGCGTGTCGTTCTTCACACGGAACGCGACCGGATCCATGCCGAGCTTCTCGGCCATCTCGTCCATCGCGATTTCGAGCGCCATCAGACCCGGCGCTTCGCCCGGCGCGCGCATCGCATTGCCCTCGGGCAGGTCGAGCACGGCCAACCGCATCGAGGTGAGGCGGTTGGCGCCCGCATAGAGCAGTCGCGTCTGGATGACGGCGGCCTCGGGGCTGCCGTTCGGCTGATCGCCCGACCCGCTCTCGTGCGCGATCGCGGTGATCATGCCGTCCTTGGCCGCGCCGATGCGGATACGCTGGCGCGTCGCGGGGCGATGCGTCGCGTTGTTGATCATGGACGGACGGCTCATCGCCAGCTTGACCGGACAGCCGGCCGCCTTGGACGCGAGCGCGGCCATCACCGCGTCGCTCCGCAGGAACAGCTTTCCGCCGAAACCGCCGCCGACAAAGGGCGACTTGAAGGTGATCTTCTCCTTCGGCATGCCCAGCGTCTTGGCGAGGTCGGAACGCCCCCAGTCGATCATCTGGTTCGACGTCCACAGTGTCAGCGCATCGCCGTCCCACGACGCGATCGACGCGAACGGCTCCATCATCGCGTGGCTGTGCGCAGGCGTCGAATATTCAGCGTCGAGCTTGACGGGGGCCGACGCGAACGCGGTCTCGAAATTGCCGACGCGGTTCTCGCCCTTGCCGGGCTTGTCGGCATCGGTCAGCGGCGCCGTCTTGAGCGCCGCCTCGAGATCGAAGCGGCCATTGCCGCGTGCGTAATCGACGCGGACGAGCCCTGCCGCGGTGCGCGCCTGCTCGAACGTCTCGGCGACGACGACCGCGATCGCCTGGTGATAATGGTCGACGTCGGGGCCGCCCATCAGCTTGACCGTGTTGAAGTTGCCCTTGCCGAGCGGGCCTGCATCGGCCGCCGTCACGATCGCGATGACGCCGGGCGCGGCCTTGGCCGCCGCGGTGTCGATCGCGTTGATCCGGCCCTTGGCGATCGCTGCACCGACGATGAAGCCGTAGGCGGCGTTCGCCACGTCGGTGTGATGTTCATACGCATAGGGCGCGAGCCCGGTCGTCTTGAGCGGTCCGTCGATACGGACATGCGCGCGCCCGACCGCCTTTTCGCGGTCGATCGGGTTGGCGCCGGCGGGAGTGTCGAATTTCATGATCTTATGCCTTCGCTTCGGCAAGGACGGAGGCCAGCGCGCGGGTCGCGAGCGGCAGCTTGAAGGCGTTGTCCTTGGTCGGGGTCGCACCTTGGAACGCGCGCGCGGTCACCGCGGCCGCACCCTGCGGCAGCAGCGCATCCGCCGCCTCGACGCGCCACGGCTTCGGGGCGACGCCGCCGAATGCCACGCGCCCGGTGCCGTCGGGCTGGATCACGGCCGCGACCGACACCAGCGCATAGGCATAGGACGCGCGATCGCGGACCTTCTCGTAGAAATGCTTGCCGCCCAGCGGCTTGGGCAGCGTCACCGCGGTGATCAGCTCGCCCTGGCGAAGCACCGTGTCCTGCTGCGGCGTATCGCCCCACAGACGGTGGAAATCGGCCATCGGGATCGACCGACGCTTGCCGCTGCCATCGACCGTCTCGACGACGGCATCGAGCACACGCATGGCCACCGCCATGTCGCCCGGGAACGTCGCGATGCACGAACCGCTGACGCCGATCACGCCAAGCTGGCGAGAATAGCCGCCGATCGCGGAACAGCCCGACCCCGGTTTACGCTTGTTGCACGCCATGTTGGTGTCGTAGAAATAGGGGCACCGCGTCCGCTGGAGCAGGTTGCCGCCGGTCGACGCCTTGTTGCGCAGCTGGCCCGAGGCCCCCGCGACGATCGCGCGCGTCAGCACGCCGTAATCGCGCCGGATCCGCTCGTCCGCGGCGAGATCAGTGTTGGTCACGAGCGCACCTATGCGCAGGCCACCCTCAAGCGTCGCCTCGATCTTGTCAAAGCCCAGATCCTGCACGTCGACCAGATGCGTCGGCACCTCGACCTCGATCTTCATCAGATCGAGCAGGTTGGTACCGCCGGCGATAAACTTGGCGGACGGGTTGCCCGCGACCGCCCGCGCAGCCGCGCCCGCATCCTTCGCGCGCTCATAGGTAAATGCTCTCATGCCTTCGCTCCTGCGACTTCGGCCATTGCATCTGCAATGTTGGAATAGGCGCCGCAGCGGCAGATGTTGCCGCTCATCCGCTCGCGCATTTCCACGTTCGTCGCGGTCGGGCGGACGGTCAGGTCCTCCTGCGCGTGGCTGGGCACGCCGCGCTTAATCTCGTCGAGCACCGCCACCGCGGAGCAGATCTGGCCCGGGGTGCAGTAACCGCACTGATAGCCGTCATGCTTGATGAACGCGGCCTGCATTGGGTGCAGCTTGTCGGGCGTGCCCAGACCCTCGATCGTCGTGATCTCGTCGCCGTCGTGCATCACCGCGAGGCTGAGGCACGAATTGATGCGGACGCCGTCGACCATCACGGTGCACGCGCCGCACTGGCCGTGATCGCAGCCCTTCTTGGTGCCGGTCAGGTGCAGATGCTCGCGCAGCGAGTCGAGCAGCGTGGTGCGCGGGTCGAGGTTCAGCTCGCGCTGCTGGCCGTTCACCTTGAACCGCACCGGCATCGTCGGCGCCGCGGCTGCCTGCTGCTGCGTCAAAGGGGCGGCGGCCACCGGGGTGGCGGCGATCACAGCTGTCGCAGCGCTGCCGGCCAGAAGCCCGCGCCGGGAAAGCTCTACTTCAGATATCAAGGTCATGCGCTCCGATTTCCTTCTTGCCGGACCGCAGGTCCGTGACGACGATCCGGTGATCGTCGGAGTTCTTGATTGACCATAACGCTGTAGTTTCACGATTGCGCCGTGAAATCCACTCATTGATCCGTTGAGGGCTTTTCAC
>Ga0265296_1003134_pt1 | contig 15793 bp, 15 predicted proteins | sample MunlanPumphouse1_FD_189073 | JGI IMG/M metagenome (GOLD analysis project Ga0265296, IMG submission 189073) | Groundwater microbial communities from a municipal landfill in Southern Ontario, Canada - Pumphouse #1 | ecosystem: Environmental > Aquatic > Deep subsurface > Groundwater | place... | reverse complement strand
TGAATATTTGGCTGGAAGAACGCCAAATCCTTGTGTATTATGTAACACACATATTAAATGGGGCATGTTGCTTAAAAAAGCAGATATGCTCGGCTGCAAATTTATCTCTACCGGGCATTATGCAAGAATACGTGAAGAAAACGACAGGCATGTTCTTTATAAAGGAGTGGATGGAACCAAAGACCAATCGTATTTTTTATGGGGGCTTTCACAGGATTACCTGAAAAGAACAATCTTCCCGTTAGGAAGCCTGCATAAGCGGGAAATCAGAAAATCAGCTGATAGTATGGGCTATCATAACCTCACAGAGAAAAGGGAAAGCTATGAGATATGTTTCATTCCCGACAATGATTACCGGTCTTTTCTAAATCGTAAGGTTGACGGGCTGTCCGAGAAATATAACGGAGGTAATTTCATTTCCACTGACGGAAAAATTCTTGGCAAACATAAAGGGTTCCCTTTTTACACCATTGGTCAGCGCAAAGGATTAAACATTGCTACAGGGATTCCTCAGTATGTTATCAATATTAATCCCGAAAGCAATACGATTGTGCTTGGAACAAAGGATGACCTTAAAAAACAAAACATGGTTGTTGGAAAATATAACATGGTTAAATATGCTCAATTGCCTGAAAATATTGAGGTTTTAACAAAGATCAGGTATAAAGATAAAGGAACAATGTCGAACCTGATAATGAATGAAGACCAAATTCAGGTAATATTCAACCTGCCTACCGGACAGGCAGGCGGTGAGGTTAATGCCATTGCTCCCGGCCAATCGGCTGTGTTTTATGAAGACGACGATGTAGTTGGGGGCGGAATAATTATCAAGTGATTTTTTATAATGCGCTTGGTTATTTTAAAAAATTTATGTATATTTGTAATAAATATGCAACAATGCTCCGTTTATTAATAAAATCAATGATTTTTGGTTTATTCGTTGCCGGAATTTGTTTTTCTTCCTGCAAACATGAAACTCTTGCCCCATCGGATGTTGGTTATAAATATTTTCCAACGAATATCGGACATTGGGCAGCATACAATGTTGATTTAACTGTATGGGATGATTTTTATCCTGTAGACAGTCCTCAGCATATACAAACTTTTATTTTTGATATAAAGGAAATAATTGAATCCGATTTTTATGATAATGAGAACCGCCTCACTCAAAGGATTGAATGTTATAAAAAGATAAATGATACCACAAATTGGTTTCTTAAAGATGTATGGGTTTCCAACCTTATGCCATCCACTGCTGAAAAAGTCGAAGAAAACATCAGGTATGTAAAATTAGTCTTTCCGATCATGGAGAACATGACATGGAATGGGAATGCTTTCAATACCTTAGGTTCACAGGATTATAAATACGATAATGTTTTTGAACCATATACAGTAAACGGTGTTACCTTCGATTCGACTGTTACAGTAATTCAGGATATCGATACAAACATTGCTATTTATGAAAAGATTCAGTTCGAGGTCTATGCAAAAAATGTCGGGCTCATTTATAGGAAATTCAGGGATGTTGAGAAAAACCCTTATTATCCTGATTCTACAGTAAGCGGTACAGACTTTACGTACAGAATAAAAACTTTTGGTAATTGATGAAAAAATATTTATTATTTACCATTTCCCTTGCATTTGCTATAGTTTCAAATGCACAACTGGCACCTCATAAATATTTGGTAAAGTTTACAGATAAAAATAATTCTCCCTATTCCATATCAAATCCATCTTCATTTTTATCAGTAAAAGCTATTACCCGCAGGCTAAACCAGGGAATTACCATAAAATATAACGATTTACCTGTTTCACCCGCTTATGTTGATAGTATTATCAATACCGGAGTAACATTGCTTTGTAAATCAAAATGGTTTAATAGTGTTACTATTTACACCACCGATTCTCTTGCCCTTGCAAAGATTCAGTCGTTTCCCTTTGTGGTCGGTATAGATAGCGTAGCCAGGATTAATAAAAACTCTCAAAACCCCATTTTTGCTCAAAATAATAAATTAAGTCCAATTGATTTATCCGGTAAATCAGCCGAATATCAGAACAATAATTACGCGAATGCTAAAATCAACAGTTATGATTATGGTTTTGCTTTTAACCAGATATCTATGATTAGCGCGGATTTTTTGCACAACCATGAATATTGCGGGCAGGGAATGACAATTGCAGTTATTGACGCAGGTTTTTGGAATGTGGATTCGCTTTCAGTTTTTGATAGTCTATGGATCAATAACCAGATTCTCGGTTTCAAAGACTTTGTGGAGCCGGGAGGCGATGTTTTCAGGAAACACGTACATGGGATGATGGTTCTTTCCATAATGGGAGGCAATATCCCAGGACAGATAGTTGGAACAGCTCCTAAAGCCAATTATTGGTTACTACGTTCGGAAGATGCTGCAACAGAAAATATCATCGAAGAATACAATTGGGCTTCGGCTGCTGAATTTGCTGACAGCGTGGGAGCAGATGTTATCAATTCGTCATTGGGCTATACCGTTTTTGATGCGCCCTGGATGGATCATACATATTCCGATATGAACGGACATACGGCACCAGGAAGTATTGCGGCTGCTATTGCTGCAAGTAAAGGTATTATTGTATGTAACAGCGCCGGCAATTCAGGATCTGATACATGGCATTACATTGGCTGTCCTGCAGATGCTGATAGTATTTTGACTGTAGGCGCTGTTGACAATAAAAAAAAGTATGCTTCCTTCAGCTCAACTGGCCCAACTGCTGATGGACGTATCAAACCTACGGTAGTAACCCAGGGGCAAGGGACTTATGTTGCTAATACACAGGGGGGAGTAGTGTCAGGAAGCGGTACATCATTTTCTTCGCCTGTTTTAGCGGGCGCTGTTGCGTGTTTGTGGCAGGCTTTTCCATCTAAAACCTATATGCAGATCATAGAAGCTATTAAAAAGAGCGCCAGCCAATTCAATAATCCTGACAGTCTTTTAGGCTATGGTATCCCTAACTTTGCTGCTGCTTGCCTAATCCTTGCCGGTACGATACATAACGTTAATGTGTTTCCAAACCCTTTCAGCAATATCCTGCATATTCTGTTTTACTCTGATGATATAGATTGTGTAGATATTGATATCTTTGATATAACAGGGAAAAAAGTATATTCTGAAGCAGGCCTTCACAGAAATACAGGCTATAACTATTTTTCGATAGGAAAAGTTTCAAACATAGCAAAAGGTCTTTATATAATCAGGATTTCGTCTAACGGAAATATTTTTTCCAGGAAACTGATGAAAGTAGAGTAGGAGAATAATTACTCTTTTAGATTTTTTATCTACCTCTTTTATTGGTAAACCTCCTATCTCTTTTCTTTAAAAACATCTTTACACACACATTTTTTTATTACTTTCTCATTTTGAATGGTTTATAAAAGAGCCATCGGAGTTTTCCGCCAATATTAAGTAAACTTATCATTTTTATCTTTAATTAACTCACTCAATTATACTCTATAGAAAAAAACGCGTATTATTCTCTTATTCAAATACTTTCCTCAAGTTCAACGTAAAAATTACCTAATAATAAACCGTTTTAGATGCATTATTTCCGGAAATATTCTGCTAAAACTATAAAAAATGAAAAGAGGGAAGGGAAACTTCAATAAAAAAGAAGTCAAATTACAGATCATAAAAAGACATACGTTGATCATAAACAGAACAGAAAAATCGCAAAGATACAAATGTGAACAGCAATAAAAAAGTTGAATAATGTAACTTTTTAAATAAAAAACATAAAATATTTGTAACATTTTGATTTTTTGTTGAAAATTGTAAATGATTAAATCATTTTATAACATATCATATTTAAACCCAGCATATTAAGAAATTTATTTAAATCATTTGTTTAATATTATTAGAATATAAATATTAATTTATAGGAATTTTATTAAAATCATATAATATATTGATATATAGTATCAAATCAATTATTATATAAAGGTTATATTCAAGAACAACCGATGTAAACATAGGTATACAAATGTAAACTTATTAAAGTTACATACGTAAACAGAATAAGTTTTACATTTGTCATGTTTAATTATAAATTGATTATGAACGACAGGATCCAATTAATTTTAAAAACCGAAAATATATCAGCGTCAAAATTTGCTGATGAAATTGGTGTGCAACGGTCGGGTATATCTCATATACTTTCAGGCCGGAATAATCCAAGTCTGGATTTTATTCAGAAAATACTTAAACGATTTCCGGATATAAGTTCTGATTGGATAATATCTGGAAAAGGAAGTATGTATAAAAATCCTGATCTTTTCAGCAGTGTAGAAGAGCAAAAATCCGAAAAGAGTGAAGAAAGTGGAAAAATATTCAATTCTAAAGAGGATATTCAGGAAGAAAATGAAATCACATTTAAGGATAATGAAACCATAGAAACAAACGAATTATTAAAAGGAAATACTCCTTTACCTTCATCAAAACAGAAAGATCAAATTAAAAAGGAAACACAACCCATATCTATAAAGAAAGAAGAGAGAAATTCTCATGGTATTGTCATGAAAGCTGGTGGAAAAAAAGTCGAAAGGATAATAATATTCTACTCTGATAAATCCTTTATCGAATATACACCGGAATAGTAGGCAAAAAATTGCTACAGTTCAGGTTGTCAAGAATTTCTGATATTCCATTTTATACCAAACCAAATCTGGTTTTAGGTTGAAAGGTTGAGCGGCTGGTTTGGTTGATGGTCTTTGGTCATTGGGTTTTCCCCATATACTTTTGACTTTTTACCAAACCTTTACCCAACCCATTAACTCAATACCTGAACAGTAACGAAAAAACAGCTATTGGCTAAAATCTTTCAGATTGAGAGAAGAAAAAATTGCATTCAATTTCAGCATTTTCATCATTGTCAGAGCCATGTACAGCATTTGCCCGAATATCAGTGCCAAAAAGCCTCCTGATAGTTCCTTTCGCAGCTTCTGCCGGATCGGTTGAACCGATTAGTTTCCTGTAGTCTTCAACTGCATTTTCTTTTTCAAGAATTGCAAGGACTATTGGCCCTGAAGACATGAAAGAAACCAGAGCTTCATAAAAATGCTGTCCTTTGTGAACTGCATAAAAAGCTTTTGCTTCTTCGAGTCTGAGATGAGTGTACTTCATAGCCATAATACGGAATCCTGCTTCATTTATCTTTGCCAGGATAGAGCCTATATAGCCGTGTTTTACGGCAAATGGCTTGATGATGGTAAAAGTTTTGTTGCCTGCCATAGTTTTGAGTTTACGGTAGCTAAAATAAACATTATTTATAGTCAAATCATTATTTATTTTAATAAATTTGCACCTCTTTTTTAATCGTTTTATTACTTGAATAAGCTTATAATAAATAAAATAGCTGAATTAACAGGCAGTCCAAAGAAAATTGCAATCATTATGCATGTTAACCCCGATGGTGATGCTGTCGGAGCTTCCTTAGCGCTATATGGTATTTTAACCAGGGAAAAGCATCAGGTTACTGTGATAACCCCAAATGAATATCCCTCTTTTCTTGCATGGATGCCTTATTGCAACAATATTCTTATTCATAGATTTGAACCACAGAAAACAGAAGAGGCTATAATGGATGCTGATTTGATTTTCTGTCTCGATTTTAACGATCTTAACCGGATGGAAAAGCTTGCGGAAGCATATAAAAAATCTAATGCCATAAAATTCTTAATAGACCACCATCTGAGTCCGTCTGTATTTACTGATTATACTATATCCGAATCAAAAACATCTTCTACTTCTGAACTAATATTCGACCTGCTTGTTGCTTTAAATAAAAAACACTTGTTAAATAAGGATATTGCCGAGTGTATGTATGTTGGAATTGTTACTGACACAGGGTCATTCAGCTATGCCTGCAATTATGAAAAAACATATCTGATTATTTCAGAACTTTTCAGTCATGGAATTGACGGAGAAAATATTCATCGCCTTGTTTATGATACTTATTCTGAAAAAAGGATGCGGTTATTGGGATATTGTCTGAGCGAGAAACTAAAGGTGTTTCAGGAATACCACACGGCATATATTAGCCTGACCAATGACGATTTGAAAAGATTTGATTACAATACCGGCGACTCTGAAGGAATTGTTAACTATGCATTATCTATTGAAGGTATAACAATGGCTGCGTTATTTATCGAAAGGGGCAATTTAATAAAAGTTTCTTTACGTTCAAAAGGGAATGTTCAGGTAAATGACATTGCGCGTGAATATTATAAAGGTGGAGGGCATTACAATGCTGCAGGGGGCAATAGTTACAAGAGTATTGATGAAACGCTGGACGAATTTGAAAAACGCTTACCTTATATAATGAATGGAATGATAGAATGATAGAATGATAGAATGATAGAATGATAGAATGTTTGAATGTTGAATAATTTTATGAAATGCAGTTTTTGTATACCGGTATTTATTTTTTTAGCTTGTTTACTCAATGCTTGCGGCGGACAGGAGCAAAAGCCTGTAAAAGAATTTAATCCCGATACTTATAAAAAACCTCTCGAAAAAGTAAATAAAATGCTTGTAAAAACAGAGGAAGAAGAAATTATTAACTTTATAAACCGCTATGGTTGGAAGATGAATGAAACAGGAACAGGGCTTAGATATATGATCTATAAAAATGGTTCTGGCGAAAAAGCTCAGCAGGGAAAAGTTGCCATGATAAATTCGGAAGTAAAATTGATTACCGGTGATGTTTGTTATACCTCGAAAGATGAAGTCCCAAAAGAATTATTAATAGGAAAAAGTGGCGAGATTAGCGGCATTGAAGAAGGTATTTTACTGATGAAAGTTGGAGATAAAGCAAAATTCATCATTCCTTCTCACCTTGCTTTTGGATTGCTTGGCGATGAAAAAAAAATACCCAGGAGAGCCACCCTTGTGTACGATGTTGAACTTGTTGATGTAAAATAATTGTTTTTTATTATATCCAACTTAAATTTAATGAACAAAATATTATAATACTTTTAATAATTAAAAAATAGAAACCATGAAAAAGAATCAATTGTATGTAATGTTGTTATCAGCATCAATGCTAACGTTTAACTCTTGTTCGGATTATCCAGGATATAAAAAGACCGACACAGGCCTTTATTACAAGTTTTACGTTCAGAATGAAGGTAACCAAAAACCTGAAATGGGCGATGTGTTAACCGTTAATATGATGTACAAGGTGCAAGGGAAAGATTCGGTGATATTCAATAGCAAGGACGTACAAGAACCTTCAAGATTATTGCTTTCCAAACCTGTTTACGCTGGTGATATTAGTGAAGGTCTTGCGATGATGGCGTTGGGCGACAGCGCATCGTTTATTATCAGCGCTGATTCGTTTTACAGGAAAAATGTTGGCATTGAGAAAATGCCCCCTTTTGTGAAACCAGGAAGCAAACTTGTTTTTGACGTCAAGGTCAAATCCATTCAGAAAAAAGCGGATTATGAAAAAGAACAAAAGCTGAGGATGGAAAATGTCAGCGCTATGATGAAAGAACGCAAAGCCAAAGAACCTGAAGATATTAAAACTTATATAAAAGATAATAAAATTTATACAAAACCTACAGTTAGCGGTCTTTATTATATTGAAACAAAAAGAGGAACAGGCGCCAAAGCCGAAAATGGCAAAACAGTTACTATTAGCTATACAGGTAAATTGCTTGATGGAAGCGTGTTTGACTCATCCGAAGGAAAAACCCCCATTGCATTTGTACTCGGCTCAAAACAAGTAATACCCGGATGGGAAGAAGGAATTTCATTAATGCGTGTTGGTGGTAAAGCAAAACTGCTTATTCCATCAGTTCTTGCTTATGGACAAAATGGAGCGGGGCAAGTGATTATGCCTTATTCACCACTTGTTTTTGATGTAGAACTGATAGATGTAAAATGATCGTAATTATTTAGGTGTAGGGAAATAGAGGTATAAGGGAGAAGGGAGAAGACCTATAAATTTACCACCCCTATACCTTTATAACCCATACCTTTATACCTAAATAGTAACAAAATAATCGCTTTAAAAAACACTAAATATAATAGTATTATGAACAAAATTATTGCAATACTTTTTGGACTTATGATAACATCTATAATTGCAGATGGCCAATTGCCAAATAAAGTGAAAAAAAACAAGATATACACAACTCCATCTGGCCTGCAGATCATGTTCACCGGGATAAATCCAAAGAACAAGCAGCCTAAACCGGGTGATATTGTGAAAGTGCATTATACCGGTAAACTTATCAACGACAGTATTTTTGACAGTTCGGTAGAAAGGGGTACACCAATATCCTTTGCTTTAGGTTATGGAAAAGTGATTAAAGGATGGGATGAAGGCATTGGTTATCTTCACATTGGTGATAAAGCAGTTCTTACCATCCCTGCTAATCTTGGTTATGGCGAAAAAAAAATGGGCACGATTCCGGCAAATTCAAAACTCATATTCGATGTAGAATTGATTGATGTTACAGAGGGCGCCAAACCATTTGACGCAAAAGGAAAAGATACGGTTTCGCTCCCTAGCGGTTTAAAGTATGTTATTATAAATAAAGGTAGTGGTATTAAAGTAGAATCGGGAATGAATGTTTCCGTTCATTATACCGGCTATTTCGAAGACGGAAAAATATTTGATTCAAGCGTTGAAAGGGGAGAACCTATTGAAATTCCCATTGGTAAAGGAAAAGTAATAAAAGGTTGGGATGAAGGTATAACGAAATTAAACGCAGGAGATAAGGCAAAGTTATTTATACCTTATAATCTTGCTTATGGTGAAACTGCCCGAGGTCCTATTCCCGCCAAATCAAATCTTATATTTGATGTGGAAATACTTAAAGCTGAAAAAAGTGTTACACCCGAACTCTTTGATGTAAAAGGAAAAGATACTGTAACAACTGCATCCGGTTTAAAATATATTGTTGTTAAAGAAGGCGACGGTATTCAGGCTGCAAGCGGGAAGACAGTAAAAGTTCATTATACAGGATATTTTGTTGATGGAAGTATATTCGATTCTTCTGTTGAACGGGGTGAAGCTTTTAGCTTTGTTTTAGGACAGGGGCGAGTTATTAAAGGATGGGACGAAGGAGTTGCTTTAATGAAGACCGGTGAAAAAGTCAGAATGATAATTCCTTATCAGCTAGGTTATGGCGAAAATGATTATGGTCCTATTAAAGGCAAATCCACACTAATATTTGATGTGGAATTGATAGAAGTAAAATAATTCAAATTGAAAAACCGGATAATTTCCGGTTTTTTTTTAATATACAATATTACTACTGTCATGTCAAGAATCATATGACGCATAGATTGCTTCGGTCGTTCCTTCCTCGCAATGACGTCATTGCGAAACCGACGAAGGAGGTGAAGCAATCTCAAAACTATATATCAGGATTAACATAACACTACTTGTAAAGCAGAAATATCACTGTTCTTTTATGAAGTTCCAACGATTTATTTTTCCATTCCCTGATGGTTCTTGTCCGAATGAGTTCGTCTGCTCCTGTAATATCTGCAGCAATGCAAAGATGAGTTGAAGGATTACAGGAACTCAAAATATCCCGAAACAATTGCATATTGCGGAAAGGTGTTTCCATGAAAATCTGTGTCTGGTCTTCTCGGATGGCTTTACTTTCAAGTTCTTTAATTTTTTTAATTCTTCTGCATTTGTCAATAGGAAGATAGCCATTAAAAGTGAAATTCTGCCCGTTGAATCCGGAAGCAATCAATGCCAGCAGGATCGACGATGGTCCTACTAAAGGTTTAACATTTATTTTATGCTCATGTGCCAACATTACAACAATAGCTCCCGGATCTGCAATGCAAGGACAACCGGCTTCTGAAAGCATCCCTATATCTTTACCATTCAGCAATGAGTTTATAAAGCCATGAATTTCACTTGTGTCAGTGTGTTTGTTGAGTGTATGAAGCACCAGTGTTTGCAAGGGTTTTTCGTAGCCTATATTTTTCAGATATCTGCGCGCCGTGCGTTCGTTTTCAACAATAAATTCATCGAGATCAGAGATGAGTTTGATAACATAAGATGGGAGTACAGATTCGGTAGTGTTTTCAGCAATAGCAGAAGGAATAAGGAAAAGAGTTCCGGTTTTGGCCATAATTTTACAGATAAAAAAACCGGTCTTTTAAAATTTATCAGAGTTTTATTTTCTTTTCAAGTTCGTCAACATAAGCTTTAAACTGCTTATCCGTTTCAATAAGGTTGTTTACAGTACGGCAGGCATGAAGCACAGTTGCATGATCCTTGTTGCCGCAGTGCAGCCCTATGGATGCCAGAGATGCTTTTGTCATTCTCTTTGAGAAGAACATGGCAAGCTGCCTGGCTTGAACGATCTCGCGTTTGCGTGTTTTTGAGTTGAGCATATCAATAGGAATACTGGAATAATCGCATACAACTTTCTGGATATAATCGATAGAAATTTCCCTTGTTGTATTCTTCACAAACTTGTCGATCATCTGCTTTGCAAGGTCGATAGTTATGGCTTTTTTATTCAGAAACGACTGAGCAAGTATGGAAATCAGGGCGCCTTCAAGCTCGCGAATATTGGTAGTGATGCTGTAAGCAAGATATTCCACCACATCACTTGGCATTTCAACACCATCATTATAAAGCTTCTTATGCAAGATAGCAATTCTGGTTTCCAGATCAGGAGGCTGGAGGTCTGCTGATAATCCCCACTTGAACCTGGAAAGTAAACGTGGTTCCATTCCCTGCATTTCAACCGGTGATTTATCCGAAGTAATTATGATCTGCTTACCGTTCTGATGCAAATGGTTAAAGATATGGAAAAATACATCCTGTGTTTTTTCTTTACCTGTCAGAAATTGGATATCATCAACGATTAACACATCCATCATCTGGTAAAAATGAGTGAAGTCATTCTGGCTGTTGTTCCTCACAGAATCAATGAATTGTTGAATAAACTGTTCAGAAGAAACATAAAGAACCGTTTTGTCGGGAAACACGTTTTTTACTTGAATTCCTATAGCATGCACAAGATGCGTTTTCCCTAAGCCCACAATGCTGTATATAAGCAACGGGTTGAAGGAAGTTTTACCCGGATTATTAGCAACGGCAAAACCGGCAGATCTTGCAAGACGATTACAATCGCCTTCTATAAAATTATCAAAAGAATAACTATCGACAAGTTGCGACTGGACATTAATTTTTTGCAAGCCCGGAATGATAAAAGGATTAGGGATAGTGTTGTTGGTGCCTCTGTTTATGTCAATAGGTATTGACAAAGAAGGGTTTTTTAAAGCTCTTTTGTTAGAGGTAGGAACTTTGATGGTGTATGGGTGGGTGCTGTCGAATGAGTTTTCCATAATGATGCTGTACTCGAGCCTACCATCAGAACCTAATTCCTTTTTGATCGTTGTTTTAAGAAGGGATATGTAATTTTCTTCAAGCCATTCATAGAAAAACTGGCTTGGAACCTGGATGGTCAGAACATTACCTTCTAATTTAACAGGCTTAATGGGATCAAACCAAGTTTTAAAAGCCTGATCCCCGATGTTATCCTTTATAATCTTCAAACAATTTTCCCAAATTTTCCCAAAACTCTTTTCCATTAAAATTGTTTTTAAACTATAAACCTAATAATTTATGTGTTTATACTAATGGAAAACAGGTTTGCAAAAAAAAAATATATCATGGTCTATGGTTGATGGTATTAGCTGTTGGTTCAGCTGAATGGTCTATCCCGCAGGTGCGGGATTGGGAAAAGACCATATCCCATTAACTAAAAACCTCCGATATAATCGGAGCAGGCAAACCAACTGCCATGATTTAAAACCTCAAACCCAATTTCTTTCAGTATAATATTAGTATATGTAATTTATTTTCAAGTAAGTACCTTTCCGTATTCCAAATAAAATCAAGACTTTCAGCGTTTTTGAAAGAGTGAACAAATATTGAAAGAAAAAAATGATTTTTTTTTTTTTTTATGCTTGATTATTAAAAATGTTTATTGTATATGCGTCGACAAATTTTTTCTTAGTCCTTTTTTCAAAGTAATAATCGATCCTCCCGAGCTTCACTCCAGCCCATCCCACTTGGCAAATATAAATATCTTTATAATCAGAATTAAAGAATTTATAAGGTTTGTCAATAAATGTATGCGTATGCCCGCCGATAATCAGGTCAATATTTTTTGATTGTTTTGCCATTACCACATCGCTGGCTTTATTGTCTTCTTTATAACTATAACCTAAATGAGACAAACAGATCACGATGTCACATCCCATATCCTTCTTCAGCATATGTGCCATTTCTGCTGCTTTTTCAATAGGGTCGAGATAAACTGTTTCTCCGTATTTTGATTTGTCAACAAGTCCGTTAAGTTCTATGCCAAGCCCAAACACACCGATCTTGATATCATCTTTATAAAATATTTTATAAGGTAATGTTTTTCCGTTGAGTATGGTTTTTGAAAAATCGTAATTGGAACATATAAACGGAAAATTTGCGTACTGTAATTTACTTTCAATTCCTTCCAGTCCATTATCGAATTCATGATTTCCGATGGTAGCCGCATCATAACCGATCTGACTCATCAATTTCAATTCTACTTCTCCTCCATATATATTAAAATAAGGTGTGCCCTGGTAAATATCTCCTGAGTCGAATAATAGAACATTTTTTTCAAGGTTCCTAATGTCTTTGATAACGGCTGTGCGCTTGGCAAATCCACCCATACCAGGATATTTCGGGTCGTTTGCAGGGAAGGGATCAATATGGCTGTGCATATCGTTTGTGTGAAGAATGGTAAGTTTGACATATTCTTTTTTTGCAAAACTTTTAAGAGGTGAAATATCTAATCCTACTAAAGCACCTCCGGCTATTAAGGTTTTTATAAAATCACGCCTGTTACTTTTCATAATGAACCCTGTTGTCAAGTTTTGCATTAAGCGAATTACCTTTCTTATTCTCCCCTATCATATATGCAATAATTGCATCCCTTACTTTTATCCCAAGTTCTTCACGTTTCACAGGGTCTTTAAAAAAAAACATTTTATCGCCCCCGTTGGCCAGATAGTCCGAAGTCACAACTTTATAGTTTTTACTGATATCAAAAGGTTTTTTATTCACAGTAACATTAACTGCAAGTGTATCTTTCATGCCCATTGTAAAGCCCGACAGTGGCATCCCGCCAACTTTTGCAATATAGTCAAACATCTGCTTTGTTTTTACCCCGGATAGTGTCATTACTACTAAGTAATTTTCAAAGGGCATCAATTCATATACTTTTCCGCGTGTAATTGCTCCTTTTGGAAGGGCGGTACGCAATCCTCCTGTGTTAAGCAGGCATATATCTACTTTTTGGCCATCTGCAGCTTTATAGTATTCATTTGCCTTTTTCAATACAAGATCAGAAACAAAATTATTGAGTAAGCCTTCCGGATTACCTTTTATCATTGCCTGATCAGAATATGCAAGCACTTCGTTCATCTGTGATTCCAACTTTTCTTTATATGGTTTAATAACACGGAGGGCAGAAGTGTCCTCTTTTATCACAAAAACACTGTCCAGAGCAATAACACCTGATTCGACTTTTGTAATAAATGCGTGAGGTTTGCAAGCTGTAAGAATTGAAAAAACAAGGAGGAAATATAAATGACTTCGTAAATTTTTCAGCATAAAAGTATCGGTATTTTTCAATAGCAAGACATACAATATTATAACATTTTTTATACAGGCACATCGAATTTTCTCAGCGCATCATTCAAAGAAGTCTTCATATCTGTTGATGCTTTTCTTTGCCCAATTATCAAAGCACAATTTACATTATATTCGCCTGCATCAAATTTTTTTGTAAACGAACCGGGAATAACTATAGAATAGGCAGGTACAAGCCCTTTGTATTCTATCGGTTTATTTCCGGTTACATCAATTATTTTTGTAGATTGTGTAATGACCACATTAGCGCCAAGTACCGCTTCTTTTTCAATTCTGACTCCTTCCACCACGATACAACGTGAACCAATAAAACAACCATCTTCAATAATAACCGGCGCTGCCTGCACAGGTTCGAGCACGCCGCCAATGCCAACGCCACCGCTAAGATGAACATTTTTACCTATTTGTGCACATGAGCCTACAGTCGCCCAGGTATCAACCATCGTACCCGAATCAACATAAGCGCCAATATTTATATACGATGGCATCATGATCACACCGCCCGCAATGAAAGAACCATACCGTGCTATTGCATGAGGTACAACCCTTACACCAAGCTCTGCGTAATTTCTTTTTAGCGGAATTTTATCATGAAATTCAAATGGACCAATATCTATTACCTTCATCTCCTGAATAAGAAAATACAAGATAACGGCTTTCTTAATCCATTCGTTTACCTTCCAGCCGTTTTCTGAAGGTTCTGCTACCCGCACATTGCCATGGTCGAGCTGCATGATCACTTCCCTGATGGTCTTTTTTGTTTTTTCTTCTTTCAGAAGTTCCCTGTTTTGCCAGGCGTCTTCAATAATTTCTTTCAAATTCATATAGTAAAACTCATTTGGTTACTACTGCAAAGTTAGTGAAATATTCAATCTTTATAATAAGAATTTTATTAATTTTGTATGGTCTTATTTAAAACAACAATTGGGAAGAATTCTCGCTATCGATTACGGAAAAAAAAGAGTTGGACTTGCTGTTACCGACGAGATGAAGTTAATCGCAAACTCTATAGGAACATTACATTCGCAGGAAGTGATCAGTTTCCTTAAAAAATATGTTTCAAAGGAAAATGTGGAATGTTTCGTTGTAGGTGAACCCAAACAAATGGATTATTCCGAATCAGAATCCGTAAAATATATTGAACCTTTTATAAAGCAGTTGAAAAAAGCATTTCCTGATATTCCGGTTAAACGATTTGATGAAAGATTTACTTCCAAAATGGCTTTCCAAACTATGATTGATGCTGGTCTGAAGAAAAAGGACAGGCAGAACAAAGCGTTGGTCGACAGTATCAGCGCCACTATTATTCTGCAATCATACATGGAAAGTTTGAACAATAACAATATATAAAGGAAAGGAATAACGCACTCATGATATTACCTATCGTTTCTTATGGTAATCCCATTTTAAAGAAAGAAACACAAGACATCGGGAAAAGTTATCCCAATCTTAAGGAGCTTATCGACAATATGTTTGAAGCCATGTATGCTGCGCCTGGCGTTGGATTGGCTGCATCTCAGATTGGATTATCAATACGACTTTTTGTGATTGATGCTACAGGATATTCAGATGTTGATAAGCCCGAATTAAATGGGTTTAAAAAAGTTTTTATTAATGCTCAAATTGTAGAAGAAGAAGGGGAGGAGTGGCTCTTTAATGAGGGCTGTCTGAGTTTCCCGACTTTACGTGAAGATGTACTGAGGAAACCAAAAATACATATTCAATATTTGGACGAGAATTTTGAATCTCATGATGAGTGGTACGATGGCATAGCTGCCCGCGTCATCCAGCATGAATACGACCATACCAATGGGATTATTTTTATTGACCACCTGAGCAATTTAAAAAAACAACTTATTAAAGGTAAGCTGAATGATATTATGACCGGTAATGTGGAGGTTGCGTATAAAATGAAATTTGCAAAAAAGAAAAAAAATAATAAACATAAAAAATGAAGCTCCCCGCCGCAGAGCAGCGGGGTATCCTAAAACAGTGCTAATTGGTTACTTTTATGCAAAACTTTATATTCTTTTTCAAGACCTTGTTCACGAACGTACTTCGAAATACTGTTCTCATC
>Ga0265296_1003133_pt1 | contig 15796 bp, 17 predicted proteins | sample MunlanPumphouse1_FD_189073 | JGI IMG/M metagenome (GOLD analysis project Ga0265296, IMG submission 189073) | Groundwater microbial communities from a municipal landfill in Southern Ontario, Canada - Pumphouse #1 | ecosystem: Environmental > Aquatic > Deep subsurface > Groundwater | place... | reverse complement strand
CAACCTCTAGCTCAGGCGGAAATACTATTTGCATCTGATTGCTGTCTATTTGGGAATTTACCAATGTGCCAGAGCCGCGATTCTTTATGGTGAAGAACATTACTGTTTCAGGCTGGCTAGTGCTGATAGGCCCGCTACTGCCGGAAAGTATGTAGGGCGCACCCTGCAGTTCGACATCAATCTGGACAGGACCTGACCCATAGGATTTGGTTGTGAACAGATTTGCCTTGTCGCCGCTGCGCTGTCTTTTCACTATTTCGTCAGTGGAAATTGCAGACACTATGTAGTTCAGAGAACCGTCAAACTCATATGTTGCTTTGAAATTTAATTTTGTATCTGTCTTTATGTTTTTTATGTCATTCGAAGAAGGCGTCATGAGCGTAAATGTTATCGGCTTCTCCTCACCTGGGAGTATTATGCATCCTTCGGCGCCGCACTGGTCAGGAATGCAGTAGCGCTGCGGGGCCGGTGCTTGAGCACCTTGACGGGTTTCCTGAGGAAGGCATGTTCCAATATTTACATCACAGTAGGTGTATCCAGATGCCACATAAAGATTGCATAAAGTTCCGGCAGAATTGCGCATCGTGGGCGCGTTGAACAAATCAATGCGGACGTTCTTCACGTCCTTTAGTTTGTCCTTGTTTTCTACTATAAAGGAAAGCGTCAGTTGCTGGTCCGGCAGAAGCGGCGATTTTGGTATGGTCAGGATATCCTTGACTACGACAACGTCTTGGACGCCATTCTGCACGACAGTTTGCTGGATATTTATGACATCGCCACCGAAAATAGACCCAAGTCCTGCGCAGCCGCTAATTAAAACCAAGACAAATAAGGCAAGCGGTATGTAGATTTTTTTACTATTCATAAGGGCATCCCTGCACTGTTGTCAAATATAATTAGTCTATGATTTTCCTTCATATTAAAGCATTACAATAAGTGAAATGCCCAATCTGGGTTGTGTAATTTTTTGGAGGTTATCAAGGCTTTAAAACTCTTAAGCGAAGAAATCCTTACGGTGATTATAATCATGCAGGATTTTTTCCGAAGGTATTTTATTGACCCTGTTATGCAGGGCACCGGTTACAATATTTACAATACGCTTGTCTATGCTCTGCTACTGGTAATAGCTGTTTTTGCCACTTACAAACTTCTCAAAAAGATGAAAATTACCATAGACAATAAGTTCGCCATAGGTATTCTGCCTTACGTAATTCTTGGCGGCTTACTAAGGGCGCTGGAAGACGCATATTCGTATGGATTCTGGTTCAAGTCACCGATAATCTACATAGTAATTTTTGCAGTCGCTTTTGTGGCGCTGTTTGCCTCGAAAATAATAGAAATGCTAAGCGCAAAGCGCGGGCGTGTGATTGATTATCATATAATTTGGGCATGTGTCGGTTTTGCCATCGTGCTTGTATTTTTGACGCAGGTAACTGTAAAAAGTTCCTTCGCCTTTGCTGCCATATTCATCCTCTCGTTTTTCTGGGCAGTTCTCCTGATATTTTTGAAAAAGCTAAGCTGCAGGCGATTGGAGGGCGCGTCTAAACTTAGAAAATCAATAGCGTCTTTGTTCAGCTGGGAAAACACGTCGCTGCTTGGCGTGCATATGTTTGATGCCACCACTACTTTCACAGCAATACAATATTTCCCATATTTTGAACAGCATGTGCTGCCTTCTTTTCTGATAAGCATCTTTGGCCCGGCAGTCATGTTTGTGCTGAAGTTTGCTGTCGTTTCTATCGTATTATACGTGCTGGACAAGGAGCTTTCCAAAGAACAGGAAAAGAAAAAGTTCATCAAGATTGTTATACTTATATTAGGTTTAGCGCCTGGCCTGAGAAACTTCTTCAGACTTGTCATGGGCGTGTAGGTAAGCTTATATATTCTTACAATAAGAAAGTAAGATAGTAAGGTGATAGCATGACTGTAGAAACCGTGAAGATGTCTTCAAAGGGCCAGATAGTGATACCGCAGGACATACGCGAGGAAATAAGAGCTGAAGAGGGGACTGTCTTTGCGATAGCCGGCAGCGGTGACACGTTGATATTGAAGAGAATCAACATGCCGTCCAAGGAAGATATAATAAAGAACCTCGATAGAATTTCCAAGGAAAACCAGAGAAGGCTGCAAAAAATGGGAATAAAAGAAAGCGATATACCGAAGATTGTTGAGAGGTCGAGGAGAAAATAGCATACGACTTGTCTTCGACACAAATATTCTCCTGTCATCAACGCTCTGGCATGAAAGCGTTTCTAGAAAGACATTATCAAAAGCCGTTGAGAATTCGCATGAAATATTTTCGTCGCCGGAAATCATTGCGGAATATCAAAATGTGCTTAGGCGGGACTTTTCCTACAGCAATGAAGAAATACATGGCCTGACATTATTCCTTTTTTCCTTTCTGAACATAATTGGACCAAAAGAAAAATTATACATTGTAAAAGAAGATCCTGACGACGATAAAATTCTTGAGTGCGCCATAGCTTCGTCTGCAGATTTCATAGTAACGTACGACAAACATCTGCTTAGACTGAAAGAATTCGGCAAAATAAGAATAATTACTCCAGAAGAAACAATCAAAATTATATAATTTATCTGATAGTTTTATTTTCATTCTGCTTCTTGATTGAGAAATTTCTTCAGGCTTGTCATGGGCGTCTAAGCAAGAACACAGATTCTATTACAATCTTTTACCAATGAAACCTGTATCTGTTGTTTCCAATATGGCCAGTCATGAGAATAAATTGTGGGGAAGTCTATCTCTTTATATTCGTGAGGAATTCCTTTTGCAGTTAAAACTTGGTCAAGCTGCCTGCTAGAACTAAGATAAAATGGGATGAGGTCATTAGAACTGTGGTCGAAATATATCGATAATCCAGAATTCTTTACTTTTTGCCAGTCGGCATCTGTCATTTCATCAATAAGATAGTCGTAACGACCGCTATGGCCTGCAACAGAAGAAAATATATCCGTATGCATAAATCCCAACCTCATAGCACCCCTGGCACCAAGAGAAAGCCCACCTATTGCCCTATGTCCGCTGTCTGGTATTGTATGGTATTTAGAATCTATTTCACTTATCAAATCCTTTACAATGTAATTTTCATAGTCACCGCATGAAAATATCCAGCTTCCGCTACAGCCATTTTCATAGGCGGTGTTGTCCCCATCCGGCATTACAAGTATCATTTCACTTGTCTTGCCTTGCGAAAGCAAATTATTGAAAGAATTGACTATGTCTCCTTTTTCTATCCAGTCGTTCTCGTCTCCCCATAACCCGTTCAACAAGTATACAACCGGATATCGCTTATTTTGATTTGTATTGTACGAAGGTGGGAGGTAGATGTTATAAAATTTATTTTTGCCCAAAGACGGACTATAAAACTGGGCACGATTCGCACTTCCTGCTACAAGATTTCCTGTTATTAACCTACTATCTGAAGAAGAATATATGTCATCTATTATAGCCTGGAATCTGCTGACATCCTGACTGTTAACACTTCCAACATAATTGGCATGTGCTGTATCACACCCAGTTCCAACATACGCCCGCAGAGCAGCATCCCATCCTGTGTAGGTCGTGCGCACTGAGCCACACCTGAAATTTATGCCTCTGGAACCGTAAATATTCTTCAACGATATCAAATATCTTATTCCCATCCTTACATTACAGTCAAGATTGTATGCTGTGTTGCCGTTACATCTTGCAGCTGACTTTATATTGCAATCAAGTTTGTATCTGGATTGGGAGCAAAGGCCTGACTCGGAAGCAGAATACCAGACAGGATGGGCATTGCGGTTCAGCTGCATGGCACCGGTGCTTGTGCCGTCAAAGCTTACTAAAACCCTGCTGTTGTCGCACGACAAGCCACTATCAACGCATCCTGTTTTGTCTGTGTTGTGTGCAGGGTCCTGGCAGCAGTGCCTGAACTGACTCTCTTGGGTAATCAGTCTCAGGAATATCACAGATTCGTCCTTGCTGACTCCTGCTTCTTTCGCAGCCATGATTGCTCTTCTTGCTATATCACCTGTCAAGGTAACTGGAGCGGACGGTCCTGTAGGCGCAGCTACAGTTGCTTCCTTGCACATGCCATCAGTAACATCTAGACTGCTTCCTCTAAGCTTTTCGTTGACCTCTATAACCTTCGGGCTTACCGCAGTCGAATCCCAATCGCATGCAAGGTTACATCTTATGGATTCGTCTTCGCAGTCGCCTTTTGTCAAAAACCTTGAACAATCCATGTCGCTGCTACAAGCGTGGCATCTGTAACCTAAGTAGCTTACAGGCAATGCACCAGCTGGTTTGTCACTGAATTCATACCAGCAGGTTCCAACTTGTCCTTTGGTCGAATCAATATTTGTTAATCTGTCACAATCATCAGGTGTGCATCTTTCAAATGCGCCCTGACCACATTTGTTGCACTCGCTTTCGTAAGGATTAAATAATATGCCAATCTGCGGCGTAATAGGAATCTGCTTCTTCTTGGTGAGCACGAAAGTGTAGTCAGGCATCTCTGCTGTAACGAGATCTGTCTTTACGTCGTCCACATCAGCAGCTGTGAAGTCGCACAGGAACGCGAAGATGGAGCGGAATTCATAAGGCAGCACAGTTATGTCCTCGGGAACTGTATATTCAACTACCTCTTTTCCTTCGGTAGCGGGATTATTTGTGACGTGTGAATTTCCACACTGCAATCCATATCCAACGCTGCTGGGCATTGTTATATTTATCTTCGTGCCGCGCGGCATGAATATCTTGCTCTCGTCACGCGTATTCGAGACGGAAACAAGCAGCAGGGATCTTTGATTGGCCATAAGCGGCTGCGGGCCGACATTAAGCGAGAGCTGCGCAGGGCTGGACTTCGTGACAGCTATAACGTTCTTGAAAATGTTTTCATTATTCTGGATGCGCCTGTTCACTTCAGACTGGTTCATCACCTCGACAAAAAGCGAGCTGGATGTGGAATAGCGGTAGCTCATGTTGAATAAAACATCTGCGAGCCGCGTTTCGCCCTCGCGGCCTGACTGGCCAAGCGCAATGAAACCGCGCACGTTCATAGAAACTGCGTCGCCGCGCTCCATTTTGCCGCTGACTGGCGTTATGTTGTAGGCGCTCCTGCCTGATCCCAGTGATATTATGTTTCTGGATTCTGATGGTTTGGCATTATTGGAATCACACCACTGGTTGCAACCAAGTGAAAGTATTATATCCTTGGCCGGCTCTTTTATCGAGCCGTCATTCTTTATTACAGCGGTCAGCGCAAACTCCATGCCTCCAGGAACGCTCGGCGGCAGAGCCTCAAGCATAGTCACCTCTATTCCCTTGGGGAAATCTATGGGATGCTCGGGCCGCACATTGACCAACTGCTGGCGCGCATACCATGCTGTTGGGTTTGTGGCAAGGAGCCACACGTCACTGATTGCATTAGAAACAGCACGGTAGGCTATTTCGACGGGCGTCTTGACCTGGTCAAGCGCCTGCTGATAGTAAGCTGAATAGGGACCAAGGGCTGCGTAAGCGAATATCAAGACTATCACTCCGCCCTGCAAAACAGTTTTCCATCCACCTGTCTGATAGAACTGCATTATTCCCAGGAAGCCGAGGATAGCCCAAATTATCCAAAACCAGAACGTGTCCATGAATGACCAGTTCAGCGCGCCTAAAGCAATGAGGAGCAGCATAGCGCTATAGCCTATAACCGCGCCGGATGACAGATGGGTTACCCAATCCAGGGGCTTGAAGGAATCGGAAAAGTTCAATATGAATGTGAAAGCTGCGCCAATCAACGGGAATATCCACAAGTATGTCAGGTTGTAGCCGACATATGTCAATACGAAGAAAAATTGCAGCAGCGCGAAGACTGACATGATGGTCCATGGCCCGAAGATGAAGCTGACTGTGTTGTAAAGGACATTTTCGCCGAAAGCTCCAAAGGTTTCTGCACCGCGTGACAGATTTCCAAGGCCGCGCATAAGTGCATGGGTCATTGTACGACCGCGGTTCACAAAGTCTTCTGTGAGCACATCTGTATACGCATCCAGTTCTGTTCTAAGTTCGTTTTCATCCGTGGAGTTGATGGTCATTCTATAGCGACGGGCAAGCATCGTTGCGATTGTTTGTGATCTGCCCTTCAAGTATGTTCTCAGATGAGTTGTTGCTGATTCGACGTCCTTCTTGAAATCCTCAAAATACGCATCCCGTGCTTTCAGATAAAGTTCCAGAGCCTGGCTGGAGTCACGCAGAGCAACATTCCCTGCCAGGGCACCATCTGGAGCTGCAAGACGAGCAGCAGTATTCAGCGTATCCTGGTCATTCATGCGCAGAAATGCATTTCTAATACCTGCCTGCCGTGCATTTTGTATGAGTATTCTTCTGAGCTGGGCCCTTGCCGCTATTGCACGCCCACGAAGCGTTCTCAGTTCACGCGCACGTATTGCATAATCCTGATTAATCCGATCGAATAATTTAGAATATTGTGCTTTTGCGTACTTGTTCAGAATTCGTTTTCCTTTGTTAATTGCTGCGAGCATGTAGGGATCCTGTTTCAGTTTCCTTCTTTCCACGTCCCTGCTTATGCGTCCGCGGGTGCCTGACATGCCCAATGCACTTGCCAGCTTTCCGCCTACGCCACTGCCTGCGCCTCTGAAGGTAGGCGTAGCAGCTCCTCTTTGATATTTGTATACGCCTGCCTTGCGCTCATCTTCTATCTGTTTTTTCAAGGCTTCAGAGCGCTCATAATCTTGAGAATAATAGGCAACCAATTTAATTCTGCCGTGCACAAACACTTCTACAACATTATCCCAATAGGTGACTACGCCGCGGCGCATGGAGCGAACGAAGCGTTCATCATTTAAGGATTCCTTTCCACCCTCCTCTCTAGCCTTCTGTATAATATCATATATCTCTCGCTGGGTGCCGAGGTCGTCAAACCTAGTTATCTCCCATCTATCGAACGTGGGTCTTTTTCCCTCTTCTGCAGCTTTTTTGATTTCCTCGTTTCTTTCTACATCTTTGTCTGCTGTAAATCTATACCAGCCTCTTGGCAAATCCAAATAAAATTCCGTATAAGTATTTCTATCTACAATACCAAGACCTGTCCTATTATCATATTCAAGATTCCCTGCGTTTAATTGCACGCCGACAAAAGTGCGTGGATTTGTAGTTACAGGACTTCCAGGTCGGCCCATTTCATTACGGCGTATGGCTCTTTGACCTTGTAATCTTGTAGCCAAATATTGAGTAACGCGCTGCAAACCAAAAGGAACTGGCTGGCCATTTCTTAGTTCTGCTGATCTCCATTCATCCAGTGTGTGCCAATCTGCATCTAATTCGTAATATGCATCGACTATTATATTTGATAATGCAGCTCTTCGTCTATTGTCTGCTATTCCTTCTGTCTGTAATTCGCCATTCACATACTGAACCGCAGCAGGTCTATTAGGAGGCGCTGGTGGGGCTGTAATAAAGAGCGTGAACGCATTGATAAGCACTATTATAGGAGCCAGCGGAGGCAGAGCAGGTGGCGGCGGAGCCATAGCAGCTACCGGGTTTCTCAATACATCGCTAAATCTTTTGGCTACCTTTAGAGTTGCTTTAACTTCGAAAGACGTTTTTGGCACGCCACCCAAATATTCTGCAATTTTTTCATCTGTCAAAGATTTTGGTAATTTCTGTTTAGCCTCTACCTTTACGTGCACGTCCTGCGATGGGAACGAATCTACGATGACTTTAGCCATTGGTCGTTGTGGTGGCTGAGGCGGCTCTTCGTGAGGCGGCAGGAGTGGTGGCTCTTGATGCGGAGGTAAAAGTGGCGGATTCCATGGTGGTAGTTGTGGTGGCTCGGGATGTGGTGGCAAGAGTATTGGTTGTGGGTGTGGTGGCAATAGTGGCTGTTCTGGATGTGGGGGTAAGAGTCTCTGTTCCGGGCCGGGAGGTAATAATTTACGTTCAGGAGCTGGTGGAAGTTGCGGATACTCAGGTCCGGGGGGGAGTTGCGGATATTCGGGAGCCGGTGGTAAAAGCTTGCGCTCTGAGGCTGGGGGAAACAATTTTCTCTCTGGAGCTGGGGGTAAGAGTTTGCGCTCTGATTCTTCTGGATTTTCGCGCTCGAGAGGAATGTATTCAAGCTCTTTGTATGTAATTGGTTTATTGCCGGCTTTTGAAGAGAAAAGGGCGACATAATAGCTCCCTTTATCATAAATTACTTTTATGATATCGATCGGGTATTTTGTATCTTTTTTTGGAGGTCCAAATACAATCCCCTCGTCCCTTTCTCCAGGCATTCCTATTCTTACCGGCGCTATCTTCAATTTCTTGCCTATAATTCCTTCTTCCAGGTTTAGTTGTTCCGTGAATCTGAAACCTTTTTGAGCGAGCAATTTTTCTAATGCTATGGTTTCTTCGGGTTTTAATTCCTCTTTTTTTGCCATATACACACCAAAGGTAAACAGAGCTAATGCTATTTCCGAGTTCTCTGTTTAACTTATGGATTTGGTCGTAATAAAAAGATTTTTATAGAATCAGTTAATAATAATAAATCATTTTCAGGTCCTGAAGTACGATAATGGTGGTATTGCCAATTTCATGTTCTCGGAAAGAATGTTGCTTTCCGTATCTAATCCGTTATACACTGCCAGCTTTGACCATGCATCACGTCTGCCTAAATAATTGGCAGAGACCTCTTCAAGGTCGGTTCCTTTTTTAAGCACTACATAATCCACAGGTCCTACAGAATATTGCCTAATAGGTTTGTCTACATTTTCATGTCCAGCAAAATACTCTTGTGATGGCATTGCAAGATCTGTATCATGTTCGAGTTTAGGCTCAGTTAATCCATTGTACTCTGCTAATCTTTGCCATGTTTCCTCAGAACCATAGTAATATGATGCTACATCTCTTAGATCTGTACCCGTACTAAAATATATTGTAATAATCTGATCATCATCTGTAGATGTCGGCGGATTTTCTTCTCGTACATTTCTACTTGTATCTGGTTTTTCATCATTCCCAATATGTGACATTTTTGAGCAATACCCAAAAGCCTCTTCAACGCCAAGCCCAGCGCTGACTGCTTCGTTATACAGGTCTATCAGGTTATCGTAATTTATCCCAGCATTTCTATAGAATGTCTTCACGTCTTCATCTGGATTGGTCCTTACCGAGTCATTAAATCTTATCTGATCGTCCGTAGGTTTTTGAGTTAAGACCTGTGTCGAGTATGATCTTACCCTATCACTAACAACCTCTTCTATTGGTTTTCTTGGCACTTCGTAATTTACTAAAAAATGGCGATAAATATTTTTATCTTCCCTGCCTAATATTTTGCCATCCTCAAAAGTTATAAAAACCGGAATGTCTGCAACTTCGTATGTGCCTATAATTCTTTCTTTACTAAGTTGTTCAGACCTTTCTTTAGGAATAAAAGTCATACGACCAAAAAGAGCGTTTATATCCGATGTGTCATTTGCTATTGGTTCTGCTGTAGCTGTTGCCATATTTAATCACCCTATATCTGGCCTCTATACTGTTGTCCCAATACTCTTACAGCACCGGCTGGAGCAGCAGGTGGTTGTGGAAGCGGTGGCTGAGCATTAGCAGCAGCTATTCCCTGCCTAAACGTAACTTCTGCAGGCGTTTCTGTCCTGAATGTTCTGCGTCTTTGTCTTGCAAAATCATAGTGCATATCTTCTACTATGTTAAGGCCTAAATTGCTAATAGCCGCGGTTGCACTACCTGCAGCAAGCGCAGATCCATAATCTAGCAAATGTCTGATAGAATCATGAAATCCCATATATTTTGAGAAAGCGTCCGAAGCCTGATAAGTTTCGTAACCGGCAAATATACCGGCTCCTACAGGCACGGCCCATTTTGCAAATTCCCAAGCTGTGTTTAGACATGCAGTTAGCCAAGGAGTTACTCCAGGCGCTACGTTATCCAGTTTGTCCATAACTCCGGAAGGTCCATAGTGGTAAGGCATAGTTATCACGCATTACATTTGATTTACTACTTATTAGTGGTAGAAAAGTATTTAAAGGTTCCTTTTGACCTTAGAAATCTTTTCCGAATTCCTTTCTTAAGAGGAATATCTGCTTTTCATGCGCGGGCAGCTGGTTGACGTGCTCAAGGAGCTGCTTCTCGAGCCGGCGAATCTCTGTTTTTGCGGCATCATGGGTGACTCTTTTCATCTGATGGAGCAGTTTTATCCTTTCTATGTCGCGCTCGATGGCCAGAATGTTAGAATGAACAGACATGATTATAATTTGTCTTAATCTGTATAAAGAACTAACCGCTAGACTTGGACATTAAGGGTCTAGCTAACTTTATATACTTGTTTAACAAGTTATACATTATGGGCAAAATAACTGCCATAAGAGACCTGGATGAAGAGACATTCAGAAAATTGAGGGCCGTAGCCGTAGAGGAAAATATGAAGGTGGGCGATGTCATGAACAACGCCATGAAGAAATGGCTTGCCGAGAAGGAGAAGCGTAAGGAACATGATTCAAGATTTTTGATTGAAATATGCGGCATAATAAAACCCGGCAAAAAAGTGCGGTGGAGCGAGGAAGTGGATGAAATTCTGTACGGGTGAAAAAATGATATTCTTGGATACAAGTTTTTTAGTGGCGCTTGGAGTTGACGCAGACAGTAACCATAAAAATGCCGTTGAGCTGATGAATAGGATACTTGAAGGCAAAGCCGGCGAAACAGTGATTTCTGATTACATATTTGACGAAACAGTGACCATTACATACAGCAAAACCAAGAACCTGGAAAAGGCAACCAAACTTGGCACTAGTCTGAAAAAATCTGTTTTAATTAAACTGAACGATAAGGATTTCGAAGAAACGTGGGAACTATTCAAAAAGCAGGCGGATACAAAATTGAGCTTTACAGACTGCAGCAGCTTGGTTATTATGAAAAGGCTGGGTATTAAAAATATAGCCACATTTGACGAGGATTTCAAAAAAATAAGGGAAATTAATGTGAATTTATAGTTACAGATCTTTCTGGCATATTATTTCTATCTAGCCCATCTCACTAATTCCCACGTCTTTGCATATTTTCTTAACAAGAAAATCATTAATCTCTGCGTGGCGCGGGACAGAAGATGTTCTTTTTGTAACCGGGTTATAGAAAATCGTATGCCTCGAGCCTTCTCTCAACAATACACAACCATTAGAAATTAGATGATCTAAAAGTTTTCTTCTTTTCATCAAAGATCTATTGATATTTTTTCCTTTAATACATCATCGCCAGTAAGCTCTTTTTCTGCCATTTCACGATTTACTTCAAGAATCAGTCTCAGCGCGTCGAGCAAGTTTTCTTTAGTCTCTTTTAGGTCCACGCCCTGTGTATTAACGCCGGGTATTTCCTCTACGTAAGCTATATACCCTTCTTTTACCTTCCTGTAAACAGCTGTAAGACCGCTTATCTTTTCTTTCTTCATATAAAACACCTATTGCTATTATTTCTCAATAGCTTATAGCTGACCAACTTAATGTTCAACATATTATCTAAGTTGGTCACATATAGTTAACCAAGGTAATATCCAGATTACTTAGTTAACTATAAATTGTTATAGGTATCCGAATTCTGATATTACACCAAAAATGTTAAAACCTAGTTCACTGCTTGTTTTTCCCTTATCTTATTCCGCAGATCATTTATCAAATCCGTGTGTTGCTTGCGGTTTGGGTCATACACATAATCAGCGGGATTATAACAGGAGGCTGTTTCCCGGGTTTTTGTACCATCTCTGTTTCTCACCGTGCAGCTAACGGTAAACAAATATTTTTTGTGGAGATTAAAATCAGTTCTTTCTGTTCTAAACCAGTATGGCGCAAGCCTTTCAGCGCCATTCAAATCCTCAAACCATGTTGTAGGCAAATACCATACCATATGTTTTCAACTCCATTATTGCATTGGACAAAAAGTGTTTTACAATCTGGCAGCGAAGTTCTGGATGTTGAAGGCAGCGCCGTCCAATGGCTTTACTGTAAGGACATTGAGGCCAGGGCGCAGGCCGTTCTTTTCTACGTCAAGCTGGAAAAAGCCAAGCTCAAGCTTCACATATTCGTTAAGCAACTCAACGTTGTTGTTGGTTATCCTGACAGAATAACCGCCTGGGCTGAATATGTCAACGACGTCAAACATTATGTGGGCGTCTGTTATCTTGTTATATTCTGTCTGGGTAAGGTTGATATCAACCACCAGATCTTTCTCTGCGCGTGTCATTCTTGTAAGAGCTATTGTGGCGCGACCAGAGAATTTTGAATCCTCAAGCGCATCAAATATCATCATGTTTGTGTCACTGAAATGGGAGCCGTCAAGGTATATGGACTGTCTGCTATTCACGGCGCCATTATAAACAGTGTTACCGTTTAGCCTTAGGAGAAGTGAGCCTGCGTTCTCATTGAGGCTGAAATCTATGCGAGCTCCTGTAACTTTCTGCGAATCCTTTAACTTGAAGGTAAAGGTGCTAATATCACGTGGGTAATTATTTGCTGTTATTTTAATATCCCCGAGCTCGTAGATCGTTGGCGCCCATATTCTCCATTCAGAATTACCAGCCTCTATCTCTACATGTTCGCCTGATCCTACAGAGAATTCGTAGTTGCCAACATTCATAGGCGTATTAACAGCAACTTTTCCGTCAACCCTTATTATCAGTGGCCCATAACCGTTTGTGTTTGTAACGTCAAAACTAACATAAATCAACTGGGATTTGCCAACGTCGGCCTTTATGGATGTAACACCAAACATGAGACCACTAGTTGTTTTACGGGCACCAAGATTGTATACGCCGGTTTCAAGGAAATTGTTTGCATCAAAACTTGCATACAGAGTCTCAACATCTTCGAAGTTTGCTGTACCAACAAACATTGGACTTGTAAAGCCACCAAAAGACATTCCCGTAGAGTAACCTGTGGTGCCAAAACCGGTGCCGAAGCCAAATACAGTCATAAGTATTGCTATTATAACCAGTCCTGCTACCAGGAAATATACAAATTCGTCTGCCATTTTTCAATTACCTCTGTAATGTTACTACCTTCTAGTAAATATGATAGAAAGATTTAAAAAGGTTGCTATAAGTCCCTTTTTTAAAAAGAAAGTGGCTTGCGGTCAAAGAAATATGTTACATTTCTTAAATGCGAGGGGGCGGATTCGAACCGCCGAACGGACTAACCGACAAGATCTTGAGTATCGCAATCATCTAAACTTCTTTGGAAAAGAAGTTTAATCAAGAAACTTCATTTCTTTCAGAGTTTATCTTAACTCAATGGTTAGATGTCCTTGCGCCTTTTTCTGGAACCCTTTCTGTGCTGGTTTTACGCCAGCGCTTTTTTGAAAAGGGCTGACCAGACTTGGCTACCCTCGCATTATCTTTATTTTGCGCCTTTGATTTATATAGTCTATATGTGTAAACATACAAATGTTTAAATAAATAAACATAGATAAACATAGTATGACAACAAAAACAATAACCGTCACGAATGACGCATACGAAGCCCTGAAGTATATGAAAGGTCCGAATGAAAGTTTTAGCGACACTATTCTAAGAGTAGCCAAACGCAAACCGCTGAGTCACTTCTACGGTGCTCTAAGCAAGGAAAGCGCTGACAAGCTGGAAAAAAGTGTGAAAGAAATAAGGAAACTTCACAGAGAGAGTCACAAGAAACGCCTGGAGCGTCTTGTCAAGGAGATGAAATAATGGCTTGCCTAGAAACTACTTTTCTGATTGACTTGCTGCGAGGCGACGAAAATATAAAGCACCTTAAGGATGACCTGGATAAAACAGAAGACATACTTGCAGTTGCCGCGCCTTCTGTTATGGAATTATGGACAGGTGCTATTCTTAGCAATAAATCTGCTAGCGAAAAAATAAAAATAAGTGAGCTACTTTCATCTTTTACAATATTTCATTTAGACGAAAAGGCAGCGAAAGAAGCGGGGGAAATAGAAGCTGATCTTATAAAGAAAGGGCAAATTATAGATGCCGAGGATATTATGATAGCAGGAATAGCAAAATCTAATGGAGAAAAATTAATTACAAGGGATCAGCACTACGCAAAGATTTCCGGCCTGAATTTAATAAAATATTGAGAACTTTGATTAACCCATAATTTGTCAAAGTTCACAATAAGGACTTTGAACGAAACATATGTTATTCAAACTTCTCTATTGATATTTTTACAAAACCAGTGAAAACTATTTTTATAATATTTTTCTTTGCTCAAAAGACGAAGTCTTTTGGCAACTTAGGAAAGCTTTGCTTTCCTCAAGTTCTCCCAATGGTATTTCTTAAAGAAAAAGGCTTACTTCATTTCCTGGAGCTCGCGCTTGAGCTCAAGAAGCTGCTTCTGAAGGTCTGTGAGGGACGTTTCTATGTGCGTGACTTCCGCACTCTCAGTTACTTCGCCGGCGCCGTAAGGCCTTAGCAGTTCTGTATCAATCTCGATTATGCCGCGCTCAAGGCGCTGGAGGATTGCGCGCAATATATTCAGCGTGTCTGCCCGAAGGCTTTCTGTCTCGTGCAGCACTGTAAAGACCTGCTTTGTGCTTGCCACGTAGAGCTTGAGTTCCTGGATGCTCTTTATCAAATCCCTGTACTTGTCAACCTTTACAAAAAGCGGTGCGCCTGTTTCACGCTCCACAGGCATCTCTTCAACAGGCAGCTCTTCAATCTGTTCATTGGTCATGATGTCCTTAATTTCGCTGAGGTCTGTCCTTTTCCTGTTATTATCCTTGCGTGCAAAAAACATGTTTACCAATTTTACTTAGTATCCGTGATTTAAATAATATGCTCTGATATGCTTGCAACCAAAATCGCATGCTCTAGCATAATACGAAGGTAGCTATTTTTCCACCTTGAACATTTTTCCATGGCCCGGAATAATAAAATCTGACTTTTTCAAAACCAATTTCCTGCTTTTTAACAAGGCTTTTTTGTCCTTTGCAAAAGGGTCCTTTAAAGACAGTAATGTTTTTTTGTCGGTTTTCTGCTTTCCGTCTTCCCACCACCACAAGTCTTCTGCTATTGCTATAATCCCTTTTTCTGTTTTAACAAAGAGTGTTGCGTGCTCGTATGCATGACCGGGAGTTTCAATAACTTCAATATTGGTTCCTGGTATTTTTCCTTCAAAAAAGAATTCTTTGTCTCCCCGGTAGATTGTGGTTCCGTCTAAGACGTCTTTTCCTGGAAATAATCTTATATTAAGAATATGATCAACGTGATAGTGTGATAGAAATACCAAATCTATGTCATTTGGTGACAGACCCTCTTTCTTTAGGGCTGACAAAAGCAAAGCTTCGTTGCATCCAGGGTCAACAATTATCCTTTTTCCGGCATCTTCGATAAGTACAGTGCTACAAGTAGCTTCGTAGCAGTTGCCGCTTTTGCGTGCGTAACCCTCAATAAGAATCTTTACTTTAGCCATTATCTCCCCTGTTAAATGCGAAGGCCGGGATTTGAACCCGGGTTTGTTGAATATCGTGCACTGACACGACAAATCTCAACCTTGTTGCATTTTTTCCGTCAACGCTTTTGCGCGAAGCGGAAAAGGGCTGTGGCAAGGTCGTGTCCTACCAGACTAGACTACCATCGCGTTTCTCAAAGAAAAAATAACTAACGTTATTTTTTCATTCTCTTAATAGAATTGAAAACAAAGTATTAAATGTGTTAATTATAGTAGAAGACATTAGTTTTTGTACAAAATAATGTCTTCTGCATACACGCAAAAAGCAAAGCTTTTTGGTGCGCCGGAAAACTTTGTTTTCCGTGCGTAGCAGTGA
>Ga0265296_1003130_pt1 | contig 15800 bp, 12 predicted proteins | sample MunlanPumphouse1_FD_189073 | JGI IMG/M metagenome (GOLD analysis project Ga0265296, IMG submission 189073) | Groundwater microbial communities from a municipal landfill in Southern Ontario, Canada - Pumphouse #1 | ecosystem: Environmental > Aquatic > Deep subsurface > Groundwater | place... | reverse complement strand
ATGCCCTTGTAGTCCACGCCGCCATGCTCGTAGAAGCGGGCATCCTCGGTGGCCAGGAAGGCCTGCTTCAAGCGTAGCGGGACGTCCTTCATCTCGACGGGGCGGCGGCGGGTCTCGCCGAACACGGCCATCAGTTTGCCATCGCTGGCATACACATACATGGGTTCCTGGAGCTCGATGTCGCGCAGGGTCTGCACGTCGGGGAGCTTGGAGGACACGGCGTAGTAGAGGCCGCCGGCAACCGCCGCGCCAATCAATGCCAGAACCAGGAACGCCACCAGCATCCAGCGCAGCCAACGGCGTAAGCGTGTCATCAGGACAGATTCCGATTGCGAATTTCGTGGTCGCAGAGTATAGATTACGCAAGGGAACGGCTGGGGTTGTTCCCGGGGAGCGCAATTCGTTCACCGTCTGGGGATGCGTGAAACGTGCCGTAGTGCTCGTTTCACAGCGTGGCGGTTGCGGTTTGCAAAAAAAACGTTATTAATGCGCGGGCGCAGGTTATGCGTCCAAGTGCCCGTCGGCAGGGGAGAAACCGTGGGGCTTATCCCAAAGAGCCAGTCGCCGCTTATTGGCGTCGACATCAGTTCGACTGCGGTAAAGCTGTTGCAGCTTTCACGCAGTGGCAATCGTTTTCGCGTGGAACATTACGCCGTGGAACCACTTCCGCCGAATGCGGTGGTGGAAAAGAACATCGTCGAGGTCGAAGCGGTCGGGGAGGCCATTCGACGCGCGGTGAACCGATCGGGGACCAAGGCCCGGCATGCCGCCGCCGCCGTGGCGGGCTCGGCGGTGATCACCAAGCTGATTCCGATGCCGGCCGACCTGGATGAGAACGACATGGAAGCCCAGGTCGAGCTCGAGGCGGTCAACTACATCCCGTACCCGATCGAGGAAGTGAACCTCGATTTCGAAGTGCTGGGCCCGATTCCCAACAACCCGGAAATGGTCCAGGTGCTGTTGGCGGCGTCGCGGTCGGAAAACGTCGAGCTGCGCCAGTCGGCGCTGGAGCTGGGCGGGCTGACCGCGCGGGTGATGGACGTGGAGGCCTTCGCGGTCGAGAACGCCTTCGCCCTGGTCGCCAGCGAGCTGCCGGTGGCCAGCGACGGCGTCGTGGCGCTGGTGGACATCGGTGCCACCATGACCACGCTCAATGTCCTGCGCGGCGGGCGCAGCCTGTACAGCCGCGAACAGGTGTTCGGCGGCAAGCAGCTCACCGACGAAGTGATGCGCCGCTACGGCCTCACCTACGAGGAAGCCGGCCTGGCCAAGCGTCAGGGCGGGTTGCCGGAAAGCTACGAGATGGAAGTGCTGGAGCCGTTCAAGGAAGCCACGGTGCAGCAGATCAGCCGTCTGCTGCAGTTCTTCTATGCCGGCAGCGAATTCAACCGGGTCGACCACATCGTGCTGGCTGGCGGCTGTGCTGCCCTTGCAGGCCTGCCGGAGATGGTCGAGGAACAGCTGGGCGTGCCGACCGTGGTCGCCAACCCGCTGGCACAGATGACCCTGGGGCCGAAGGTGCAGGCGCACGCGCTGGCCCAGGACGCCCCCGCGCTGATGATCGCGACCGGTCTGGCGCTGAGGAGCTTTGACTGATGGCACGCATCAATCTATTGCCCTGGCGCGCCGAACGGCGCAAGCAACGCCAGCGCGAGTTCGGCATCATGCTGGGCATGGCCGCCCTTGGTGGCCTGCTGCTGTCGCTGTTGATCTGGTTCTACTACGACATGCAGGTCAGCGGGCAGAGCGATCGCAACGCCTACCTGCAGACCGAGATCGACAAGGTCAAGGAGCAGAACAAGGAAATCGACCGCCTTGACGAGCAGAAGAATCGATTGCTGGCCCGCAAGGCCGTGATCGAGCAGCTGCAGGCCAAGCGCTCGCAGATGGTCCACCTGTTCGATGCGCTGGTCCGCACCATCCCCGATGGCGTGGTGCTCACTGCCCTGCAGCAGGAAGGCGACGTGCTGACCCTGGAAGGCCGCACCCAGTCCAATGCCCGTGTCTCGGCCTACATGCGCAACCTGGAAGTCTCTGGCTGGATGACCAATCCGGAGCTGGCGATCATCGAGGCGCGTGAGCCGGACAAGGACAAGGAAGGACGCGCGACCGGTCCGGTGGCTGACATCAAGGCACTGCCGTACGTGTTCAAGGTCAAGGTCAAGCTGCCCGCGCAGAGCGAGGAAGCAGCGACCACTCCAGGCCTGAACCCTGATGGCAGCGTGGCCGGCACCGCGCCGGTGGCACCGACCGTCGCACCGCTCAGCGCAGGGCCCGACGCGGCAGCGCCGGCTGCTGCCGCACCAGCGCCGGGATCTACGCCGGCACCGGCAGCCACGCCTGCAACTGCTCCGGCACAGGCCCCGGCACCGCCGGCAGCACCTGCGCCGGCCAAGCCAGCGCAGGCCGCACCCGCACCCAAGCCTGAGGGCAGCCGCCTGGCGCAGCCGCCGCAGGCCTTCCACGCCCCGCTGCAGGGGGATCGCGCATGAGCAAGAAAGTCGACATCAAGAACCTGGACTTCAACGACATCGGCAACTGGCCGAGGAACGCGAAGATCGTGTTCTGCTCGCTGATCGCCCTGGTCATCATGTTCGTGCTTTGGATGCTGCTGGTCAGCGGCAAGCGCGAGGAACTGGCCGGTCTGGAGTCGCGGGAAACCGAGCTGCGTGCCGAGTTCACCAAGGAACAGGAACGCGCGGTCAACCTGGAACCGTTGAAGCAGCAGCTGGCACAGATGGAGCAGGTCCTGCAGCAGATGCTGCGGCAGCTGCCGAGCAAGACCGAGATGCCTGACCTGATCATCGACATCTCGCAGACCGCGCTGTCCAGCGGCCTGGCCAACGAGCTGTTTGAACCCGAGCAGGAGCAGATCAAGGAGTTCTACGCCGAGAAGCCGATCAAGCTGCGGATGGTGGGTAGTTACCATCAGTTCGGTGCCTTCGTCAGCGGCGTGGCCTCGTTGCCGCGGGTGGTGATCCTGACCATGCACGACATCAACCTCAAGCCGAAGGACAAGACCGGCGGCAACATCCGCGCCGGTGCGCTGGAACTGTCCGGTACGGTCAAGACCTACCGTTACCTGGATGAGGCCGAGGTCGAGGAACAGCAGAAGGCTGAAGCGGGCAAGGAGGCGAAGAAGTGATCCGTTCCTTCATTGCACGTGGTGGGATGGCGTTGACGGTGCTGCTGCTGGCCGCCTGCGGCCGCGGCGTGACCAGCACGCCGGGTGATGCACCCAACCTGGAAAAGTGGGTCGAGAGCGAGCGTGCGCGACCGGCACAGCCGCTGGAGCCGCTGCCGGTGATGCAGCAGTTCGAGACCTTCGAGTATTCCGCGCAGGGCATGCGCGATCCGTTCACCGATGCCTGGACCAACCCGCAGCAAGGAAATGGGGGACTGCGGCCAGATCCGAACCGACGCAAGGAGCCGATGGAAGGCTTCCCGCTTGACGCGCTGGACATGGTCGGCACCATCGGAACAGGCGCCGGCACCGTGGCGCTGGTGATGGGGCCGGACAAGGTGACCTACCGGGTGCGTCCCGGCGGTTACCTGGGGCAGAGCGACGGGCGGGTCACCGCGGTCTTCGAAGACCGCGTGGAGCTGATCGAACTGGTGCCGGATGGCGCGGGTGGCTGGCTGGAACGTCCAGCAACACTCGCGCTGGAAGATCAATGATCGTTTACTGGGGATAGCACGATGACCTTTCACCAAGCCAAGGGGCTGCGTCCCATCCGGCGCTCTACCTTGAACCGCATCAGCGCGCTGGGAGTCGCGTTGATGCTGGCCTGCGCTCCGGCGCTGGCCGCCGCACCGTCGGAAAAGCCGACCGGCACTGCGCTGGCGGCGACGCCGGCCGCTGCGCCGGCAGGCCTTTCGGTCGCACGCATCGACTTCAAGCGTGGCGATGACGGCGCGGGCCGCCTGATCCTGCAGTTCGACGGCCAGGGCGCCATGCCCGACCTGCGCAGCCAGGGCAACAGCGTGGTTGTCGATGTCGGCAACGCACGCCTGCCGGCCAATCTGCAGAAGCCGATGAACGTCACCGACTTCGCCACCCCGGTGCAGCGCATCGACGCCAAGCCGTCCGGCGCCGGCACCCAGTTGGTGCTGAGCACCGGCGGTCCGGTCGAGTCACTGGCCTACCAGAGTGGCAACGAGTATGTGGTGGAGATCAGCCCGCGGCAGGCCCAGGCCGCCGTTGGCGCCGTCACTGCCGGCAGCGTGACCCAGGCCGCCAAGGGCGTGCCGCAGCGCGGCTACGCCGGCAAGCCGGTGACCTTCAACTTCCAGGACGTGCCCGTGCGCACTGTCCTGCAGCTGATTGCCGAAGAGTCGAATCTGAACGTGGTGGCCTCCGACTCGGTGCAGGGCAATGTGACCCTGCGCCTGGTCAACGTGCCGTGGGACCAGGCGCTGGATATCGTGCTGCGTGCCAAGGGCCTGGACAAGCGTCGTGACGGCAGCGTGGTGTGGGTTGCGCCGCAGTCCGAGCTGGCCAAGTTCGAGCAGGAGAAGGAAGACGCGCGCATCGCGATCGAGAACCGCGAAGATCTGATGACCGACTACGTCCAGATCAACTATCACAGTGCCACACAGATCTTCAAGGCACTGACCGAGGCCAAGGGCATCGGCGGCTCCGGTGGTGGTGGCGGCGGTGGTCAGGGTGGCAGCGGGTCGGCGTCGCAGGAAGACAGTGGTTTCCTGTCCGCGCGTGGCCGCATCGTCGCAGACGAACGCACCAACACGCTGATGATCAGCGACATCCCGAAGAAGATCGCGCGGATGCGCGAACTGATCAACGTGATCGACCGCCCGGTCGACCAGGTGCTGATCGAGAGCCGCATCGTCATCGCTACCGATACGTTCGCCCGCGAACTGGGTGCCAAGTTCGGCATCAGCGGCAGCCGCGACAACGTGTACTTCAGCGGCAACCTGGAAGCCAACGCCAAGACCCGTCAGTCGCAGGTGGACGCCAACAACGCCAATGCGAAGGCCGAGCGCGACTGGATCGCCGGTGGCCGCGTGGGTCCGCCGCCGGTTTCGGTCGGTTCGGCCATCACCCGCGGGCTGAACTGGAACCTGCCAGTGGCAGCGGCCAGCAACCCGGGCTCGCTGGCGTTGTCGATCCTCAACGCGGGCTACCTGTTGGACGTCGAACTGTCGGCCATGCAGGAAGAGTCGCGCGGCGAAGTGATCTCCAACCCGCGCGTGGTCACCACCAATCAGCGTGAAGCGTTGATCAAGCAGGGCAAGGAAATCGGCTATGTCACCATCAGTGGTGGCGGTGCCGGCGGTGCAGCTACCCCGAACGTGCAGTTCAAGGAAGTGGTGCTGGAACTGAAGGTCACCCCGACGATCACCAACGACAACCGCGTGTTCCTCAACATGGCGGTGAAGAAGGATGAGGTGGAAAGCTACATCGTGCTGGAGGGCTACGGCCAGGTGCCCAACATCAACCGCCGCGAGGTCAATACCGCCGTGCTGGTGGAAGATGGGCAGACCGTGGTGATCGGTGGCGTGTATGAGTTCACCGATCGCAACAGTGTCAGCAAGGTGCCGTTCCTGGGTGATGTGCCCTTCCTCGGCAACCTGTTCAAGAAGCGTGGTCGCAACAAGGACAAGGCCGAACTGCTGGTGTTCGTGACCCCGAAGGTCCTGCGCGTGGCCCGCCAGAACTGAGACGTTGCACCTGTTGCATCCGACCGGGGCCGCCACGTGCGGCCCCGCGTCGTTTGCGCCAGTAGATCCACGCCATGCGTGGAGGCTGTTCAGCCGTTCTTGATGCCAGCAGCCGGACGGCCTGCGATGATGTGGGGAACCCGAGCCATCCTGCGCCGGTCAAAGGCCCCCATGAACCTGCCTCCGCCGATGCCCGAATCCATTTCTCCGCCACCTGCCCCCGTCACCTCGCGTCTGCATGCGGCCTTCAGCGACCTGCGCGATGCACTGTCGGCCGAGATCGTCGGCCAAGCAGCGCTGGTCGAACGCCTGCTGATCGCCTTGCTGGCCGATGGCCACCTGCTGGTGGAAGGCGCGCCGGGCCTGGCCAAGACCACAGCCATCCGGGCCTTGGCGGCGCGGCTGGAAGCAGACTTCGCACGGGTGCAGTTCACTCCGGACCTGCTGCCTTCCGACCTGACCGGCACCGAGATCTGGCGCCCGCAGGAAGGGCGTTTCGAGTTTGTGCCGGGGCCGATCTTCCATCCGATCCTGCTGGCCGATGAAATCAACCGCGCGCCGGCCAAAGTGCAGTCCGCGCTGCTGGAAGCGATGGGTGAACGCCAGGTCACCGTTGGCCGCCACACCTACGCGCTGCCGTCGCTGTTCCTGGTGATGGCCACGCAGAACCCGATCGAGCAGGAAGGCACGTTCCCGCTGCCGGAAGCGCAGCTGGATCGATTCCTCATGCACGTGCGCATTGGTTATCCAGACCAGACGGCCGAGTCGGAGATCCTGCGGCTGGCCCGCGAGCGCGCCCGGGGCGCGCTTGGCGAGGCCGCAACGGCACCGGAAAAACTGCCGATGCAGGATGTCTTCGACGCGCGCCGCGAGGTGCTGGAGTTGCACATGGCCCCCGCGCTGGAGCGCTATCTGATCGAGCTGGTGCTGGCCTCGCGCGACCCTTCGCGCTACGACGCCTCGCTGGCGCGCCGCATTGCCTGGGGCGCCAGCCCCCGTGGCTCCATCGCACTGGAACGGTGCGCACGGGCGCGGGCGTGGTTGGCGGGGCGTGATTTCGTCACCCCCGACGACGTGCGTGCCGTGGCCGCCGATGTGCTGCGCCACAGGGTCCTGCCCAGCTATGAAGCCGTCGCCGAAGGGTGGGATGGTGAGCGCCTGGTGCAGGAGCTGCTGGCCCGGGTACCGGCACCCTGAGTGCGCGCATGACCGGCACGACCAACGGACCTGCTCCGGGTACCAGCGAAGGCGATGGTCTGCGACCGCAGTTGGCCGAGCTGGTGGCATTGCGGCGCCTGGCACAGCGTCCGCCACCGCCTCGTCGAGGGCGAGCGGGCAGTGCAGGCCAGGCACCTTCGCCGCTGCGCGGACGCGGCATGGAATATGCGGAATCACGCGAATACGTGGCGGGCGACGACGCGCGCCACATCGACTGGCGCGTCACTGCACGCACCGGTCGCACGCACACCAAACTGTTCCAGGCAGAACGCGAGCGGGTCACCCTGATCGTTGCCGATACGTCGCCTGCGCTGTACTTCGGTACCCGCGTGCGCTTCAAGTCGGTGCAGGCGGCGCGCGCCGGTGCCGTCGCGGCATGGTCCGCACAGCGTCGCGGCGATCGCATCGGTGCATTGCGCGGCAGTGATCGTGAGGCACCGATCGCACCGGCCGGCGGTGCGCGCGGTGTACTGCGCGTACTCGACGCACTCACGCGCTGGTACGCGCAGCCACCCGCCGATGACCTCGGCCTGGAGCGCGCGCTGGACCATGCCGGGCGGGTGCTGCGCCCCGGCGCGCGGATGCTGGTACTGGCCGATCCGCAGCAGGCGATCCGCATTCCGCCAGCGCGCTGGAGCGCACTGGCCCAGCACCATGACCTGAGTCTGCTGCTGCTGGTCGATCCGCTGGAGTTGCAGCCGCCAGCGGCGCCCCTGCAGTTTCTTGCCGCACAGCAGCGCATCGGCCTGGACCTGCGTCGCAGCGATGTGCAGGCGCACTGGCAAGCGCATTTCGTCGAACCGCTGCAGCAGCTGCGCAGCCAGCTTGCCGCACGTCGCGTCGATGTGCAGGTGCTTTCCACCGATGCGGCCAGTGATGCCTGGCTGGCGCCGGCACCGACGGAGGTGCCGGCATGAGTGCCTCCCTGCCACTGCGTGATGTGCAGTTGCCGGCCTCGCCAGCGTGGTGGCCCCCCGCACCTGGCTGGCTGATGCTGATCGCACTGATTCTGCTGTTGCTGGCAATCGTTGCTGCGCTGGCCTGGCGTCGGCGCCGCCGACGCCAACAGTGGATGCGTGTGTTCGATCAGGAGATTGCGGCAGTGAACGGCGCGCCGTCGGAACTGGCAGCCATCGCCAGCCTGCTGCGGCGTGCGGCGCGTCGGGCACGCCCCGGCAGCGAAGCACTGCGCGATGACGCGTGGTGGCAGCATGTCGATCCCAAGGACACCCTGCCGCCTGCGCAGCGCAATCTGTTGGCCGAGGGTGCCTATCGTCCTCACGTGGATGCCGCTGCCGTGGCCGACGTGCGCGCGTGGGCGCGTGCGCGTTACCTGGCGTTGCTGCAGGAGCGCCGACGATGAGCGCGCTGGCAGCTTACTGGCCGTGGCCGGATCTGCAGCTGGCGTGGCCGCTGGCACTGCTGGCACTGCCGTTGCCGATCCTGATGTACGCGTGGAAACGGCGTGCCGACCCGGGCGCGGCGCTGCGCGTGCCCTACGCCGCTGCCGAGCTGGAAGCACTGGCTGGCGGCGGTCGTGTCGGCGTTTCCTGGCTGCGCGGCGGCTTGCTGTGGCTGGGCTGGCTGGCGCTGTGCGTGGCGATGGCGCGTCCGCAGCAGATGGGTGAGGCAATCACCCCGCCGCAGGAAGGCCGGCAGATGATGCTGGCAATGGACGTGTCCGGCAGCATGAGCGAGCCGGACATGGTGCTCGGCGCACAGGCGGTAGAGCGCCTGACCGCTGCCAAGGCGGTATTGGCCGATTTCCTCGACCGTCGTGCCGGTGATCGCGTCGGCCTGCTGGTGTTCGGTGATCGTGCCTACACGCTCACACCGTTGACTGCGGATCTGTCCAGCGTGCGTGATCAACTGCGCGACAGCGTGGTCGGTCTTGCCGGGCGCGAGACGGCCATTGGTGATGCCATCGCGCTGGCGGTCAAACGCCTGCGCAACCAGCCCGAAGGGCAGCGTGTACTGATCCTGCTGACCGACGGCGTCAGCAACGCCGGCGTGCTGGAACCCCTGCGCGCCGCCGAGCTGGCACGTGCCGAAGGCGTGCGCGTGCACACCGTGGCCTTTGGCAGCGACGGTAGTGCGCGGTTCTTCGGCATTCCCGTGGCCGCCGACCGCGACCCGGTGGACGAGGCAACACTGCGCAGGATCGCCGAGATGACCGGCGGCCGCTTCTTCCGTGCGCGTGACACCGACCAGCTGGTCGGCATCTATGCCGAACTGGACAGGCTGGAGCCGATCGCCGCGAAGGGACCGACACTGCGTCCGCGCAACGAGCGCTATGCGTGGCCGCTGGCTGTCGCCTTGTTGCTGGGCGCGTTGGCGTGGGCATGGCCGGAGCGCCGCCGATGAGCGCCACCTTCCTGAAGATGCCCGACTGGAGCGCGTTCGACTTGAGCACGTTCGATTGGAGCGCGCTGCATTTCCTGCGCCCGGAGTGGTTGTGGATGCTGGCGGCACTGCCGCTGATCGTGGCGGTGGCCGTATACCGGCAGCGGCGCAGCGACGCCTGGCGGCAGGCAGTCGACGCCCATCTGTTGTCCCACCTGCTGGCCGGTGAGGGGAAGCGACGCGCGCGCCTGCCATGGGCTCTGCTGCTGGGCTGGACCCTGGCTGCACTGGCGATGGCTGGCCCCAGCTGGCGGCAGCAGGCGCAGCCGGTCTATCAGGCCAGCGCGCCGCTGGTGGTGGTGCTGGATCTCTCCAGCCGCATCACCGCGACCGACCTGCCACCCTCGCGGCTGCTGCAGGCGCGGGCAAAAATCGGTGCGTTGCTGCGCGCCCGTCAAGGCGGGCAGGTGGGTCTGGTGGTGTATGCCGAAGATGCCTATACCGTGGCGCCGTTGACCGACGACGCTGCAAACGTGGCGCTGTACCTGGATGCGCTGGCGCCGGAGGTGATGCCGCGTGATGGCCAGCGCGCTGATCGTGGCATCGACTGGGCGGTGCGGTTGCTGCGGCAGACCGGTGCCCTGCGCGGCCAGATTCTCCTGGTCAGCGACCAGGCCGACAGCGAAGCGGTGCTTGCGGCAACGCAGGCGCGTGGTCTCGGCCTGCAGGTGTCGGTGCTGGGCCTGGGCACGCCGTCCGGCGCCGCCTATCGCGATGGTCAAGGCCAGATCGCTCAGGCCGCGCTGGATGAAACCAGCCTGCGTGCCGTCGCCACCGCAGGCGGCGGGCGTTACCAGCGCATCGCCAGCGATGATCGCGACCTGCAGGCATTGGGCGTGCTGGATGCCAGCGATGGCGGTGCACTGCAGCGGCCCGGACAGGCCCGGCAATGGCAGGACGAAGGCTATTGGTTGTTGCCGCCGGTGATGCTGTTGGCACTGCTGGCGTTCCGCCGCCGTGCGGTGCTGGCGGCAGTGCTGGCCGTGGGTCTTCTGCCCTTGAGCGGGCAGCTGCAGGCGCAGCCGCGCGCGCCGACAGCTGCACAGAGACCTGCACCTGCAGCGGGCACGTTGTGGGAGCGTGCCGACCAGCGTGAGCATGCGCGCCTGGCTGCGGGCGTGCAGGCCTACCGTCAAGGTGATTTCGCTACTGCCCGCAAGCAGTTCGAAGGCATCGACAGTGACGCCGGCTGGTACAACCTCGGCAACGTGCTTGCCCGCCAGGGTGACTACGACGGCGCCATCGCCGCCTACGACAAGGCCCTGACGCGCCACCCGCAGATGGCCGACGCCGTCGCCAACCGCGCCGTGGTCGACGCTGCGCGCAAGCGCAAGCCGCCGTCGAACAATGACCAGGGGCAGGGCAAGGGGCAGCAGAAGCCGCAGCAGGGCCAGCAGCAGAACCAGCAGGGACAGCAAGGGCAGCAAGGGCAGCAGAATCCGCAGCAGGGCCAGCAGAATCCGCAGCAAGGCCAGCACAATCCTCAACAGGGTCAACAAGGCCAGCAGCAACCGCAGGGCCAGAAGGGCCAGCAGAATCCAGCGTCTGCAGGCTCCAGCCAGCAGGGTGCGAAACAGGAGCCGCCGCAGGCAGCTGACCCGCAGGCCCAGGCGCAGGCCGATGCCCAGCAGCGTCAGCGCATGCAGCAAGCCCTGCAGCAGGCGCGTGCTGGCGAAGCCGGCAAGACGGCAGTGCGCGGCGCTGGCGGCACACCGCAACAGCGCGAGGAGCAGCAGGCCGTGGAGGCCTGGATGCGGCGCGTACCGGATGATCCGGGGGCACTGCTGCGGGCCAAGTTCCAGTTGGAAAACGAACGTAGAAAGAGGGAAGGGCGATGACAGGCATGGCGAGCAGGCAATTCCGGTGGCCTCTGCCTGTGCTGGCGATGCTGCTGCTGTGGCTGCCGATGGTGGCCATGGCGCAGACGCGCGCCTGGCTGGAACAGGACAGCATCTCCGCCGGTGATGCGGTCACCCTGCACATCGAGACCGACGAAGGTGCACCGGACTATGCACCGTTGAATGCCGATTTCGCGCTCAGCGCGCAGAGCAGCAACCGTCAGGTGCAGTGGAGCAATGGCGGCGTCCAGCAGCGCAACCTCTATACGGTTGCGTTGACGCCGCGCCGCACCGGTACGCTGCAGGTGCCCTCGTTGCAGGTCGGCAGTGCACGCACGCTGCCCTTGGTGCTGCAGGTCAGTGATGCCGTGGTGGCCACCCCGCAGAGCAATGCCACCGCCTTCATCGAAACCGAGGTGGATGACCCTACGCCCTACGTGCAGCAGAGCGTGGGCGTGGTGGTCAGGCTGTACTTCGCTTCGCAGCTGGCGTCGGGCGAACTGGTGCTCGACACCCCCAGTGGCGCGTCGCTGCAGCGGGTGGGCGAGGATCGCAGCGACGTACGCCAGGTCAACGGCCGTCGCTACAACGTGGTCGAACGTCGCTTCCTGTTGATCCCCGAGCGCAGCGGTGCGTTGCGTCTACCTGGCGCGCGCTTCACCGGCCGCAGTGCAGGTGGCTTCTTCGATGACTTCTTCGGCAACGGTGGCGATGGCCGCATGAATGCCGTCGGTGCCGAACGCACGCTGCAGGTGCAGGCGCAGCCGGCGCAGGCCGTGCAGCCGTGGCTGCCCCTGCACAGCCTGCAGTTGCGCTACACCACGGCACCCAGCAGTGGGCGCACGGGCGAAGCGGCCACCGTGATGGTCGAAGCGATCGCCAACGGCGCTACCCGGGCCCAGTTCACCGATCTGCCCGTGCCCGACCTCGGCGACGCCGCTCAGGTGTTCGCCGAACCGGCCCAGTACGAGGAGACCTTCAACGGCAGTACGCCACGCCTGAAGATCACCCGGCGCTATTCGATCGTGCCGCGGCAGGTTGGATCGCTGCGCGTGCCCGGGCCACGCGTGGCCTGGTGGAACGTGGACAGCGGCAGTGCCCAGCAGGCCAGCCTGCCGGATCTGGAACTGGCCGTGGCGGCGGGCCGCGCCGGCGCGCCCGTGGCACAACCGATCGATACCGATGCCGCGCTGCCGGAAGACGCCGCCCCTTCGGTTGCATCCTCTCTTGCACCGACCGCAGCCGGCACCCGGCCGTGGCCGTGGATGGCCGCCGCCGCAGGTCTGGCCGTGCTGTGGCTGTTGACCCTGGCATGGGGATGGCGACGTGGTCGCCATGCAGTCGCCCATGTCCGTACGGTTCCCCGCCCTGGAGTTGTCGCACCTGCGACGTCGTCGCGTGCCAGCGTGGCCGAGCTGCGCCGGGCCATCGATGGCGAGGGCTTCGACCAGGTGGAGGCGCTGCTGTGTTCGATGGCGGGCGTGGAGCGCCTGGAACAGGTGATCGAGCGCCTGGCCGACCCGGCCCAGCGGCAGACCCTGCAGGCGTTGCAGCAGGCGCGCTGGGGCGGGATGGGCGATGTCTCCGTGCTGCGGTCCCGCCTGCGCGAAAGCTTCCGTGACGGACCGCACTGGTCGGGCGCCAGCGGCGCCGTCGACACTGGGCTGCCGCCGCTGTATCCGCCGCGGCAACCCTGAACCGGCGCGGCTTGCGCGCTTTGTTAGAGTAGATTCATTTTTCGAGGAATCCCGCGCATGACAGCAGCTGCTGCCGACAAGAAGAAGTTGCCCCTGCATTGGAAGATGGGCATCGGCTTTGCGATCGGCCTGGTCCTGGGACTGATCGTGCATGCCCTGGGCGGCAGCATCGAAGGCCTGCAGACCGGTGCCAAGTGGGTAATGGACTACGTCACCACCCCGGCTTCGGGCCTGTTCCTCAACCTGATCTTCATGCTGATCGTGCCGCTGATCTTCTCGGCGTTGATCATGGGCGTGTCGGAGATGGGCGATATCCGCGCCCTTGGCCGCATCGGCTGGAAGACGTTGGCCTACACCGTGCTGCTGTCTGGCATCGCCGTGGGCATCGGCCTGGTGCTGGTCAACCTGCTCAAGCCCGGTGCCGGCGTCGACCCGCAGGTGGCCGCGCTGATGCTGTCGGAGAACGCCGAGCGCAGCAAGGAAATCGTGGCTGGCATCCATGGCACGCCGAAGGGCATGGACATGCTGCTGTCGATCGTGCCGAGCAACGTGCTGCAGGCCGCTTCGGACAATGGCGCGATCCTGTCGCTGATGTTCTTCGCGCTGATGTTCGGTATCGGCATGGTGCTGACCGACGAGGCCAAGGTGGCCCCGCTGCGTCGCGCCATCGAAGGCGTGTTCGAAATCTCGATGACCCTGATCAACCTGGTCATCCGCCTGGCGCCGTATGCCGTGGCCTGCTTCATGTTCAACCTGGCCGCGCTGTTCGGCTTCGACCTGATCATCCGCCTGGGTGCCTACGTGGGCGTGGTGGTGCTGGCACTGGGCCTGCACATGGTGGTGACCTACGGCACCGCGGTATGGCTGTCGGGGCGTTCGCCGCTGGCGTTCTTCCGGCAGACCCAGGAGGCCACGGTGATGGCCTTCTCCACCGCCTCCAGCAACGCAACCCTGCCGACCGCGCTGCGCGTGGCCGACCAGATGGGCCTGCCGCAGCGCGTGTCGCGCTTCGTGCTGACCGTGGGTGCCACCGCCAACCAGAACGGCACCGCACTGTTCGAGGGCGTGACGGTGATCTTCCTGGCCCAGTTCTTCGGTGTCGACCTGAGCATCGGCCAGCAGGTCATGGTGATGGCGGTCTGCATCCTTGGTGGTATCGGTACGGCCGGTGTGCCGTCCGGCTCGCTGCCGGTGGTGGCGATGATCTGTGCGATGGTCGGCGTCAATCCGCTGGGCATCGGCCTGATCCTGGGCGTGAACCACTTCCTGGACATGTGCCGCACCGCGCTGAACGTGACCGGCGACCTGGCCCTGACCACCCTGGTGGCCAAGGGCGAAGCGCCGGACACCCCGGCCGAGATCGCTGCCGCCGCGGCCCGTCTGGACAACTGACCGGTAGTGCCGGCCCCCGCGCCTTCGGCGCAGCCCCCGGACTTCGGGGGCGGTAGTGCCGGCCGCTGGCCGGCAACTTCATGATCTTCGGGAATTTCTACCGGGTTGCCGGCCAGCGGCCGGCACTACCGCCTTGTTGGCCTGACCCCACCCGGCGTCTGTGGGACAATAGGCCGCCCGCAGTTCCGCGGCCGCCTCCCGATTCCGACAGAACCATGACGCAGCCTACCCGTCGCCAGTTGGCCAACGCCATCCGCTTCCTCGCCGCCGATGCGGTTGAAACCGCAAAGTCCGGCCACCCCGGCATGCCCATGGGCATGGCCGACATCGCCGAAGTCCTCTGGAACGACTACCACCGTCACAACCCGAACAACCCGCAGTGGTTCAACCGCGACCGCTTCGTGCTGTCCAACGGCCACGGCTCGATGCTGCAGTACGCGCTGCTGCACCTGAGCGGCTATGACCTGCCGATCGAGCAGCTGAAGGCCTTCCGCCAGCTGGGCAGCCACACCGCTGGCCATCCGGAGCGTCATGAGACCCCGGGCGTGGAGACCACCACCGGTCCGCTGGGCCAGGGTTTCGCCAATGCCGTCGGTTTTGCCTTGGCCGAGAAGCTGCTGGCACAGCGCTTCAACCGCCCGGAGCTGGAAATCGTCGACCACCGTACCTGGGTGTTCATGGGTGACGGCTGCCTGATGGAAGGCATTTCCCACGAAGCCGCCTCGCTGGCCGGCACCTGGGGCCTGCACAAGCTGGTCTGCTTCTGGGATGACAACCACATCTCCATCGACGGCAACACCGAAGGCTGGTTCACCGACAACACCCCGGAGCGTTTCGAGGCCTATGGCTGGAACGTGGTCCGTGGCGTCGATGGCCACGATCCGGAAAGCATCAAGGCCGGTATCGAAGCGGCCCTGTCGCAGGACGGCAAGCCGACCCTGATCTGCTGCCGCACCACGATCGGTTTTGGTTCGCCGAACAAGGCCGGCAAGGAATCCAGCCACGGCGCACCGCTGGGCAAGGACGAACTGGAAGCCACCCGCAAGGCGCTGGACTGGAACTACGGCCCGTTCGAGATTCCGGAAGAGATCTACGCCGGCTGGCGTGCTGGCGGTACTGGCACTCTGCGCCAGGCCGAGTGGGAGCAGCAGTTCGACAAGTACGCTGCGCAGTACCCCGCCGAAGCCGCTGAGCTGACCCGTCGCTCGCATGGCGATCTGCCGGCCGACTTCGTCGCCAAGGCCGACGCCTACATCGCCCAGGTTGCCGCCGAAGGCCAGACCATCGCCTCGCGCAAGGCGTCGCAGCTGGCCATCGAGGCGTTCGCACCGCTGCTGCCGGAAATCGTGGGCGGTTCGGCCGACCTGGCGCACTCGAACCTGACCCTGTGGAAGGGCAGCAAGTCCGTCGCCACCGACGATGCCAATGCCAACTACGTGTACTACGGTGTGCGCGAGTTCGGCATGACCGCGATCGCCAATGGCCTGGCCCTGCACGGTGGTTTCATTCCGTTCGATGCCACCTTCCTGGTGTTCAGCGACTACGCCCGCAATGCCGTGCGCATGAGCGC
>Ga0265296_1003129_pt1 | contig 15801 bp, 12 predicted proteins | sample MunlanPumphouse1_FD_189073 | JGI IMG/M metagenome (GOLD analysis project Ga0265296, IMG submission 189073) | Groundwater microbial communities from a municipal landfill in Southern Ontario, Canada - Pumphouse #1 | ecosystem: Environmental > Aquatic > Deep subsurface > Groundwater | place... | reverse complement strand
GATTTTTTTATTTTCTTCCATGAAGTTTTAATTAACATTCCACGGCGAATTTTTGTCCGCCGTCGATCGCGATTTTACATTTTTCCGCCGTGAAACAATATTTGTCATTTGAGTTGCAGTGGCAAAAAGCCGTGTTCATGGCTTTTAAATTTAAGGTGGCGATTTCTCCCTTAAATCTCAAAGAGATTGCTTTTTGGAGCGACTCTGGATCGAGGAGCCCGCAGGCACCGGCAAAAGCGCCGAGCAAGGCAGTATTGATAATTGGTTTTTTCAAAATTTCCATGGCGATTTGGGTGGCGGGAACGGTTTGAATTTTATTTTTTTTAAAAAAATTTCGGAAAGCGCGGTCGCCCTTTTCGCTGTTTATTATAATAAAGGTGTCGTCTTTTACGCCCTGGGTTATTTCTTTCAAACTGACAAGAGACGGGTCTTGGATAATAAGATAATCTGGCGCATAAATTTTTGAGTGGAGAGTGATTGGTTTATCTCCAATCCGTACATAGGCCTCGACCGGCGCTCCTCGCCGCTCAATGCCAAAAGAAGGAAAGGCCTGGGAAAATTTTCCGTCATAAAAAGCGGCTTCGGCAATTAATTCTGCGGCTGTGACCGTGCCTTGACCGCCGCGGCCGTGGAGGCGAATCTCTACCATATTTAAATTTAATTTTTTCTGCATTCTTCCGTGTTTAACTTCAGCGTTTTTTGCTTCGATGTGTTGTAGAAGCAGATTGACGCGGATATACACGCAGATCGAAGCAGAGTTTAAATGTTATTTTATTTTTGCCAGCAAATAGTCAAAGATTTTTCCAAAAGCGTCGGTTGGAATAAGCCCCTCGATTTTTTGGTTATCAATAAACCAAGTCGGCGTGCCCCTGATACCCAAGGCCTGGCCGTCCACCAAGTCCTTCAAAACTAGGCCGTTGCTTTGGTCGGAGGCAAGGCAGTCGGAAAATTTAATTTCATCAAGACCAATTTGTTTCGCGTAAAGTTTTAATGTCTCGTCGCTAAAATCGCTGCTGGTAAAAAGTTTATCGTGCATCGGCCAAAATTTATCTTGCAGGTTGGCGCATTCTCCGGCTCGAGCCGCCTTCACGGCGTTGGGGTGAATATCGCTTAAAGGAAAATTTCTGAAGACAAAATTAATTTTTTCTCCGTAGGTTGCTTGCAGTTCTCTCATAATTCCGCTGGCTTCTTTTGAGAAGGGACATTCGAAATCAAAAAAACCGACAATCGTAAGCGGGGCTTCCGCGGCCGAATTTGGTTCGCCGTCTTGCAAAATTTTAAGAGGATCAAGTTTTTCCGGCGCGGGAGTCGAAGTGGTCGCTCTTAAAAATTTAGCCGAAGGAGGAAGGGGTTTTTGGCCACTTTTTATTTGATAGTAATAATAAGTTACAAGACCGCCAAAAATTAAAAGGATGGAGAGGAGAGTTGCGCAGAAAACCAAAAGAATAATACCCCACCATCGTTTGTACCATTTTGTTTTTTTTGGGGGTTGATTAATTTTTTCTCCGGAGGAAGTGTCTTGCATAAATAAGTAATTATGAAAAGAAAGATTAAATGTGATAAAATATAAAAAGGAATCCGGTGAGATGATTACTCTTTTGATAATTATATCACAAAAAGGCCAATATGCGAAATAACGAAGAATTGGAAAAAGAAGCGGAAAAACGCTATTTGCGGCGGGAAAAGAGGAAAAAACCGCGGATGAAAATTAGTGGTAAAAATGTTTTTAAAATTAGGGATTTTATTGGAAAAAAGGGTAAAGGTTGACCACGCACAAAGTTAGGCCTTTTATTGTTTTTTGTTGGACCCAATAGACGCACCGCTCGAGGCCAGGTTTTGTGTGTGGTTGACAAAATGAGGCAGTTTTGGTATTATTCTATTAATAAAGAATTTCCTCTAAATTTATATGAAATACATCAATATTATCCAAATTGCTTCCGCTGTCTTATTGGTTATCGCGATTTTGCTTCAAAATAAGGGTGCGAGCGTGGGCGGAGTTTTTGGCGGCGAAGGAGCGGTTTATCAGACAAAACGAGGGGTCGAGAAAAAGCTGTTTGTTTTGACCATTATTCTCTCAATCATATTTTTGGGTACGGCGTTAATGAATTTTATTTTCTAAACGCCCCCGATTAAATAATTAACGGCAAGAAGCGTCGCCGCGCCAGTCCAATCTTTGGACGGCCCGTTTTTTGGAGAACGGGAGCGACATTGCTAGTCGTTTATTCTTTGATAATGATTAAATTTTTGCGATTGTTTAGAAAAGAGAAAAATAAAGAAGAGAAAACTTTGGAGAAACAAAATGGTTTTGATAAAAAACTAGTTTTTTCTTTAACAAAATCAAGAGTGCCGACTTTTGAACAGTTTAAGTATCTTAAAAAATTTTTGAGTCGAAAGGAGCGGTTAGGCATTATTATTTTGTCTCTTATCTTTTTGGCGAGCGCAGTTTTTGGGGCGGCGAGATTTATTTTAGCCAAGACAGAAACGGCCCCGGACTTTGGCGGGGAATACGTTGAGGGTTTGATTGGTAGTCCGCAATATGTCAATCCACTTTTGGCGCAGACGAATGATGTTGATATGGATCTTTCAAAACTTATTTTTTCCGGTCTCTTTAAATATAATGAAAAAAGAGAACTTGTTCCCGACTTAGCCGAAAAGTTTGAGGTTAGCGAGGATAAAAAAATTTACACGGTTTATCTAAAAGATAATCTTCGTTGGCACGACGGTGAATCTCTAACGGCCGCTGACGTTATTTTTACCATCTCTTTAATTCAAGATCCACTTTTTAAGAGTCCGCTTTACTCAAGTTTTCGAGGGGTGGAGATGGAAAAAGTAGATGATAAAATAGTGCGCTTTAAATTGACCGAGGCGTACGTGGCTTTTTCGGGCATGTTGACTTTTGGTCTTTTGCCCGAACATCTTTGGTATGACATTCCGACGCAGAGCGCTAATTTAGCTGAATATAATATTAAGCCGGTCGGCTCCGGGCCATTTGAATTTAAGTCATTTACCAAAGATAAAAATGGTGGTATTAAGGTTTATACCCTGGTGAGAAATGAAAAATTTTATGGACAAAAACCATATCTCGGAAAATTAATTTTTAAATTTTATCCAGATTTTCCGACTGCGTTTGACGCCCTTCAGAATAAAAACATTGAAGGAATAAGTTTTGTCCCTGAGGAATATAAAGATTTACTGCAAAGTAAAAAGATTAATAAATATTTGTTAAGTTTGCCGCAATACACTGCGATTTTTTTCAATCAAAAAAGTAATGAATTTTTAAAAGATGAGTCCGTGCGTGGGGCCCTGGCTTTGGCGATTGATAAAACAAAAGTGGTGGATGAGGTTTTGGGGCAAGAGGGAGAGGTAATTTCGGGGCCGATTTTACCGGGCTATATTGGTTATTCAGATCAGATTAAAAATGATTTTAACCAAACCGCCGCCGCCGAAATGCTGGAGAAAGCCGGCTATAAATTGGATAACGGCGCGCGCAAAAAGGGAGACAAGGTTTTAAAAATTTCCCTGACCGCCGTGGAGCGTTCGGAATATGTTAAGACGGCGGAAATTGTTAAAAGTGCCTGGGAGGCGATTGGTGTTCAAGTTGATTTGCAGGTAATTCCGGGTATGCGCATTCAGCGGGAAATAATCAGGCCCAGGGCCTACGAGGCGCTTATTATTGGAACGGTGGTTGGTTTTGATCCCGACCCTTTTCCTTTTTGGCATTCTTCTCAGGTTGAAGATCCGGGTTTGAATTTGTCGCTTTACGCCAATCGGAAAATCGATAAACTCTTAGAAGAAGCGAGACAAGAGGGGAACATGGAAGAACGGGCTAAAAAATATATTGAATTTCAAAATATTCTAGCCGAAGATACCCCGGCGGTTTTTCTTTACAGTCCTCGCTACACCTACGTAGTTGGAGAAGAAGTTCGGGGAGTCGGCATCTCGCGCATTAATGTTCCGAGCGACCGTTTCGCCGGAATCGAGAATTGGTATAAAAAAACAAAAAGACAGTGGAAATAGTTCATTAATTTTGCCCAGGTGGTGAAATGGTATACACGCAGCGTTCAGAACGCTGTGGGCGCAAGCTCATGGGAGTTCGACTCTCCCCCTGGGCATTTAAAATAGAAATGGCGGGATGGCCGCAAGCTCGGCGGGCGTAAGCCCGCACACCGCAAGGGTGGCGTGCGGCTCCGAGGATGGCACCGAGGCGGCGTTCGACTCTCCCCCCGGGCATTAGTTACGATATGAAAATTATTTGGGTTCTTGTAAATTGTCCAAAGATTAAAGAAGCGGAAGTTATCGGCCAGGAAGCGTTGCGGAGGAGCTTGGTTTCGTGTTTTGATATTTTTTCGCGGCGCATGACGCGTTATTTTTGGCCTCCCCAAAGCGGAAAAATTGAAACGGCCAAAGGATGTCTCTTGGTTTTAGAAACAATGCCAAAATATTTTAAAAAATTAGAAAAAGTTATTAAACAAAAACACAGCGATAAGTTACCGTTTATCGGTTCAATCACGATCGGAAATGTCCGACCTGGTTATATTAAATGGATGAAGGGCGAACTTACTAATTAAATTTTTAAAGATTAATTTTTTTATGATGTATTATAAAAAACCAGTAAAACATAAAATGCACGGCGGCGGAAGATTTAATGTAAGAGGAGGGGGTGTGCCGCGATTAAAAGTGATTGTGCTCGGCGGCCTTGAAGAGGTCGGCCGGAACATGACTCTTTTGGAATATGAAAACGACATCATTTTAATTGATATGGGTTTGCAATTTCCGGAAGAGGATATGCCGGGGATTGATTATATCATTCCCAACATTTCTTATTTGAAGGGCAAGGAAAAAAATATCCGCGGCATCGTAATTACTCATGGCCATTATGACCATATCGGCGGAATTCCGCACCTTGTTCCGCGGCTCGGCAATCCTACGATTTATGGCACGCAATTGACTTTGGCTATTATCAAAAAGAGACAAGAAGATTACAAGAGCGCGAAGCTGAATTTAGCCACGGTAAAAACTGAAGATGTTATAACTTTGGGAAAATTCAAAATAGAATTCATCCACGTGAATCACAACATTCCCGACTCCGTGGCGGTTGTAGTTCATACTCCGGTCGGCGCGGTGATACACACCGGCGATTGGAAATTCGATTATACTCCGGTTGATGAACGCCCGGCTGATTTCGCGAAAATCGCCCAGATCGGCCGTGACGGAGTGTTGGCCTTGATGAGCGACAGCACGAACGCTCCGGAAGAAGGGCACCAAATTTCCGAACAAGAAATCGGGAAAAATTTGAAGACATTAATTGAAAAAGCACCGGGCAGAATTATTATTGGAACTTTTTCTTCTTTACTTTCAAGAGTTGAGCAAATTATTAAGATTGCCGAGGAAATGGGAAAGAAGGTTGCGGTAGATGGTTTTAGCATGAAAACCAATGTGGAAATAATGAGAATGCTCGGCTACCTTAAGGTAAAACAGGGAACCCTAATTGACATTGCCGACGTTCATAATTTTCCTCAGGAAAAAATTATCATTGTCTGTACCGGAGCGCAAGGCGAGGAGCGGGCGGTTTTGATGAGAATTGCTAATGAAGAACATCGATTTGTGAGAATCGAACCCAAGGACACGGTTGTCTTTTCTTCTTCAGTTGTGCCGGGAAACGAGCGGACAATTCAACGATTAAAAGACGCACTTTACCGCAAAGGCGCTGACGTAGTTCATTATAAAATGATGGATATTCATGCCGGCGGTCATGCCAAAGCCGAAGATATTAAATTGATGATTCGTCTCGTTAATCCAAAATATTTTATTCCGATTGAAGGCAGCCATTCGCATTTGCGGATGAACGCGAAAGTGGCCGAGAGTATTGGTTTTGATCCCAAAAATATTTTTGTCGCGGACAATGGCCAGGTGATGGAATTTACCGCGGCGGGGAAAGATCTTTCCGGCACGGTGGGTCGGCTTACGCCGCAACGCGTTCCGACGGATTACGTGATGGTGGATGGTCTTGGCGTGGGCGACGTGAGTCAAGTCGTGCTTCGCGATCGCAAGATGATGGCCGAAGACGGCATGATTGTGATTATTGTGACGGTTGATACGAAGACAGGTTATTTAATAGGCAGTCCGGATATTATTTCCCGCGGGTTTGTTTATATGCGCGAGAGCAAAGAATTGATTGAGCAAGTTCGCGCTAAGGTGAAAAAATTAATTTCCGACCGCGATCCAAAATCGGCGGCGGACAATGTTTTCATCAAAAATAAAATCCGCGACAATATTGGCCAATTCCTCTTTACCAAAACCGAACGCCGGCCAATGGTGCTCCCGGTCATAATTGAGGTATAATGATAACAGTTGGCATTTAACATTTAACAATTAACTAAATTATTATGGAAAATCAACCGATTGTAGCGAATCAGCCGGTTTTAGAAATGCCAAAAACTAAAAGAAGTCACACTATTTTCGCGGTAATAATTTCCGTGGTGGTGACGGCCGCGATCGCGGGCGGCGGAGTTTATTTTTGGCAGAATATGGAATTAAAAACCGTACAAAATAATCTGGCAACGGCACAGAATAATTTTACAAGTACTGAACAATTGCTGAAGCAACAAATTACTGTTTTACAAACGCAGCTGGAAGAGAAAAGTCAGGCCGTGACTTCGTCGGGCGAGTACGTCGCATTGATGGATCAATTAAATGAAACAAAATTTAAGTTGGCATTATTGGATTTTAAGCGAGTTAGCCCTTATGAAGTTTTTGCAGATCCGCAAAACAAAAATAAATTTTATTTCGTTTCCAACCACGTAGAATCATCCGCTGTCACGGTTTCTTCCATTTCAGTTTACGATTTTGCTAAAGATCAATATTTTCAAGAAAATGGAATAATTCATATTTCTGAAGGGTCATCCATGTTGTTTGATAAAAGATTAGATGGACAGAGGGAATTTAGAGGAGTGGGGATTATTGATAATAAATTTGTTTTTGTTGAAACCTCGATTGATGACTCTCCGGGACCGTGTTTTTCCAATTGGTTTTATAGAAATTTGTCATATATTGATCTCGGCGTTGCGAACCCGACCAGAAAAGATTTTACTTTATCTGATGAGTTAAAGGCGGTTGAGAGTCAAAAAGCTACTGAGTGTCAGAATTCCTTATAATTATATAATATGAAACCACGCGTTTTTTCAGGGATAAGACCGTCGGGACGATTGCACATCGGCAATTATTTTGGCGCGATTGAAAATTGGTTAAAACTTCAGGATGAGGCTGACTGTATTTTTGCCGTGGTTGATTATCACGGCATGACGACACCCTACGATCCAAAAGAAATGATGAAAGAGAAATACGAAGTGGTTTTGGATTATTTGGCCGCCGGGATTGATCCGAAAAAAAGTACATTGATTGTTCAGTCTCATGTGCCGGAACACACCGAACTCGCCTGGATTTTAGGAACAATCACGCCGGTTTCTTGGCTGGAGCGCGTGCCGACTTTTAAAGAAAAAATTGCCCTTCATCCGGAGTATGTGAACCTTGGACTTTTGTCTTACCCGGTTTTGATGGCGGCGGATATTTTGATTTATAAATCAAACATCGTGCCGGTTGGAGAAGACCAATTGCCACACATTGAACTGGCGCGGGAAATCGCCAATCGTTTTAACAAAATGTTTGGTAAAACTTTCCCTTCACCCAAAGAGGCGCTGACCAAAGGAGCGAGAATAATGTCACTGGACGATCCGACAAAAAAAATGAGCAAAACCGGAGGCGGGGGAATTTTACTTTCCGATACGCCGGAAGAAATTTGGAAAAAACTAGCCCCGGCCGTAACTGATCCGGCAAGAAAAACGATTCATGATTCTGGTAATCCTGAGGTTTGCAACATTTACAGCCTGCATAAAATAATGTCCTTGCCCGAGCAGATAAAATTGGTCGCGGATTCTTGCCGCCACGCGAAATTTGGCTGTCTCGATTGTAAAAAGATTTTGGCGAAAAACATCGTTGACAAGTTTGAAGATTTTAGAAAGAAAAGAAAAGAATTGGAAAAAAATCCAAAGAAAGTTCAGGAGATTTTGCGAGTCGGTGCGGAGCGGGCAAGAAAAATGGCTGCCGAGACCTTGGATGAAGTGAAAAAGAAAACAGGGTTGGGTTAGGGTTGACAAAATTCTAAATTTGTGATATTTTAAAGAATATTTTGGTACCTTAAAATTTATCCGAGTAATGGGTAATCGCTCTCATTTTTCCGTTTAAAATCGGGAAAAAGGGAGAGGAAAGTCCGGACACCGTTTCGGCATAAAGTCGAAAGAGAGATAGTCGCCAACAGCGACGGGGAGTAAGTTTTGTTGTTTGTGCTATGCTTGCCGTTTACGCGGCGGGCAGAGCTAAATCGAACATCAATTAATGAAGCCCACGGACAGTGCAACAGAAAATATACCGCCGAATCCGATGCAAGTCGGATGGTAAGGTTGAAATCGTGAGGTAAGAGCTCACGCGGGACAGCCAAGTGATTGGCGCCGTGGAAAACACCTATCCGGTGCAAGGCCAAAAACAGCCGCTTGAGTCCGCGAGCAATCGTGGACCTAGATAGATGATTACCATGACGCGGAGTCGCAAAACGTCCGCAAAATCGCAAAAATTTTGCGTCTTTGCGTTTCGATCTTTGCGTCTTTGCGACATACAGAATCCGGCTTATAGTTACTCGGATAAATTTTAGGGCACCATTTTCATTACCTAATATATATGCTCAAAAAATCAGAACTTATTTTTTCGGTGATTTTAGTTCCTTTAGATTTTTTAATGCTTATTGCGGCAGCCCTGGCTGCTTATTTTTTAAGATTTCAAGCTGTCGTCGCTTTTCGGCCGATTATTTATGAAATGCCGATTTGGAATTTTTTAAACATCGCGGCGGGCATGGCTCTGGTGTGGCTTATAATTTTTGCCCTTTCCGGGCTTTATGCTATTGGTGGCACGCGGCGGATTTTGGACGAACTGGCAAAAATTTTTTTGGCTTGTTCAGCCGGTTTGGCGGTTATCATCATTTTGATTTTTTTTGAACGGGATTTATTTTCTTCCCGTTTTATAATTCTCGCCGCTTGGGTTTTAGCAATTATTTTTGTGAGCTTTGGTCGATTGGCAACGCGGTTTATCCAGCGAGCGCTTTTTCGTCAAGGCATTGGTGTGCATCGAGTGGTAATTTTGGGGGAAGATAAAAATACGGCGATTTTAGTTAGTGAATTTTATAAAAATCATAGTTTGGGACTCAAGGTGATAAAAAGATATCCTAAATTTGATGAGAGCGTGGCCGCGGAACTTGAAGAACTTGAGAAGACCGTCGGGCTTGATGAGATTATTCAAACAAACGTAGGAATGAGTCGGGAAGAAACGCTTGGTTTAGTTGATTTTTGCAATGAACATCATATTGTTTTTAAATATTCGGCTGATCTCTTTGCTGTTCAGGCGGCAAAAATTGATATTCGCGATTATGCCGGAGTGCCGGTTGTAGAAATTAAACGAACTCGTCTTGAAGGATGGGGAAGAATTTATAAAAGAATTTTTGATATTATTGGTTCCTTAATTTTAATAATCATTACAACACCCGTTATGATTTTGACGGCGCTGGCCATAAAACTTGATTCGCGGGGTCCGGTTTTTTGGAGTAGGTTGGACGACGGCAGTAAAGTAAAAAGGATAGGCCAGCATGGAGTGCCGTTTAATTATTTTAAATTTAGATCAATGAAACCGGGCACGCATCATCTGCGTTACACGGAGCTTGCCGATCAAGATTTTCGCCGGGGGCCGCTCGTTAAAATTAAAGATGACCCGCGAGTTACGCGCGTAGGAAAACTTATCAGACGTTTTAGTATTGATGAATTATCAGAATTATTTTTGGTCTTAGCCGGAAAAATGAGTTTGGTCGGTCCGCGGCCGCATTTACCGGAAGAAGTAGCTAAATATAAAAAACATCATAAAAAAGTTTTGATTGTGAAGCCGGGCATCACTGGTCTTGCCCAAATTTCCGGTCGGGCTGATCTGGATTTTGAAGATGAAGTAAAGTTGGATGTTTATTATATTGAAAATTGGTCGCTGAAACTTGATCTATATATTTTGTTTAAAACACCATTAGTTGTTTTATTTGGAAAAGGGGATTAGCTTTATGAAAGTAGCTCTAGTTCATGATCACTTAACTCAAGATGGAGGAGCCGAAAGGGTGCTTCGAGTTTTTCGGGAAATTTTTCCCGAGGCACCGCTTTACGCCTTAGTTTATGATAAGAAAAAAATGGGTAAGGAGTTTGACGGGAGAAATGTTAAAACGTCCTTTATCCAAAAAATTCCTGGCGGCGTGAAAAAATTTAAGTGGTTTTTACCCTTGATGCCCCTCGCCACGGAGAAACACGAACTGGATAATTATGATGTAGTTCTTTCAAATTCGAGCGCCCTGTCAAAAGGAGTAATCACTCGTCCGGACAGTTTACATATTTGTTATTGTCATACGCCGACTCGGTATCTTTGGACCGACACACATCTTTACATAAAAGAATTAGCCCATGGCTCGCTCGTCAAAAAAGCGATTTCCCTGATGTTACCGCGCCTCCGGATTTGGGACAGGATGGCAGCCGAGCGGGTAGATAAATTTGTCGCCAATTCCAAAACCGTGCAGAAAAGAATTTCTAAATATTATGGACGGCGGAGCGACGTGATTTATCCGCCGGTTGATGTTTCTGGATTTAAAATTTTTCCGGCCCAAGAAAATTATTTTTTGGCCGGCGGGCGGCTTGTGCCGTATAAAAGATTTGATTTGGTAGTGCGGGCTTTTAATAAACTTGGCATTCCCTTGAAGATTTTCGGTGAAGGTCCGGAATTGGGAAAACTGAAAGCGATGGCAAAACCAAACATTGAGTTTTTGAGAAAAGTTTCTGATGAAAAGAAAAAAGAATTGTACGGGAGATGCTTGGCTTTTATTCATCCGCAGGAAGAGGATTTCGGTTTGATGGTCGTTGAAGCCATGGCGGCCGGTCGTCCGGTTATTGCTTATCCAAAGGGTGGGGCGATGGAAACCGTAGTTGAAGGGAAAACGGGAACTTTTTTTCCGGATCAAAGTTGGGAGTCGTTGGCGCACACAATTATCAGATTTAAACCCGAAGAGTATCGGCCGGAAGAAATTAGGGCGCACGCGGCGCAGTTTGATACGGCGGTTTTTAAAGAAAAAATTAAAAGTTATATAGAAAAAAGTTGGCAGGAGTTTAAGAGTAATAGTTAATTATGAATATCGGCGTTGACGCGAGATCACTTTTGGAAAAAGAAAGAAGCGGCGTTGGAGAATATACTTATCAATTTCTCAGCGCCCTTTTTAGTATAGATAAAAAAAATAATTATTTTTTATTTTATAATTCGTGGAAAAAGGTAGGGAGTGATTTTTTATCGGAGTGGAAAAAATTTTCTAATGTCCATTTTTGCGAATTTCATTGGCCGAATAAACTATTGAATTTTTGTTTAAAATTTTTGCGATGGCCGAAGATTGATAAATTGATAATGCCCGAGAAGAAGATCGATTTATTTTTTATTCCGAACTTAAATTTTGTTGCCACCTCGCGTGATGTCATAAAAATTATCACAGTTCACGATTTATCTTTTGAACTTTATCCTCAATTTTTTTCTCGGAAGCGACGGTTGTGGCATCGGTTTGTAAATCCGCGCAAATTAATCAGGAGCGCGGATAAAATTATCTCCGTTTCGGAAAATACAAAAAAAGATTTGATGGAATTATATAAAGTGGCATCGGAAAAGGTGAAAGTAGTTTACTCCGGCGTTAGTGGCAACGATAATTTTTCAGGCGTTGAAGTTGTTAAGAAAAAATATAATCTGCCAGAGAACTTTATTTTGTTTTTAGGCACGCTTGAGCCGCGGAAAAATATTGAAGGATTAATTCGTGCGTTTGAACTATTCAAAAAAAATTACCAATTACCAGTTACCAATTTCCAGTTACTAATTGTCGGCCCGCGCGGCTGGTTGTACAAAAATATTTTAGAGCGCATGGAAAAAAGTCCGGCGCGCGCTGATATAAAATTTATAAATTATATCAACCCGGAAGAAAAATTTGCTTTTTATAAACTGGCGCGGCTTTTTGTCTACCCATCTTTTTATGAAGGGTTTGGATTCCCGCCGCTCGAGGCGGCCACGGCTGGCACGCCGGTTATTATAAGCACAAACTCTTCATTGCCTGAAGTAATGGGTGAGGCAGCGTTAATGGTTGACCCAAACAATCCGGCAGAAATGGCCAAAGTGATGGCCGGGTGTTTAGTAGACGAAAATATGCGCGCTACTTTGATTGAAAAAGGTAAAATTCAAGCGGAAAAGTTTAGTTGGGAAGATTGCGCGCGTCAATTTTTGTCATTAATTAGTGAGTGATTTAGACGTAAGTGTTAGAGTAGAGGGCCCTCGCGGTCCTCTTTTTACTTGCAGACGTTTTTTTGCTATAATAAAGAATATGAAGATAGGTATTGACGCGAGGTTTTTTGGGCCGGTGGGCAAGGGTTTGGGCAGGTATGTGGAGCGGCTGGTGGAAAATCTTGAAAAACTTGATTCCCAAAATGAATACATAATTTTTTTACGAAAAGAAAATTGGGATTATTATACTCCCAAAGTTTCCAATTTCAAAAAAGTTTTGGCCGACTATCCCTGGTACAGTTTGAAAGAACAGATTATGATGCCCTGGAGAATTTGGCGGGAGAAACTTGATCTCGTCCACTTTCCGCACTTTAATATTCCTGTTTTTTGTCCGGTAAAATTTGTCGCGACAATTCATGATTTAATTTTACTTCAATTTCCGACGCCGCGGGCGACAACGCTTGGTCCGCTTCTTTACAAACTAAAATATCTGGCTTACCGGATTGTGATCGGTCTCGGTCTCCGGCGGGCGAAAAAAATTATTACCGTTTCCGATTGCACTAAAAAAGAATTGGTAAAATTTTTCAAAATCAATCCGGAAAAAGTTGAGGTGACCTACGAGGCCTGCGACGGGGTAGAGTACGGCCAATTAAAAATGCCAGAAAAAAAACACTTGGCCAAGTTCGGAATTACAAAGCCGTATCTTCTTTACGTCGGTAACGCCTATCCGCATAAAAATTTGGAAGGGCTGATAAAAATTTTTCCTAGATTAAATTTAGATTGTCAGTTGGTGCTCGTCGGCCGCGAAGATTATTTTTACAAAAGAATGAAGAGGGAATTATGGGGGACGGAGATTTATAAAAATATAATTTTCACTGATTTTGTTTCCGAGGCGGTTCTGGCCGATCTTTATCGGAACGCCAGAGTTTATGTTTTTCCATCTTTTGTTGAAGGATTTGGTCTGCCAGGCCTCGAGGCCATGAGTTATGGCTTACCGCTCGTCGCTTCAAATTCTTCGTGTTTACCAGAAATTTATGGTGACGCCGCAGTTTACTTTGACCCCAAAGACGAGCAAGAAATGATAGAAAAAATAAAATTTGTTTGGAACGATCAGACAACGCGGCAAAATCTTATGAAATTAGGGCTAGAACAAGTAAAAAAATATAGTTGGCAAAATTTAGCCGAGAAAACTTTACAAATTTATAAAAATGTTGAAAAAAAATAAGAGGAATGGGGAAAATTTTGAAATAGGGGTCGCTTCGCCTAATTTAGGTAAGCACGCGTCTCCCTACGTTTTAGATTTAAATAAGTGTTTAGCGGAAAGAGCTGAGGCGAAAAAAATAGAGGTCAAACCAACGGTGCCAAAAGTCGCAAAAACACGAGTCACAAGGCAGCTGGTATTTTCTCGACTAACTTTTGTCCGTTTTTCATTTCGTCTAAGACGAAACGTTAAGAGTTTTTTATTTTTTCTTTTCCGCGGGCCAAAAAAAGTTTTTGGAAATTTTGTCTACGTTATTGGGGCCATTCCCAGATTATTTAAGTTTTTAAGATTCGCTCTGGAGGATTATAAAAGGATTTTGTCTTTTGGTTTTATCGCTTTTGTTTTTATTTTGCCGCTTCAAACTTTTTCTTATTATGAATCATTAAAAAAAGTTAAAGGAGAGGCGGAGAGCGAGGCGAGGGCTGCCTACGAAAGTATCTTGGCTGGCGGAGAATTTGCCGTTGACGCAGATTTTTCGGCCGCTGCGGAAAATTTCGGTCAAGCTGCGGTTTCTTTCGGTCAAGCCCAAGAAGAGGTGGGGCGCATTAATTCGGTCGTCACGAACCTTATCAAAAATATTCCTGTTGGCGGAGAAAAAATTGAAGCCGGAGAGGCACTCCTTTTTTCCGGGGAGAGAATTTCTTCGGCGGGAAGTCATGTTTTATCTGCGCTCGCGGATTTTACCGCCGAGAACAATGATAAAAGTTTAACTTTAAAATTGAAAACTTTGCGAGATAGTTTGGCCGCCGCCTTGCCCGAGGTGGCCATCGCCGCAGATCGTCTTTCTGAGGTTAGAAGTCAGGCCGTGCCGGAGAGCGAGCGAGAAGTTTTTGTTAAATTACAAAAAGGATTGCCGTCATTAGTTATTAGTTTGAAAAAAATAATTTCTATTTCCGATTTGATGGTTAAATTTTTAGGCAACGAGTCGGAAAAGAGATATTTGGTAGTGTTTCAAAATCCGGGTGAGTTGCGGCCGACGGGCGGTTTCATGGGCAGTCTGGCTCTTCTAGATATTGATAGAGGAAAAATCACCAACATGGAGATTCCCGGCGGCGGCCCATATGATTTTCAAGGATCGTTAAAAGAAAAAATTTCCGCGCCGGAGCCGCTGCGACTTATTAACGCTCGGTGGCAGCTCCAAGATGCGAATTGGTTTCCGGATTTTCCTACCTCGGCGAAAAAAATAAAATGGTTTTATGAGCATGGCGGCGGGCCGACGGTTGACGGCGTCATTGCCGTGAACGCCGATTTAGTCGCTGAACTTTTGGGGATTTTTGGTCCAATTGACATGCCCGAGTACGGTAAAACCTTGAGTCAGGAAAATTTTATTGAAGAGCTACAGAAGGCGGTTGAAGTTGAATATGATAAAAAAGAAAATAAGCCCAAAAAGATTATCGCCGATATGGCTCCGCGCCTGGTCGAGAAAATTTTAGCGAGCGATTCGAAACAATTTGGAAAAATTTTATCCGTTTTAGTTAGGGCCCTTGGAGAAAAAAGTATTTTACTTTATTCCGTTTATCCGGAGGTTCTTCATGAATTTGAAAAACTTGGGTGGGCCGGAGAAATTAAGAATGTCTCGGACAATTCAGATTATTTGATGACGGTGCACACAAACATCGGGGGAGGGAAGACCGACCGGGTAATTTCCGAGGAAGATCGATTGGAGGTAAAAATTTTCGAAGACGGATCAATTATAAATAAATTAATTATAAAGAGAACACACGCCGGAGTTAAGGGTGAGCCGTTTACGGGCGTGCGAAATGTTGATTATCTTCGGATTTACGTGCCGGCGGGCAGTAAATTAATCAGTGCTTCGGGATTTGAGGCGCCTCCATCTGAGTTGTTTGAAAAGCCGGGGCAAGATTATTGGGCAGACTCAGATTTAAAAAATAGTGAGGGTAAGGCGCTCCTTGACGAAGGGAGCGGTACACGAATTACTGATGAGTCAGGGAAAACGGTTTTTGGCAACTGGGTTCAAGTTGATCCCGGCGAAGAGGTTATCGTGAGTATTGAATATCTTTTACCTTTTAAATTATCTCTTGTTGAGGAAACCGAGGGGTGGTGGGCAGGTCTTTGGGGTGAGAATGGTAAAGAAAAAAATGTTGCCCCCTATCAGTTATTGGTGCAAAAACAATCCGGTTCAAAAAATAATTTAGTTGGTCAAG
>Ga0265296_1003128_pt1 | contig 15805 bp, 11 predicted proteins | sample MunlanPumphouse1_FD_189073 | JGI IMG/M metagenome (GOLD analysis project Ga0265296, IMG submission 189073) | Groundwater microbial communities from a municipal landfill in Southern Ontario, Canada - Pumphouse #1 | ecosystem: Environmental > Aquatic > Deep subsurface > Groundwater | place... | reverse complement strand
CCCTGACGATCAGGTACTATTCCCCCCACAATGAAGAGGCCACGACCCGCGACATCCTGCCCCTCCATCTCCTGCACTACATGGGCACCTGGCATCTTATCGCCCACTGTGCGCTGAAAAACAGTCTTCGGGATTTCGTTCTCTCCCGTATCAGGGACATCAGCCCGTCAGCCTTCCCCATCGCCTGCGACCCTGCGGCGTCGGTCAAAGACTATATCCGGAAAAACTTCGGCATCATGACCGGCTCAGAGACCTTTGAGGTATGCCTGAGGTTTTCTCCTGCCATTTCCCCCTGGCTGGCCGAGCAGGTCTGGCATCCCGCCCAACAGACGCACTGGGAAGACGACAAAACCCTTTGCCTCACCTTTCCCGTAGCGGATTTCCGGGAGGTAAAGCGTGAAATTATGAGATACGGCGCCCAGGTGGAAGTGGTTTCCCCGCAAGCTCTCCGCGAAGAGGTCATGGACGAAATAGAAAAAATGAAAAATATTTACAGGTAGGACACGCTTTTCTGTGATAACTTTAATCTAAGTCTAACTTAAATTATAGTTGACTATAATGATATTCGGATATAAATGATAGAGAATTTCACCGGAGGTTTATTATTTATGTCACAGATATACAAACGGGATATCATCAACGAGATCGGCCATTACCTGCATACCGATGAAATCATTGTCCTGCATGGAGCCCGCCAGGTCGGAAAGACATCGATTATGCTGTATCTTCAGGAACAGCTAAAACGCGAAGGGTTTACAACCTTTTTTATTGATCTGGAAGATTCCCGTCTGGTCAGAATGCTTGACGGCGGTATCGATGAATTCCTTAAACACTTAAAGGAAGAAGGCATTCTCAAAGATGGAGAACAGAAAAAAGCGATCGTGTTTATTGATGAAATACAATACCTTGCCAATCCATCCGAGTTTTTCAAGCTGGCGGCAGACCATCACAAAGACATAAAACTGATTGTCTCCAGATCATCGAGCTTCGCGATAAAAAGCAAATTCAAAGATTCATTGGCAGGGCGGATTGTGGATTTTGAAATTTTCAATCTCTCCTTTTCCGAGTTCCTGGCCTTCAGGAACATTCCCCTTGCCGGGGATTCATTTACCGAAAAAAAGATTGCCGAATTGAAAAGCCTCTTCAAGGAGTATGCGCTTTATGGCGGCTACCCCAAAATAGTTTTGACATCTGAAGTCTTCAGGAAAGAAAAATATCTTCAGCAGATCATCGACACCTATGTCAAAATGGATATCAGGGATCTGGTCAATATCAGGGAACCCGACAAGTTCAACAAGCTCCTGGAGGCGCTTGCCTCGCAAAGCGGACAAATTCTGAATGTTGCGGAACTTGCCAATACCACAAAAATCACCAAACCCACGATTGAAAGATACCTGTTCATCCTGGAAAATACCTTCATCCTAAAACTTGTTCGGCCTTATAGCAGCAATCTGCGTTCGGAACTCTTCAAACAACCCAAAATATTCTTTTATGATTCCGGACTGGCCCAGATGCTCTGGCTCAAAGGCCTGCAAAAAGAATTGCTCGGCAGCGCTTTTGAAACGGCGCTTTTTTCCGAACTGGTCAAAAAGTATTCCCCCGATAACATTTTCTATTGGCGAACAAAGGACAAGAAAGAAATTGATTTTATCATTAAAACGCAAGACAAATGCCTCCCCCTGGAAGTAAAGATTAATTTTGCCCAGTTCAATCCCACGGCCGTCAAATATTTCAACAGACATTACGGCCTGGACGATTACCGGCTCATCGCCATAGAAGGCACCCCAAAAAATGAAAAAGAAATCTACCCATGGGCCTTGTAACGCCTGGAATGCATACTTCAGGCATTTTGAACTCGTTTTGTCATTTCGAGACCAAAGGGAGAAATCTTGTAATTCATTGATAAATAATAAAATCACCTACTCAATTATTCCCCTCACAATGGAACAAGGTGCAGTTTTTCAAAGGTCCTCTTTCATAGGCGACTGAATAAACGGTGATTTTTTTATTGGTAGGACACGCTATGGGGGTGCAGGGGTGATAATATATCCTATAAAATTAGAAGGCTTTCAAGGTGTTCTTCCAAACCTATACATTGAATGAAAAACTCGCACCACTGGTGCGAGAAATTGGTTTGACGCATAACTTATTGATTTTAGAGCGCTGATGGAGAAATCAATAGGGGCGGGACAATGCCGGATCGCTAACAAGCAACCAAAAGACCTGAAAGGCCGGGAACGGCGGCATTATTACACCGGCAAGTAAACCTTGTCATACCGGACTTGATCCGGCATCCAGTCTTTTCAGTAGATTCCGGCTTCTGCAGGAATGATGGAATTTTAGATAGTTGTTGCCGGAGTAAAAGGAACACAGGCGATGATGACGATCTCGGAGGCATCTCAATTCCGACCATGCCGATTATTTTAAAAAATAATACGACATGCGTCTGACGTTTGGGGGTTGCATTTTTTAAAAGCGCCATGAATAGTTAATCACGAGGGTAAACTGACTGGCCAAACCGCGCCGGAAGATCAGCCTTGAGTGGAAGGATGGGCAGGGCGAGAGAATGTGCAGTATAAACCGGGAAAAGGATAATAGTGAGGGATAAGATGTCATACAAATCTGAATATTTTAGCCGCATCCTAAATGGAGATAAAACGAAGAAACAGTGGTTAAAATCCCATCTCCTCAACGTAGCCAACACGGCATTAAAATTTGCCAATAATGCACAATCCATAGAACAAAGTGATAGCCAGAACATGAAAAGATGGAAGGAGGCATTTCATAATACCGCATGGCGCGCTGGGGCATTGCATGATCTTGGAAAGTATCGGAAGGAATTTCAGGAGTATTTGTTTGGTGAAAGGGACCGCAGTGCAGAAACAAATCATGCCGTGTATGGTTCAGCCGCTGCATGGCACCACTTCTGTGACGCTACATCCGCTTTTTCCATTGCAGGGCATCATGCTGGACTTTATGACAGTGGAAATCTCGATGTTCTGGTGAATGGCAAGAAATATGAAGCGGACAAGAGATATCTACCTTTGCTTGACCTTGTTCGGGACAAAAAGGAATTGGGACCTCTTCCGGAATTTCTGCCCGTGTCTATTAACGAGGAAGACGAGAACGATAAGCGACGTTATGAATTCATGACAAGGCTTCTGTTTTCAATGATCGTCGACGCCGATCGACTCGATGCGGAACGATGGGAAATGGAGCAGAAACTGGAAAAAACCTGGCAACGGCCTACTCAAAAGCTGGATGCCGAAACACTATTGCTTAAAATCCAAGCGGTGCGTGAAAGAAAGAGGCGAGACCATCCGGAAGATGATTTGAATCGATTGCGCAACGCAATCTTCGATTCCTGTCTCGAAAAGGGAGGAAGTTTGCCGCAGGGTTTTTTTACCCTCACGGTACCTACGGGCGGTGCGAAGACCCTCGCCTCGATGGCATTTGCCCTTGCTCATGCGAAGAAGCACGGTCTCAGAAGGGTTATCGTCGTGATTCCATATTTATCCATCATCGAACAGAATGCCAAAGAGTATCGGGATGCCTTGGGAGCGGATGAGGTATTGGAACACCATTCCGCTGTTGAGCTCTTACAAGGTTCCCGCCGCGCGGATAATTTTGAAGCGGATGAACCCGCGGAAGCACCTGATATGGAAAAGGCGATGGAAAATTGGGATGTACCGGTTATCGTGACCACCAGTGTCCAGTTCATTGAAACGCTTTTTGCCGCAGCCCCGGGCAAAGCCCGAAAGCTGCACAATATCCCGAGAAGCGTAGTTATTTTCGACGAGGTACAAACACTTCCGACCCATTTGCTTGAACCCACATTGAACATTTTCCGAGAATTGAAGGAGCGATGGGGGGTCAGCTTTCTCTTCTGTTCGGCAACGCAACCGGCATTCAGAAGATCAACCAATTTAAAAGAAGGATTCAATCCGGATGAAGTGACCGAAATTGCCCCTGAGCTCCAAAGCACGTTCAAGGAGCTGCGCCGCACGGATTATCACATAGAATCCAAAGACAATCCTTGGGATTGGCGAACAATTGCTGAAAAAATGATCTCATATCCTCAAGCCCTTTGCATTCTCAATGTTCGCCGCCAGACTTTCGAACTCTGGCAAACGTTACGCATACTCCTGCATGAAAGGGGATATGATGATGAGACGGAACAAGGACTGTTTCATCTGTCGTCCGCCATGTGTCCGGCCCATCGCCTGGATATCCTTGGATTGTCGAAAAAACCACCGCCGAACAACATCAAAGAGCGGCTGAAAAGCGGCAAATGCTGCTGGGTTGCTTCCACACAGTTGATCGAAGCGGGAGTTGACATTGATTTTCCCGCGGTCTTCAGGGCGATGGGGCCTCTGGATTCCATTGTCCAGGCAGCGGGAAGATGCAATCGAGAAGGTTTGCTGCGCGACGAAGAAGGGAATATCCGCCGCGGGCAGGTGATTGTCTTTTATCCTCAAGATGCGGGGCTGCCTCCCGGTATTTACAGCAGAGGAACAAACATCACACCGATTTACCTTGACCCGGAAAGGCTTGCCGAAGATCCGGCTATCTTCGCGCAATACTTTCAGGAGCTCTACCAGATTACCCCGATGGATTTCTGCAGACCGGGTCAACACACCATCCAGGAAGATCGCACGGAATTCAGATTCCGCAAAGTGGCGGACCATGCCAAAGTCATCAAAGATGAAACAGTTTCGGTGATTACACCTTATGGCCCCGCCAAAGAGATGGTGGACGAAATTCGCCGGTCAAACAAATTCGATTATACCTCTCTGCGACTTCTCCAGCGATACATGGTGAATATCCGGAATCAGAGACCTCATTCCGATTTTGCTAAATTGACAGCACTCGACGCTATTACACCGCTTATTGCCGGACGATTGGAAATCCCGGTGCTTGGGGATTGGTGCTATAAAGCCGGACCACCTGATCCACACCTCGGTGTGGTCATCGAAAACCGACCTATGGAGGATTTTTTCCAATGAACGAGCCGAATTTGATTACCATCCGCGTTTGGGGGGATTACGCCTGTTTTACCCGACCGGAAATGAAGGTCGAACGGGTCAGTTATCCCATATGCACTCCCTCTGCTGCCAGGGGCATCCTGGAGGCGATCTACTGGGAGCCACAGATGTATTACGTCATTGACAGCATCCATGTCATCAAGAAGGGGCGCTGGTTCAACTTCCGGCGCAATGAGGTAACCGCGATCGTCAGTCTGAAGGAGGCCCAATCCTGGATGATGGGCAGAACACTAGTCAAGTACATATCCGCCGGCGGCGGCGCGCCGGATGCGGCGCAGAGAAACATGCTGGCGCTCATGGATGTGGAATATCTAATCACCGCCGATGTGCGTCCGTCCAAGCTCCATGACGCCACACGATTCAATCTGAAAAAATACCTGGGTGAAATCAAAAGGCGTGCAACGAAAGGTAAATGCTGCCACCGTCCAGCTCTCGGTTGTCGGGAATTCGCAGCCGATTTTGAGTGGGTTTCAGATTTGCAGACAACTTTGGAAACACGGGCCGCAGATGTACGTGAGAACCAGAACGATAAAGACTGGCGGAATATCTGGCCCGAAGAGGATCTTGGCCTCATGCTATACGATGTCTTCGATGTGGACCAGCGGGAAGAAGGATTCCGCTGGTTTACGGAAGAAGAATTAGAGAGGGTTCGATCTGACAAGAAATTTGAAGGCAAAGCGATTACTCCACGAGCGTCCTTCTTTCACGCCAAAATCAAAGAATCGCGGATGGATTGTCACCCTGATCGAGTCAATATCCTTCCGGCAAGAGGAAAGGAGGTGTTTTGATGTTTCTTCAATCTCTTTACGAGTTTGCCGGACGAACCAAGGTCAGACACGGATCAACGCTCCTGGAATCGCCCGAATTCAACAGCCGCCTTATCTCTTGGTTGATCGACATAAAAAGCGACGGACAATTCATCGGCTTTATTCCCCTGATGACGGATGAAACACCAGGGACCTTATATGACAAGTTGCCTCGCACGATGGAAGCAAAAGACAGCGGTACGGTTGCAGAATTTCTGGTCGAGGATGTCCCGACAATTTTTGGACTGGGGGAGTCCGCAGGGCAGCCAATAAAAGATAAAGCCCGTGCAAAGCATGTAAATTACTGGAGTCGCATTGAATGCGCAGCCAAGGACATGGATCATCCGGCTTTGCTGGCTATTTTGCAGTGGAAACAAAAGGCACTACCACCCAATTCTCTCCTCAACCCAGTCTATGAACTTTATCAGAAACCGGGAAGTAGAAGTCAGCCGAAAGAACAATGGTTGGTCATCACAGCAACAGGGGAGAAACGCCCACTAAATTTTATGCTTAATATCTCAATCGATGCTACGTTCAGGGTGGATGGACAAGTGATCGTTTACGATGAGCATTTGTTGAATTGGTGGAGCAAATGGTTTGGGCACTGGCTGGCTGAAAGAGAGAAGGCATGCTGGGCAGCCCACGGCCACGATCGGGTCTGTGTCCTTTCAGGCATAAGCGATGCGCCAATATCCAACAGCCACCTGCCTAAAATCAAAGGAAAGATGATTCAGCCCTTTGGAGCTACACTGGCCAGTTCGGAATCGCCAGCTTATCACTCTTATAACTTGTCCCAGCAAATTGAGCAGATTCCTGGGACGCGAACAGGTCCTGACGCCAGTTACACAAATGTCTCTGTAAAAGCGGCCATCGCTTATTGCAATGCCCTGAATTACTTACTCGAAAGTGATGATCACCGGACGATTCTTGGCCCTGTTGGCATTTGCACTTGGACAAAAGAGGTGTCCGAGGCGCCAAGACAATTTAAATTACTCACAAGCAAAGCTTATCCTGAGGCGGTTAACGATTTTCTACGGGCACCTTTTGCTGGAATTAAAAGGGAAGTCCTACATAAAGACCGTCTTTACACAGTAGCCTTATCCGGTAATGCTGGTCGCGTTGTTGTATGCCACTGGTTGGACCAAACGTTGGAAGAGGCGATCGCCAATTTTAAACGGTGGTGGGACGACCTTATGATTGTCAGCCATTATCCGTATGCAACGAAAACGAAGAATGGCGACAAACCATCCTCTCCTTTTGCCATTCCAAATCTTGCCCGCGCCGCCCTACGCAGATCCAAGGGACAAAAGGACGATAAATTGATCGGGGCGCGCATCGTGCAGCTATACCGCACTGCCCTTGAGGGAACATCGCTTCCCATCACGATGCTGAAACCGATTCTTGATGAGTTCCATAGCGCGCTTGTTAAGGATAAGGAAGAAAAACGTACTTATCCCTATAACCAGTCGAGATTTGCACTAATTAAACTGATACTAATTCGCAACAGAAAGGAGGAAGATTTTATGCCGGAATACGAATTGGCGGATACAAATGACGCCGCATACAACCTTGGTCGCTTGCTTGCAGTTCTCGAAGCCCTGCAGAAAAGATCTCGCAGAACAGGCAAGGAAGGTCCTGAACGCCGAACAGGTCAGATAAATGCAGGTATTATCGAACGTTACTACGGCCAAGCATCAACAGCCCCCGCCCTTGTGTTTCCATATCTCTTATCACTGTCCCGCCACCATTTGTCAAAGATGAATAAGGGAAATGAGAAAGACAAGAATGCTTCAAGAGCTATTGAGCAGACAATGATAGCGATCTGCATGAAGTTTAAGGCAAAACCTGAAGAAACTGGCGAACCGCCGAAATTTCCCCGCCTTCTGGATCTTGAACATCAAGGTCGGTTTGCCTTGGGGTTCTACCAGCAGAAGGCATATGACATCGAACAGGCAAGGACATACAAAGCTTCTCAGGGAAAGGAAGGACTTGATATTGCCGATGTCGATGAAGAAAACGAAGCAGACAGTGAATCCCTTGAATAATGATAACAAAATAGAAAGGAGAAAATATCATGGGTAAAATCGTCACGAATCGTCATGACATCCTGATTCTTTTTGATGTGACCAACGGCAACCCCAACGGAGACCCCGATGCGGGCAACATGCCGCGCATCGATCCGACCACCAACAAAGGGTTGGTCTCGGATGTTTGCTTGAAGAGAAAAATAAGGAATTACATAGAATCATTTTGTTTATCTCCAACAGATGCATCAAAATTCCCTCCCCAAAAAGATGATAACCGGGAGAATAAAATCATGATCCATCAGGGTGCGGTAATTAACAAAATCGTTGATGATGCCGTAGAACCGGCATCAAAAAAAGCTGATCCCGACAAGGAAAAGGACAAATGGCAGTTAGAGGCTCTTAAATGGCTATGCTCAAAATATTACGATCTCCGCGCCTTCGGTGCGGTTATCTCAACAGGAAACAAGATATTCAAGGGCTCTTCATATGGGCAGGTGCGAGGACCCATCCAGTTCACGTTCGGGCGTTCCATTGATCCAATTACACCGTTAGATATATCTATTACTCGATGCGCTGTCGCCGATGAGAAAGAAAAGAAAGCATTGGAAACATCGGCAGATCGCGGCAGTGGAGAAAATCGTACTATGGGCAACAAGCATATCGTCCCCTACGCCCTGTATGCGGCAAAAGCCTATGTCTCCCCGGTATTTGCAGAAAAGACCGGTTTCACTGATGACGATCTCAAGCTCTTCTTCGAAGCATTGCAGCACATGTTCACCCATGACCAATCAGCTGCCAGGGCTGAAATGACCGTTCGCGGGATCTATGATTTCGAGCATGTAGGAACTCAGGACCCCAATAATGCCGAGCAGAACAGGCGTGAGGCGCGCCTCGGCTGTTACCATGCCCACAAATTGCTTGAAGGCATCAAAATTGAATTGAAACCGGGCAAGGCTTACCCGGAATCCTTTGATGACTACAAGAACCAGATTGTCTGCGCGTGGACAGAAGAAACGATGCCGAAAGGTGTTGTTTTGAACTTGTATCATGAACAACCGGTCGCTTCGATAAGGTTCAAGGCATGAATCAATGCAGCCGCGCCCTTTATTCTGAAGACGATCTTTTGCCCATTTCATCACTCGCCGATCTGGTTTTCTGTGAGCGGCGCGCTGCGCTCCATTTCTTGGAGGGGATTTGGCAGGAGAATCAATTCACGGCAGAGGGGCATATTCTTCACGAAAAGACGCATGAAGCGGACATAGAATCTCGGGGCAACATTCGTATTGTCCGCGGATTGAGACTACGTTCACTACGGCTGGGATTATCGGGTGTAGCCGATGTTGTGGAATTTCATCGTCTGGATGAAGCATCTTTGTCGATTCCGTCAGAAGATTCTGTACCGCAATTCACTATGCTGGTAGGTACAACCGGTTTATGGAAGCCATTCCCGATCGAATACAAAAGAGGAAAACTGAAGCATGAAAAAAGTTATAAAATCCAGCTATGCGGCCAGGGACTTTGCCTTGAGGAGATGATGAATGTTCAAACGAAAGCAGGTGCGATCTTCTATGGAAAATCTATGCGGCGACATGACGTTGCTTTCTCCGCGGAACTAAGACAGGAAACGGAAATGGCAGCCAGACGCATGCATGACCTCATCGCCTCAGGCCGGACACCACCGCCGGTCTATGCAAAACGGTGCGAGAGCTGTTCGCTTTTGGCCGATTGCCTGCCGAAGACGATCCAGAAGCGGCGCTCGGTGAAGGGTTATCTGAAGCGGATATTGGAGGGACCATGAGGAATAATCTGAAGAAGGGGACCAGAGTGGAAACAAATATTGCCGTATTCAGGGGAAAGGAAATAAGAAAAATCATTTACAAGAACGAATGGTGGTTTTCGATTGTCGATGTCTGCTCCGTGCTGACACAAAGCGCAGATGCAGGAGCATACTGGAGAAAATTGAAACAAAGGCTCAACAAAGAAGGAAGTGAAGTCGTGACATTTTGTCACGGGTTGAAATTGACTGCACCAGACGGGAAGCTGAGAGAAACAGATTGCGCAAATACAGAGGGTGTTTTTCGTATCATCCAGTCCATCCCTTCCCCCAAGGCCGAGCCCTTCAAGCGTTGGCTGGCAAAGGTCGGTTACGAACGGGTACAGGAGATCGAAGACCCGGAACTGGCGACGAAGCGAACACGGGCGCTCTATAAGGCCAAGGGCTATTCCGATAATTGGATCGAAAAGCGACTGCGCGGCATCGCCGTTCGGGATGAGCTTACGGACGAATGGAAAAAGCGGGACGTGAAGCAGGAACAGGAGTATGCCATCCTCACGGCAGAGATCGCCAAGGCGGCCTTCGGCGTAACCCCTGGCGAACATAAGGAAATGAAGGGGCTGAAACGGGAAAACCTGCGGGACCACATGACCAATCTGGAACTGATCTTCTCGATGCTCGGCGAGGCAGCGACCACGGAAATCACCAGGGTTGATGACGTGCAGGGTTTTGATGAAAGCAAGACGGCGGCACGGAAAGGCGGAGAAGTTGCCGGAAGGGCGCGAAAAGACCTGGAAAAGAAAACAGGGAAGCGGGTCGTCTCCCCGGAGAATTACCTGACCGAACCGGAGAGCAGGAAACGGCTGAAATCGTAAAATAAAATGGGTTGAGAGTCACCCGACAGGAGTTCCGGGAGAGCCATGAAAAAACATCTGAATACCCTATTTGTCACCACCCAAGGCGCATACCTTTCAAAAGAAGGGGAAACGGTGGTGGTCAAGGTGGAGAAGGAAATTCGTCTTCGCATCCCTGTTCATACCATCGGCGGCATTGTCTGTTTCGGAAACGTCTCGTGCAGTCCTTTTCTGATGGGGTTCTGTGCGGAAAACGGTGTAGGGATCAGTTTTCTGTCCGAAAGGGGCCGTTTCCTGGCGCGTGTGCAGGGGCCGGTATCGGGCAATGTGTTGCTCCGCCGGGAACAGTACCGCCGCGCCGACGATCCGGTGTTTTCCGCCGATATGGCAAAGGCCGTGTTGACGGGTAAGATAGCCAATTCTCGGACCGTCCTGCAACGCGCGTTGAGAGACCACGGATCGAAGCTCGATGAAGCCAGTCTCCGGCAGACGGTCATGATCCTGAACCGCTGTCTTGCTTCGCTCGATCAGGTATCTGCCCTGGATGCCGTCCGTGGCGTCGAAGGGGACGCCGCGCACTGTTACTTCAGCGTATTCGATCACCTGATCATTTCACAGAAGGAGGCCTTTTCCTTTCAGGAAAGAAACCGCCGCCCGCCCCTGGACAACGTCAATTGTCTGCTGTCTTTTCTTTATACTTTGCTTGTGCATGACATTCGTTCGGCGCTTGAATCGGTCGGACTGGACCCGGCGGTCGGCTTTCTGCATCGTGATCGTCCGGGACGGCCCAGTCTGGCCCTTGATCTTATGGAAGAGTTCCGGCCTTTTCTTGCAGACAGGCTTGTTCTTTCATTGATCAATCTTCGCCAGGTTCAGGGAAAAGGGTTTGATAAATCGGATTCCGGCGCGGTTCTGATGAACGACGAAACCAGGAAGAAGGTTCTCGTGGCATATCAGGAAAGAAAGCAGGAAGAGATCGTTCATCCCTTCCTTGATGAAAAAGTCACCATCGGTATATTGTTTCATACCCAGGCTTTGTTGCTTGCCCGCTATCTGCGAGGAGATATCGACGGGTATCCGCCGTTTATCTGGAAATAGGAGGTGGATGCGTTATGTTTGTGGTGGTCAGTTATGATGTCTCCAATGTGGAGGCGGGCGGTGCGCGTCGCCTGCGGAGGGTCGCAAAGGCGTGTAAGGATTATGGGCAGAGGGTGCAATATTCCGTGTTTGAATGCATTGTCGATCCCGCCCAGTGGGCAATGCTGCGCCAGAGGTTGATTGATGAGATTGAGCCCGATGAAGACAGCCTCAGATTTTACTTTTTGGGCTCAAACTGGAGGCGTCGCGTGGAGCACATCGGCGCGAAAAAAACAATCGATCAGGAAGGACCATTGATTGCCTGACACTCTCCCGCGAACCTGAAGCGACCATGCTTTTCCGGCTGGGTTCGCGGAGAGCATAACACTTTGTTATTACTTGATTATATTTATCGCTCTTTGAAAATTTGGTTTGGTGAAGGCTGAAAAATTTAGGAAACGCGGATTATAAGCAATAGTTCTATTGATTTTAAATATTTACAAGTAGTAAGTCGCTCCCCGTGCGGGAGCGTGGATTGAAACGTTCTATCTCAATGTTGTGGTGTTCCTTCAGTAGGTCGCTCCCCGTGCGGGAGCGTGGATTGAAACTAATCTGCCAATTATCATCCCTAACTGCCAACACATGTCGCTCCCCGTGCGGGAGCGTGGATTGAAACTTTTTGTGGTATATGCCCATACTGGCGAGAGATTGTCGCTCCCCGTGCGGGAGCGTGGATTGAAACCTTTGACAAAGGACACTTTGAGGGATGAGGAAAAGTCGCTCCCCGTGCGGGAGCGTGGATTGAAACGTACCTGTGGGATCCATACTTAGCGCTCGATCCGGTCGCTCCCCGTGCGGGAGCGTGGATTGAAACGTTGAAAACCGCACAACAGCATACACCAGACTAAGTCGCTCCCCGTGCGGGAGCGTGGATTGAAACATATTACACAAATCGTAATCGCAACGAACCCAAAGTCGCTCCCCGTGCGGGAGCGTGGATTGAAACTACACATGGCGAGCTACGCGACATGATAAAAAAGAGTCGCTCCCCGTGCGGGAGCGTGGATTGAAACTATTGAGAGGTGTCATCGCGGCATGAACCTTACGTCGCTCCCCGTGCGGGAGCGTGGATTGAAACAGCACCGCTTTACATATCTCTATTGTTTTCTCTCGTCGCTCCCCGTGCGGGAGCGTGGATTGAAACCCTTTATACCTTGTCACGGTGTCCTGGTCTCACAGCGTCGCTCCCCGTGCGGGAGCGTGGATTGAAACTAGAGTTAGTTGCGCTTCTGAAGGGTCGGCATTAGGTCGCTCCCCGTGCGGGAGCGTGGATTGAAACGTTTTATCAATTATATCAGCGCTATAATTAATGGGTCGCTCCCCGTGCGGGAGCGTGGATTGAAACGCATTACGGAGAGCATCCCCAATAACCTCCTTTTGTCGCTCCCCGTGCGGGAGCGTGGATTGAAACTTTATTTCTCTTATGGATATATGGGACACCATCACGTCGCTCCCCGTGCGGGAGCGTGGATTGAAACTTTTAGCCACAATCGGCGTGAGGTTGTTGATTGCCGTCGCTCCCCGTGCGGGAGCGTGGATTGAAACAACGATTTCAAGGCCAACATTACCGTAGGCCTCGAGTCGCTCCCCGTGCGGGAGCGTGGATTGAAACTTTTCCACACTCCTCATCCCGCCTAGGCCATAGGTCGCTCCCCGTGCGGGAGCGTGGATTGAAACTTATAACACCGCTCCAGTGCGTCAGAAGACAAACCGTCGCTCCCCGTGCGGGAGCGTGGATTGAAACGCATTACGGAGAGCATCCCCAATAACCTCCTTTTGTCGCTCCCCGTGCGGGAGCGTGGATTGAAACTTTATTTCTCTTATGGATATATGGGACACCATCACGTCGCTCCCCGTGCGGGAGCGTGGATTGAAACTTTTAGCCACAATCGGCGTGAGGTTGTTGATTGCCGTCGCTCCCCGTGCGGGAGCGTGGATTGAAACAACGATTTCAAGGCCAACATTACCGTAGGCCTCGAGTCGCTCCCCGTGCGGGAGCGTGGATTGAAACTTTTCCACACTCCTCATCCCGCCTAGGCCATAGGTCGCTCCCCGTGCGGGAGCGTGGATTGAAACTTATAACACCGCTCCAGTGCGTCAGAAGACAAACCGTCGCTCCCCGTGCGGGAGCGTGGATTGAAACTGCGCCGAATTGTTGAAATCTATTGTTTTTCATTGTCGCTCCCCGTGCGGGAGCGTGGATTGAAACACACTAAGAGGGTATTATTTATATCTGAGTGGTGTGTCGCTCCCCGTGCGGGAGCGTGGATTGAAACAACTCTATACTTTATCTCCATTGTACTGATTCGTTGGTCGCTCCCCGTGCGGGAGCGTGGATTGAAACCCGCCCAATCCGTCTCTTGCACCAACATACCGGGGTCGCTCCCCGTGCGGGAGCGTGGATTGAAACTTACTCTCCGCCATCGTCCATTATAACCTCTCTTGGTCGCTCCCCGTGCGGGAGCGTGGATTGAAACTGTTGCATACATTCGTGCACAATAGCAGTTTAAGCGGTCGCTCCCCGTGCGGGAGCGTGGATTGAAACACTTTACTGCGCAGTTTTGGGATTCCGGTGGGAAGTCGCTCCCCGTGCGGGAGCGTGGATTGAAACTGATAAGGTAAAGGCCATAAATTGTAACACAATTTGTCGCTCCCCGTGCGGGAGCGTGGATTGAAACCAATCCCCTGGTTCAGGGCGGCGTCGACTCTTGTCGCTCCCCGTGCGGGAGCGTGGATTGAAACTCTAAACCAGTCCAAATATAATTATTAAGATCTTGTCGCTCCCCGTGCGGGAGCGTGGATTGAAACTTTTCGATTCCCCCGTGGGGATAATTGTTTTCGGTCGCTCCCCGTGCGGGAGCGTGGATTGAAACATGCAGGTCTCGACCTTTCGTCTACGACCGACGTGTCGCTCCCCGTGCGGGAGCGTGGATTGAAACGTTTTTCCCATACAGTCATATTCCTGCCGATCTGTCGCTCCCCGTGCGGGAGCGTGGATTGAAACCCATCGCCGTCCGCTGTAGTGAATTGATAATAGTTATGGCCTTCCAGCCAGTACAATAGGTTGTCAGGACTGACCAGCAGAATTTAGTTTTTATGTTTCCGTAAAAACCAAATTCTGCTGGTTGCCTCCTTTAATCGTGAAGAATATAAAGAGTTACCACAATTCAACCCTACACAAAAAAAGGAGGCAATATGAACTTTTACAATCGGCAACACCGATATTACTGCGGCATCGATCTGCATGCCAGAAAAATGTACGTCTGTATTCTCGATCAAAAAGGAAAAACAATGGTTCATGAAAATATCAACACCGACCCTGATCTGTTTTTCCAACTCATCTCCCCCTATCTGGAGGACATCGTCGTGGGTGTTGAATGCGTATTCTGCTGGTACTGGGTTTCAGATTTATGCGCCAAACAGAAGATTCCTTTTGTTCTCGGGCACGCATTATATATGAAAGCCATCCACGGGGGAAAGACAAAAAATGATAAGATCGACTCATACAAAATTGCCTTATTGCTTAAAGGCGGAAACTTTCCGACAGCCTATCCGTATCCGGCAGAATGGCGCGCTACCAGGGATCTATTAAGACGCCGAATGTATCTGGTCCGCAGGTGCGGTGAATTGGTCTCCCATATCCAGAACACCAGGACGCAATATAATCTGCCGGCATTTAATAAAAAGCTCGCGCGCAAATACAACCATGCCGGCGTGGCAGAACAGTTTGAGAATCCTGAAGTTCGCAAAAGCGTCGAGGTGGATCTCGCCGCGATAGCATCGCTTAACCAGATCCTCAATCAGCTTGAATGGCATATTGAGAAAACCGCCGAACAGCATGATTACCACACGCTGTACTTGCTCAGGTCGATCCCCGGTGTCGGTCTGATCCTGGCGCTTGTCTTTCTTTACGAAATTCAAGATATCAAACGGTTCCCTTCCGTCCAGGACTTCTCTTCTTATGCCCGGTTGATTAAACCGGTCAAAACATCAGACGGTAAATGGGCCGGTAAATCAAACGGCAAAATCGGAAATCACCATCTGAAATGGGCATGCAATGAGGCGGCGATCCTCATGCTCAGGGAATCCGAGAAAGCCAAACAATATGTGGCAAAACTCGAACGAAAATACAACAAGGGCAAAGCACTGGGAATCTTCACCC
>Ga0265296_1003127_pt1 | contig 15806 bp, 17 predicted proteins | sample MunlanPumphouse1_FD_189073 | JGI IMG/M metagenome (GOLD analysis project Ga0265296, IMG submission 189073) | Groundwater microbial communities from a municipal landfill in Southern Ontario, Canada - Pumphouse #1 | ecosystem: Environmental > Aquatic > Deep subsurface > Groundwater | place... | reverse complement strand
GATAGCTTAGAGTTTAAATTTTCTAATATTCGAAAAAGTTTGAATAATAAATTAAAAATTAAAGAAAAGAAGATATGAAAATTGGGATTTTTGATTCGGGGTTAGGTGGGCTGATTATTGCCAAAGCGATACGAAAGGCCATGCCGGAATATGATTATGTTTATCTAGGAGACACCAAAAGAGTGCCTTATGGTAATCGTTCGCACCAAGCTGTGTTTGAATTTACTAAAGAGGCAATGAATTATTTATTTAAGAAAGAAAATTGCGGGATTGTTATTATCGCTTGCAATACTTCTTCAGCCCGAGCCTTGCGAAGAATTCAACAAGAATATTTAGTGAATTATAATCATACTCGCAAGATAATGGGGGAGTCAGAGAGAAAAATATTGGGTGTTTTGATTCCAACAGCCGAGAAATGTGCTAAATATGAGAGAGTAGGAATATTGGGAACAACAGGGACAATCAATTCAAATACTTTTCCGAAAGAGATCAAGAAAAGGAACTTGATGCTTTTTCACGGCTCGCACTCCAACCTGAATGTGGTAAATGAATCTGATATTGCGTATGCCGAAAAAAGCACAAGTTCCTTTTCTTTTACAAAAGTTTTTCAAAATTCTGCACCGATGTTGGTGCCTTTGATTGAAGAAGGGGAGAAAGTTTTGGCAGTCCAGTTTATAAAAAAATATTTGAAACCATTTTTGAATAAAAAATTGGATGCGGTGGCTCTAGGTTGTACCCACTATCCATTTTATAAAAATGAAATTAAAAAAGTTCTAGGTAAAAAAGTGAAGGTGATTTCTCAAGATGAAATCATTCCTAAAAAATTAAAAGAATATTTTGCACGACATCCGGAAATTGAAAAAAAGTTAGCAAAAAATCGCAAAGCCAAGATTTTAGTAACCGACATAACTCCCAATATAAAAAAATTATCCCAAAAATGGTTTAACAAAAATACTAAACCGGAGTTAGTAAATTTATAAAATTTTTTTCTTGGTACAACTTTTTATAAAACACGCATAATTTTCTGTTGAAAATTTGCTATGCTCGGCCCAGTCGGCCTGTGCAATGTTTTCTAAAAAGTGCACCTGCGACAAATTTTATAAATTTAAATCTCTAACCAAATTGGGCAATGATCTGAACCATAGTAGTTGGATATCATATTGGTTTTTTTTATTCCGTTAGGTTTATCAAAAAAATATTTGTCTGCGAAAAAATAATCCAAACGCCAACCGACATTACGGTCTCGGGCGCGAGTTTTCTGGTCCCAATAAGTATAGGCGCCGATTTTGTTTGGATAAAATTTTCTAAAGACATCTATAAAATTATTTTTTATTACTTTACTAATCCAGGCACGTTCTATGGGTAAAAATCCAGTATTTTCTTCGTTAGCTTTTGGGTGCGCGAGATCTATCGCTTCGTGTGCTGTATTTACATCTCCGCAAAAAATAACATGCTCTCCTTTTTTTCGCAGTTTCGTTATAAATTTCAAAAAAGCATCGTAAAATTCTAATTTATATTTCAAACGATGAGGTCCTTGCCCGCCGTTTGGGAAATAACCAGTGATGATTGTGAAATTTTTGTATTTAGCAATTAATAACCTACCTTCGTTGTCGAACTTTTTTACCTGCCTTGCCGGCAGGCAGGTTCCCATTCCATATAAAATTTCTTTTGGTTTTTCTTTTGAATAAATTGCTACTCCACTATACCCTTTTTTTAATTTTGAATGTGCGAAATATGAATAATAATTCGGAACGTTTTTTACTTCTTCTGGTAATTGATCTGGAGACGCTTTTGTTTCTTGCAAACACAAAATATCTACCTTCCCTTTATCAAATAGAGGTGTAAAAAAACCTTGTTTAGCTGTGGCTCTTAAGCCATTAGTATTCCATGAAACTATTTTCATTCCTTGATTCTATCATAGAAATTCAGAATAAGTGTTTGTTCAACACGCATATTTGCAAGCTTGCAAATTGCTATGCTCGTCGCTCAAGAAAATAATAATCGGATTACCTCTTTTATTTTCTAAGCTCCTGCGCAATGTTTCACAAACGCTTATTCTGGATTTTTATTATGAAACTTTTTATGAATTTCTTTTAAATGTTTGTCGGTGACGTGAGTATAAATTTGAGTGGTGCCAATGTTGGCGTGACCTAAAATTGCTTGAACAGAACGAAGATCGGCACCATTACTTAGTAAATCAGTGGCAAACATATGTCGCATGACGTGAGGGGTAACTTTTTTTGAAATGCCTGCTTTAATGGCGTGTTGTTTTACAATCCGTTCGATAGATCGGCGAGTGAGAGATTTGACATCCATATTAGCAGAAGCCTGGCTTAGGGGCTTTTGTTTTTTTGAATTTGCCCCTAAGCCAGGCTTCGGAGAGGTAACTTGTATAAAAAGAGCATCATTCATATCTTTACGGGCTGATAAATATGCTTTTACTGCATTTTTAGCATTATCGGAAATAAAAACCACTCGTACTTTTCCACCTTTTCCACGAATAGACAATTCGTCTGAATTCAAATTAATGTCTCTAGCCAAAGAGCATAATTCTGAAACGCGTAGGCCGGTGGAAAACAAAAGTTCTAAAATTGCTTTGTCGCGCAAGTCTTTTAAATCATTTCCGTTTGGTGAATCTAATAATCTAGAAAGTTCAAGATGGGTAATGAGGTCCAGAGATCGTTCTCCGACTTTAGCCAATTCTATTCGTTCGGCTGACAGGGTTTTCACTTCTTGGCGGGCAAGATATTTTAGAAATGCTCGTAGGGCTATTAAATAATAATTTTGTGTTTTTTTTGATAAAGTTTCTCCGGTAGCTCTGTTGTTGCCGGTAGATTGACGGTTTAGCCAAAGGCGGAAGTCTCTCACCATATTGTCATTTATATTTGCCGGATTGTCATTTTTTATGAAATCTAAAAAGCGAGTGAGGTAATGGTCATAATTACTAACTGTATTTAATGATCGTCCTTTTTCTATTTCTATGTATTCCAAAAATTGGGTTTTCAGTTGTTTCAATGATGCCATAAGGTAATTATAACACGCTGAGATGCAAAAAATTTCTGAGCCTTCGCCCTCGGAGCCATAAGGACAAGGGACCCACGACTCTTTAAATTTTTTCATCTCAGCGTGTTTTTTTGCTGAAATTGATAAAAAAGTTTTTAAGGGGTTTCGAGTGCGACGGCGCGAGAATTTCAGGATTTTTTAAGCTTCAAAAAATCCGTACCGGCAAAAATTTTGTTTATCAATTTCAGCAGGCAACCTGTTTAGTTAACCTTCAAGGGTGACACTGTGGATAAATAATAATTAAGTTTCTCGACCGGAATCATACCGTTCAAATATTTTCCTAAATGGATTCGTTCATAATTGTAAAAGTGCAAATATTCTTCAAGTGATTTCCAAGTTCTTCTCGGATTAAGATAATATTCTTGATCAATTACTCCGTGGGCTCGCTCTACCGCTCCATCCCAAGTAGGAGAAGATTTTGGAATGAAATAGTGAGCAATACCTTTCTCAACTAAATATTTATGAAAGTCTCCACGATTTTCACTCCCATTATCACTTTGAATTCCAAGAATTTTAAATGGAAAGTTTTGTTCTGCTAAAAGGAAAGCATTAATAGTATCTTCGGCTGTCATAGTAGTGGTCACCACTGCAAATTGCATTCCAGTATAAATATCAATAAAGGTGCGCTGATATTGACGCATATTGTCTTCCCAAACATACTTGGCATCCATTTGCACCACATCACCTGGAACTTTTGGAATGACAGCTTCTTTGATTGGTGTATACCATAGTAGTTTCTTTTGGGGACGGAAAATCAGATGCTTCTTTTTGTAGAACTTGTATATGGCAGTAGTTGAAATACTGACTCCAAATCTTCTTTTAATTAACAATTTCATTTTAAGTGGTCCATAATTGATTCTCATTTTTTGTTCACAAATGAATATTTTGATTTCTCCTTTGATTTTTGTTTCTGGATGTTCTTTCCGGGGACAATACATTTTGCTTCCCTGGTCTTTCTTTCTCCATTTGTAATATGTCTTGCGCGAAATGAAATACAAATTACAAACTTCGTCTACTGTCTTACCCGCTTTTTCCACTAAGAAATACCACTTTTGCCTTACTTTCACTTCATAAGCACACTTTTGATTTTTGTTGGCCATATACCTTTTAAGCTTTCGCCCTTTAAAATATTAATAGTTAACCTTTGTCACCCCAATTCTATCAAAGTGTCACCTCATATGGTTAACTGTACAAACCTTGCATTTTAAAGGACTTTATGCTAATGTAAAAGAAACCTGTCCCGTACTAAATTTTTGATTACGGGGTATAAGGATAAAGATTATTAGTTAAAATTTTAGTACTGGGATGTTATCTACCAAGAAAAAGCAAACAATTATAAAGAAAAATCAAGTCCATGAGAAAGATACGGGCTCTTCCGAAGTGCAGGTAGCTGTTTTGTCTACTCAAATAGAGGAATTAGCTAAACATTTAAAAAGACATAAAAAGGATAACACTTCTCGCCGAGGGCTTATAAAAATGGTGGCTGATAGACGAAATCATTTGAAATATTTGGAACGCAAAGACAAGACTCGTTACAACGCACTGATGAAAAAGATGAATCTCGTCTAATTTTTTGCTATACTTAATTTACCTGTCCCGTTCAAAATTCAGCGAATGGGAAGTGGCCGTAATTTATAATTTTTTAAAATTTTGAACTGGGATGACTGTTATAAAACATAAAGAACAAAGAGTTGGGGTTTTTATTGATACCCAAAATCTATATCATTCTGCTCGTAATTTATATAATGCTCGAGTTAATTTCGGCGCGGTTTTAAAAGAAGTAGTGGCTGGAAGAAAGCTTGTTCGAGCAGTGGCCTATGTTATTGCCACCGAAGCTGGAGATGAAAAGAATTTTTTTGAAGCGCTAACAAAACTTGGTATTGAAACTAAAACTAAAGATTTGCAAGTTTTTCACACCGGTACCAAAAAAGGGGATTGGGATGTTGGTCTTACTGTTGATGTAATGAGAATGGCTAGTCGTCTGGATGCAGTTATTATAATTTCTGGAGATGGAGATTTTATTCCGTTAGTAGAATATATGAAAAACCATACCGGCACACAAGTTGAAGTTGCTTCTTTTGGTAAATCAACTTCCAGTAAACTTCGCGAAGCAGCGGATGATTTTATTGATCTTTCTTTGAATCCAAAAAAGTATTTAATAGGGGCGAAATAAAAAATTGATAACTTTATGAAGAAAAAAGAGTATGAGGTTGAGATTGGTGGTAAAAAATTAACCGCTGTTTTCTCAGATTTAGCAGAACAAGCGCATGGTTCGGTAATGTTGAAATATGGCGAGACGATTGTCTTGGCTACTGTTTGTATGTCTCATGATAAACAAGCCGGTTTAGGATTTTTTAATCTAACGGTAGATTATGTAGAAAGATTTTATGCCACTGGGAAAATTTTAGGGTCTCGTTTTATGCATCGAGAAGGCAAGCCTTCAGAAGACGCAGTTCTTGCTAGCCGAGTGATAGATAGAACTCTTCGTCCACTTTTTGACCAATCTATTCGTCACGCAGTGCAAGTTATTGTCACAGTTATTTCTTTAGATGTAGATGACCCAACTGTTTTGGCTGTGAATGCTGCCTCGTTAGCTTTAGCTGTGTCCGATATTCCTTGGAATGGACCAGTTGGTGCTGTACGTATTGGAAAATACGATAGTGATGATTTAGTTATAAGTCCAGTTCAATCTTTGCGTTTAGATGATGCAAAATATAAATTTGATTTAACTATTTGCGGAAAAGATGGAAATATAAATATGATTGAAGCATCAGCTCATGAAATTAAAGAAGAAGAATTAGAAGAAGCATTTAAAAAAGCTAGTGAAGAGATAACTAAATTAGAAAATTTTCAGAAAAAAATAGTATCAGAAATTGGAATAGCAAAAAAGGTAATAGAAAAAGAAAAAATTTCAGAAGAATCTATTAAGTTATTTAATGAAAACATTTTACCTAAAATGGAAGATGCTATTTTTAACGAATCCGGTAAAAAACACATAGATGAATTGCATAGTGTTTGGAATAAAATGGTAGCGGAAAAATATCCAGATAGAGATGATTTTGTGGTAGAAGATAATCTTTTTGACGAAACAGAAAATAAAATATTACACGAACAAGCAATAAAAAATGACAAACGAGCTGATGGTAGAGCGATGGACGGACTTCGAGATTTATATGTACAGGCTGGAGGTATTTCTTCAATTTTGCATGGTAGCGGTATTTTTTATCGCGGAGGAACGCATGTACTTTCTGTCTTGACTCTTGGTGGTCCAGAAGAAAAACTTTTAGTAGATGGGATGGAATCAAGAGTAGAAAAAAGATTTATGCATCATTATAATTTCCCTCCATATTCTAGTGGAGAGGTTGGTAGAATGGGAAATACTGGCCGTCGAGAAATTGGGCATGGAGCTTTGGCTGAAAAAGCATTGGCTATGGTTTTGCCGAACGTAGAAGAATTTCCTTACACCATGCGTGTGGTTTCTGAATCAATGGCCTCAAATGGTTCTACTTCTCAAGCATCAATCTGCGCTTCTACTATTGCCCTAATGGATGGAGGAGTACCAATTAAAGCGCCAGTGGCAGGTATTGCTATGGGATTGATGATGGGGGAGACAACATCCGCCAGAGGCGGACAAGAATATAAAATTTTAACTGATATTCAAGGTCCAGAAGATCATCACGGTGATATGGATTTTAAAGTGGCTGGAACAAAGGAAGGGGTTACTGCTATTCAATTGGATGTGAAAGTAGAAGGAGTACCGATAAAAATATTAGGTGAAGCTATGTTGCAATCCAAAAAAGCGCGAGTAGCGATTTTAGATAAAATTGAAAAAGAAATTTCCGCGCCAAGAGCGAATATTTCTCCAAATGCGCCAAAGATTTTGATTATAAGAATTAAACCAGATCAAATTGGTATGGTTATTGGCGGAGGTGGAAAAACTATTAAAGAAATAAAAGAAAAATCAGGTGCGGAAATAACTATTGAAGATGATGGTACTGTTTATTTGACTGGCAAAGGTGAAAGCGCTGAATTGGCTAAAAAAGTGATAGAAGAGATGACTCATGAATTTAAGGTGGGAGAAGTGTTGAAGGGTGAAGTGGTCAGAATTGCAGATTTTGGAGCTTTTGTCAGGTTAAATCATTTTACTGACGGCATGGTGCATATTTCCGAAATGGCTCCATTTCGTGTGGAACGAGTTAGCGATATAATAAAGGATGGAATGATTGTGCCGGTGAAAATTATAAAGATTGATCCCGAGCAAGGAAAAATCGGCTTATCAATCAAAGAAGCAGACAGTGGATTTTTTAAGAAACCTTAATTTGGCGGAAATTTCCCCTACCCCTCGGGTAGGGGGAAGGGGAAATTATGGAAGAGAATAAACTAAAAAATAAAAATGTAGAAACTTATACAGCCGATATGGTCAAGGCTATTGAAAGTGATAAAGGAGGATTAATAAAAAAAATAATTCACGAGGAAGAAGAACACGAAGCTGAAAAAGTAAATTTGTCTCCTGGGTCAAAGAAAAACAGAATATTTATGTTTGTAAGTGTCACGCTTATAATTTTAGCTTTAGCGGTTTTAGTTTTTTTTGCTTTTTTTAATAAAAAAATAAATGTTATTGAGATTATACCTCAAGCCATTTCTGTAATTTTTACCGACCAGACTGATTTCATTCCGGTTGATAGTTTAACTAAAGAAAAAATAGCAGAAACTATTTCAAACCAAGCTAATAATACTAAAGTAAAAATTGGAGGAGTAAATGGAATTTATTTAACAGAAAATAAAAAAATTATAGAGTTCGATCGATTTGCTACGCTCATGAAAAGTAACCTTACTACTGACCAACTTGAATTGATCAGTGATAATTTTTTACTTGGAGTTTTTAAAAGTGGACTAAGTCCCTCCCAAATGGCGGGCAAGTCTGTTTCACCGAATATCGGGGACTTGTTTATGTTATTGAAAGTTAAGTCTTTTGCTGAAATATTTCCTATAATGCAAAGCTGGGAAAGTAAAATGCTTTACGATTTGCATGGATTTTTTGAGGTAAAACTTTCCCCTGAAACTAATTATTTATTTACCAAAAGTTTTGGGGATGGAATCGTAGCCAACAAAAATGCCAGAATTCTAAAAAATAACGATGGCAAAATTGTTTTGATGTATATTTTTGCAGATAATAATTCCATTATTATCACTAATTCCGAAAATGCAGTAAATGAAATAATTCTCCGCTTGAATTCCAGTAAAATTAAGAAATAAAAAATATTTTAACCGCAAAATAGTTGCATTTTTGGGAGAAAGTGATAGGCTTTACGTATCATGTTAGATAAGAAAAAAATTAAAGAAAAATTGGAAATTGAACGAGATATTCTTCTTGGGCAAATTCAAGATATCGGGAAATTGAATCCGGAAACAAATGAATGGGAAGCGATTCCAGAGGAAAGAGATTCTAGAGAATCAGATCAAAATGATATGGCTGATAGATTTGAGGATTTTGAGGCCAGAAGTGTCATGATTAAAGCTTTGGAAGCAAGGTTGAATGATATTTTGTCTGCGCTGAAGGGATTGAATAAAGAATCTTTCGGTAAGTGTGAAGTGTGTAAGGGAGAAATCGAAATGGCTCGTATGGAAGTAAATCCTGCGGCTAAAACATGTAAGAAACATTTAAATAATTAAAATTTCTGAAATTAAAAGATTTTAAGAGTCGTGTTGGTCCCCTGTCCTTATGACTCCGAGGGCGAAGGCTCAAAAATCTTTTGAATTTTAGGAATTTTCCAAAATAATCATGGCTTTTGCAAAAGTTTATTCGGCACAAGTAAACCTCCTTTCTGGACAAATCGTAACGATTGAGGTTGATTTGTCGAAGGGCTTGCATACTTTTAATGTGGTGGGTCTTCCGGATAATGCTGTAAATGAATCAAAAGATAGAGTAAGTTCGGCTATAAAAAATTCTGGCTTCAAATCTCCTAAAGCCAAAAACCAAAAAATAATTGTTTCTCTTTCTCCGGCCGATCTAAAAAAAGAAGGGCCGTTTTTTGATTTGGCTATTGCTTTGTCCTATATGTTGGCTTCTAATTATTTGAAATTTGACCCAGAGAAAAAAATTTTTCTGGGAGAATTAGGGTTAGATGGAACTCTCAGACGTATTCGTGGGGCTTTGCCTTTGGTGCAAGAAGCCAAACGAGCAGGTTATGAAGAAATTTATTTACCGAAAGAAAATGTAGTAGAAGCAGCTCTAGTGGAGGGGGTAAGAATTTTTGGTGCTGGTAGTTTAAAAGAAGTAGTGGAACATATCAATACTTTACCAAAGATCGGTGGAAAGTTTGGTGGAAAAATATTGGTTCAGCCACAGACGGAAATAATTTATGTAAAAGAAAGAAAAGGTTCTGATTTTTCTGACGTTAGAGGACAAGAGGGAGCTAAAAGAGGATTGGAAATAGCAGCGGCTGGCGGACACAATATTGCCATGTACGGTCCACCTGGTACAGGCAAGACAATGTTGGCGCGAGCTTTTTCTGGGTTATTGCCAGATTTAAATCTGGATGAAGTTTTAGAAATTACTGGTATTCATTCTGTGGCTGGAGCAACACGAGGTGAATTAATTTCTGCTCCGCCTTTTCGTTCTCCTCACCACACTTCTTCTTATGTCTCAATTATCGGAGGAGGCACTTTTCCAAAACCCGGAGAAGTAACTTTAGCTCACAAGGGTGTATTGTTTCTTGATGAATTTCCAGAATTTGAAAAAAGAGTAATAGAATCCTTGAGACAACCACTAGAAGACAACGTGGTTTCTATTTCTCGAGCCAAAGGTTCGGCTATTTTCCCTTCCAATTTTATTTTAGTGGCGGCCATGAATCCTTGCCCTTGTGGTAATGCTGGTTCAAAACAAAAAGCCTGTATTTGCAGACCTTCAGATTTGGACAGATATAAAAGAAAATTATCAGGACCGATTATGGATCGTATTGATCTTTGGGTATCTGTCGGTAATGTGGATTATAAAAAATTGGGAGAAATAGGAGATGGAGAAAAAAGCGAAAATATAAAATACAGAGTAACCAAAGCGCGAGAAGTGCAGAAAGAAAGATTTGAAAAGTTTAAAAGAAATATAAACACTAACAGTGAGATGAATGTAAAAGATTTAGCCAATATGGTGAAATTAAATGAAAGTGTTAGAAATTTATTAGATGATAGCGCTGAACGTTTGGCTCTCTCTGCTCGTGCTTATCATCGAGTAATCAAAATCGCTCGCACTATTGCTGATTTGGAAAATTCCGAAGAAGTTAATTCAAATCACATCCTCGAAGCGATACAATATCGGCCGAAGGTGAATAATTAAAAAGTTGTGATATTTTAAATAATCTGATATTCTTAAATATATGGCTATTGATTGGATAAAAATCTATAAAAAATATAAAGGCCTTTGGGTTGCCCTTTTAGACGATGAGCAGACTGTTGTTGGTAGTGGTAAAACCTTAAAAGAGGCTCTATTAAAAGCCCAAAAAAAAGGATACAATTTTCCGATTGTAAGCAGAATTCCTGAAACATTAGATGCTTATGTTGGAAGTCTATGAAATTTAACTATAAAAGATATAGCTTAGATATAATTCGCCCAGTAATAGAAATTAAACTCAAACTAGGTTCCAATATTCTGCGTTATGAAGTTCTTGTTGATTCAGGAGCTGATTTTTGTATTTTTAGTTCCGAAGCAGGAGAGGTGCTTGGTATTGATGTTAGAAAAGGAAAGATGCGGGAGGTTTTTGGAGTTGGAGGTAAAGCCTCATTATATTATTTGCATAAAGTTAATATTGAAGTCGGTGGTTGGACGTATGAGATAGAAGCTGGGTTTATGCCAGACGTAGCGGGAAGGACTATGCCGTATGGACTTGTCGGACAGAAAGGATTTTTTGATAATTTTATCGTTAAATTTGATCTTCTAAAAGAAGAAGTTGATTTAAAAAATAGAAACTAATCTATTAAAATAAAAAATCCCCATATGGGGATTTTTTATGAGTCAATTCTTTTCCGCCAGAGGCGGACAGGTCGCGCGACCTTTCTACGAAGTAGAAAAAAGAATTTTTATGCGACTGCGTCCTTCAAAGCTTTTGCAGCTCGGAATTTTGGAACTTTCTTAGCAGCTACTTTTACTTGCTCTCCAGTCTTTGGGTTGCGAGCCATTCTTGCTGCACGTCCTTTTACGGAAAAGATTCCGAAACCAGCAACTGATACTTCACCGCCTTTCTTCATGGTGCCAATGATAGCATCAAACAATCCATCGACAATTTCCTCAGCTTGTACTTTTGTACCACCAAGCTTTACATGTACCCACTCAGCTAATGCTTGTTTATTCATATATTTTTTAGATTATTTTTATAATACTTTCGACCGTTTTGCTTATAAATTGATACTTATCTATTATATATCAAGGGTTTTTTTAGGGCAACCCGCACACTTACTTTCTTGATATTGAGTACAATGCGCCCTTGACGCTTCAAGAGAGTAAGTGTGCGGGCAAATTCAATATAATTATCTCGCATATTCGATAATTCTGGTTTCTCTAATGATAGTTACCTTTATTTCACCAGGATATTTTAATTCTTGTTCTATTTTTACAGCAATATCGTGTGCCATTATCTTTGCTTCAGCGTCTGAAACTTTTTCTGGAGTAACAAAGATACGGATTTCACGGCCAGCTTGCAAAGCATATGATTTTTCAACACCAGTAAATCCATTTACCAAAGCTTCAAGTTCTTGCAATCTCTTCAAATAATTTTCTACTGAATCACGACGTGCTCCAGGTCGGCCACCAGAAATAGCGTCAGCTGTTTGTACGATTACCGCTTCTACTGTTTCATACGGGTAATCTTCGTGGTGGGATTTCATAGCGGTGACAATACGTTCGTCTGCTCCAAATTTTTGCAGGATACGCATGCCAATTTCAATGTGAGTGCCTTGTACTTCGTGGTCCAAAGCTTTCCCGATGTCATGTACCAGTGCGCCTGCTTTAGCAATAGCCACGTCTGCTCCTAATTCTTCAGCAATCATTCCGGCGATGTGCGCCATTTCTATAGAATGTTGTAAAACATTTTGTCCATAACTTGTACGGAAATATAATCGTCCGATAATAGCCACGATACGTGGATCAAAATTAAATATTCCGCATTCATACACCGCTTGCTCTCCTTTTTCTTTAATTATTTTATTTATTTCTTCTTTGGCTTTTTCCACTAACTCTTCGATTTTAGCTGGTTGAATACGTCCATCTAAAATTAAATTTTCAAGCGCTAAACGAGCTACTTGTCTGCGAATTGGGTCAAACGAAGAAATAATTATTGAACCAGGAGTGTCATCTACAATTAACTCAACTCCAGAAGCTCGCTCGAAAGCCCTTATATTTCGGCCTTCTTTTCCGATAACCTTACCTTTTATTTCATTGTTTGGAATATTGACGATAGTAGTCATCAATTCGGAAGCGGTACTTGAAGCCAAACGTTGAATAGAGGTAGCTAGAATATCTTTGGCTCTCTTGTCTAATTTTTCTTCATTGCTGTTTTCTAATTTTTGAATGCGGATTAAAATATCTTCCTCGTATTTCTTTTCAATATCTCGCATCAATTCTTGTTTTGCTTCTTCTTCGGTCAATTTTGAGACTCTTTCAAGTTCTATTCTTTTTTCTGTTTCTATACCCGTCACTCTTTCTTGGATTTTTTTTACTTCTTCTACTTTTAGTTTAATGCTTTCGACTTCTTTGTTTATTTCAACTTGTCGTACATCCAAGAACTCATCTTTTTTGATGAGTCTTTTTTCTGTCTCCTTAAATTCTTCTTCCTTCTTTTTTTCTTCTTCTTTTAATTCAACTAATCTTTTTTCTACTTTGTCTTTGGCTTCGTCGGTGATTTTTTGCGCTTCTTCCTTAGCGCCAACTAACATTTGTTTTATATCTATCTCTATAGACTTACTTTTCCCTAGGGCAACAATTAGTCGGAGATAATATCCGATTCCCGCGCCTAAAAGGAGTACCCCGACTCCGATTAGAATCATTGTTAAACTCATAAGCTTTATCTCAGCCTACAAAAACAAGCCACTATATTTGCACCCGCCTGCATCAGCCACGCTGAAAGCATTGCGGGCAGAGTTTTTATCCTTTAAGATTTCTATTATTTCTCTTATACTTTCTTTTAGAAACTTCATAATATATGGGATATTTCTATAAACCGATCGAAAATAAATTTTTAAAATTTGACTCTTGTAATATAGCAAATTAAACTTATTTTGTCTATCAGTTGCTTTTTTTATTGAAATGTGCGATAATGTGGGCCGAGTAGTTCTTAATAAATAACTCAATTTCAAATTTTTTTCAAGGAGTTTCTAATGCCGAAGATCCAAGCTCAACTACCGAAAGAGGGGCTTCACATAACCCCCCAAAAAAGAGAAAAGATAATAAAAATGGATTATGGGAGAGGATGTTTCGATCCCAAAAAAGACTGTTATACTTTCTTTAATAAAAATAGCAGCAGCACTAAAAAGGGCAGTGAAGTTAGTAGTCGGATCTCAAGTGGTCGGAAAGTAAACCATTGTGGTACTCCTGGTGGTAATGGTCACAGATAAAAAAATTTATTTAATCTCAGCGCTAGAGCCTGGCTTTCAACATAATAGTTGACCCAGGTTTTTTTGTTGCTTTTTTATAAAAAATTAAGATTTAGAAACAGGAGTTTTTGATTTAGTTACTATTTCATCTATCACTCCATATTTTTTAGCTTCTTCTGCATCCATAAAAAAATCTCTTTCTACATCTTTTTCTATCTGCGCTAGAGGCTTGCCAGTATTTTTGGCTAAAATTTTATTTAAATTATCTTTCGTTTTCAAAATGTGTTTAGCGGTGATGGCGATATCTGTAGCCTGTCCTTCTACTCCACCGAGCGGTTGATGAATCATAATTTCTGCATTTGGCAAGATAAATCTTTTCCCTTTTTTGCCGGAAGACAAAATAATAGCTGCGCCAGATGCTGCGATTCCTACACAAAAAGTAGAAATATCAGGACGAACGTGATTCATAGTATCTACTATGGCAAGTGTCGAAGTAACGGATCCACCAGGAGAGTTTATATAAAGTGAGATATCTTTTTTTGAATCTTCGGACTCTAAAAACAAAAGTTGAGCAATAACGATATTAGCTACATTATCATCAATCGGACCAGCTAAAAAAACTATTCTCTCTCGCAAAAGACGAGAATATATATCATAAGCTCTTTCCCCAAACTGAGATTTTTCTATAACTGTTGGTATTAACATAACTGTATTCTACACCTAATTTATAGTATAATCAATATTATTATTAATTTTTTATTAAAAAACTATGAATTATTATTTATCGGTTTTGAAAAAGTATGCAGTATTTGATGGGCGCGCATCAAGAGCAGAGTATTGGTATTTTTTTCTATTCAATATCATTGTTTCTATAATATTAAGTATTTTGGGTAAAGCGATAGGTGTATTGAATGTAACTATTGGGACAGCTGGTAGTGAGATTAATATTCTTTCTGCTATATACGGTTTGGCGTTATTTATACCTGGATTGGCTGTTTTAGTAAGAAGACTACATGATGTTGGGAAAAGTGGCTGGATGGCACTGATATCTTTAATTCCTTTGATTGGTACGATTTGGATTTTGGTTTTAATAATTAGAGATGGTACCCCAGGAGATAATGAATATGGTCCGAATCCAAAAAATCTTTAATTTTGATTCTCTAAAAATTGAAACACTTTCTCATTAGTTAGAACATTTTCCGCGTGCATTTTGGCACGTTCTGGGTCAGCGTCTTTATAATGTTCCAGTATTTTTGCAACTTCATTAGCTACTTGTTCAGAATCGGCGATGATTTTTTCGTCGGTGGCAATTTTATTTAAAACTAGAGCAAGTTTTGCTTTTTTTTCTGCGTCAGTTCGAAATTCTTTTCTCAAATCTTCTACGGTTTTACTTAAATGTTTTAGATAATCCTCAAATTTTAATCCCATTTGAGTGATGTCGGATTCCATACGGTATAAAATTTTATCTAATTCTACTTCAATTAAAATTTCTGGCATTTCAACTTTTACCTCGTCAATTATTTTTTCCACAATTTTTAATCTGGTTTTTTCTTTAGCCTGATTCTCTTTTTCTAATTTTATATTTTCTTTTAACTTTTCTTTAAAATCTTTTACATCTTTGAAAGGTCCGAGCGCTTGTACGAAATCGTCATTAAATTCTGGCAACTCGACATCGGACATCGGGGGATTTTTGATGTCCGACGTCTGGTCTTCATGTTCATGAGTTTCTCCTTCTTTATGTACGTGTTTGACCTCATCCTTCATATGAATTTTAGGAGCTCTAGATTTTCTAATATCCATAATTGTATCTTCTAACTCTTTTTCCGTCACATCTTGATTTTTTTCTTCGTCTTTTAATTCAGAAACTACTTTTTTGGCAATTTTTTTGTAATCGGGAAGTTTTATTTCCGGCATAGTGGCGGTTTTAATTTTGAAACCTAAAGGATTTTTGCGAGCTAGTTTGGTAATAGAAATTTCTGGACGCGAAATAGCATCGATTTTATTTTCTTCTAAAATTTTTGGATAGTGTTCGGAAAGAGCCATCTCTGCCATCTCTCCCAATATTTGTGCTTCTGGAATTTTAGAAAGCAAAACATTCTCGGGAACTTTTCCTTTTCGAAAACCATCTATTTCTACATTTTCGCCGATTCTCTTTAAAGCCT
>Ga0265296_1003126_pt1 | contig 15807 bp, 13 predicted proteins | sample MunlanPumphouse1_FD_189073 | JGI IMG/M metagenome (GOLD analysis project Ga0265296, IMG submission 189073) | Groundwater microbial communities from a municipal landfill in Southern Ontario, Canada - Pumphouse #1 | ecosystem: Environmental > Aquatic > Deep subsurface > Groundwater | place... | reverse complement strand
AAATGTGGCAAGTCTTTTTATTTATTCTTATATTGACAATCGGCAGTGCGCTGATTGATCTTGGCTCATACTATAATCGTGGTGCGGATTATATCTTGGAAAAGAGTGGGCATGTCGTAAAACTGCCGAAAACCAAAGAATTGCCTTTTCGTTTAGGTTTGGATCTGCAAGGTGGAAGCCATTTGGTTTACGAAGCCGATATGTCGCAGATTCCTGATGGCGACAAAACAAGCGCCTTGGAAGGCGTGCGCGATGTCATTGAACGGCGCGTAAACGTTTTCGGCGTGAGCGAGCCCCTTGTCCAGACAAGCATTTCGGGCGGAAAATATTGGGTGATAGTCGAATTGGCCGGCATTAAAGATGTGAACGAAGCGATCAAGATGATCGGTGAGACTCCTCTTTTGGAATTCAAAGAACAGGCCAAGGAATTGCGCAAGCTCACTGACGAAGAAAAGGCGCTGATGGAAAAGACGAATAAGGAAGCTGAGAAAAAGGCGGAAGAAGTTTTGGGTAAGCTGATTTCCGGCGGCGATTTCCCGGCTTTGGCAAAAGAATACAGCGATGATCAAAACACAAAGGAAAACGGCGGCGATCTTGGTTGGATTACGGAAAAAGACGCGCCACAAGTTCTTGCCGCTGTTAAGGATCTGAAAGCGGGCCAGATAAGCAAGGACGTCGCGAAGGAGGAACAGGGTTATTCGATATATAAATTGGACGAAAAAAGAAAAAAGAAGAACGCTTTCGATGAAAGCAAAACGGAAAAAGAAGTGAAAGCGTCGCATCTTCTTTTATGTTATAAGGACATCGAGGGTTGTTCTAACACCTTGAGCAAGGAAGAGGCTTATGCCAAGATTAAAGATATCAAAGAAAAAGCGACTCCGAAGAATTTCGCTTCTTTAGTCAAGGAATTTTCAACCGAGCCGGGAGCAGGCGAGAGAAGCGGCGATTTGGGCTGGTTCGGTGTTGGCGACATGGTCAAGCCTTTTGAGGACGCCGTTTTCGGCCAGGAGAAAGGCACGATTTCTTATGTCGTGGAAACGCAATTTGGTTACCATATTATTTATAAGCAGGACGAAAGGGAAGTTGATGAGTATAAAGTGCGCCGGATCATTGTCCGCGCTTTGAGCGAGAAGGACATTATCGGCGAACAGACCGAATGGTCTAATACCGAACTTACGGGCAAATATCTGAAACGCTCGATTGTGCAATTCAATCCAAATGACAATATGCCGGAAATTTCTTTGGAATTTGACGGTAAAGGTGCAGAATTGTTTGCGGAAATAACCGGCCGCAATGTCAATAAACCGGTAGCGATATTTTTGGACAACGAAATCATCAGTTCGCCGAATGTGAACGAGAAGATCAGCGGAGGGAAAGCCGTAATCAGCGGAAAGTTCAATCTGGCAGAAGCCAAGCAATTGGTTCAGCGTTTGAATGCCGGCGCCCTGCCAGTTCCGATTGCGCTGGCTAATCAACAGACGGTGGGCGCGAGCCTGGGCCAGGAATCTTTGGATTCAAGCTTTAAGGCAGGAATATTCGGCCTGATTTTGATCGCGCTTTTTATGGTTATTTTTTATCGTTTGCCTGGTATTTTGTCGGTTGTTTCTTTGTTTATTTACGGCCTGTTGGTTCTGGCGATATTTAAGATTTGGCCGGTGACTCTCTCTCTGTCGGGCTTGGCCGGGTTTCTTTTGTCGGTCGGCATGGCGGTGGACGCAAATGTGCTTATCTTTGAAAGGTTAAAAGAGGAACTGCGCGCCGGACGTCCGTTGGCATCGGCAATCGATAATTCCTTTATCAAGGCCTGGCCTTCAATCCGGGACGGCAATTTTTCAACCCTAATTACTTGTTTGGTTTTGGTCTGGTTCTCCACCAGTACGGTTAAAGGTTTCGCTATCACCCTGGGTCTGGGTATTTTGGTTTCAATGTTCTCCGCGATCATTGTTACCAAGAATCTGATGGCGCTTTTATCCGGCGCTTGGCTGGAAAAACGGCTTTGGCTTATCAGCGGAAAGGGCGCTGTCAAGAATTAATCTTTATTCATATCAAATTTATGTATCAATTTATCCAAAAAAGAAAAATTTGGCTTTCGATATCCGGTTTATTCATCGGATTGTCAGTGGCCGCATTGTTTGTCTGGGGGCTTAATTTCGGAATCGATTTTACGGGCGGCAGTCTGATGGAAGTCCGTTATTCCGGAAACAGGCCGCAAATCAATGACGTGCAATCCGCTTTATCCGAATTGGATCTGGGCGGCTTGATCGTTCAGCCGGTTGACGAAGCGAATTATATCATCCGTTTTAAGGATGCCGGCGAGGAAAAGCATGCTAAGGCCTTGGAGAGCCTGAAAAAGATCAGTCAAGGAGAAGGTTCCGGGCTGGAGGAATTACGCTATGATTCAGTCGGGCCGAGTATCGGTGAAGAGTTGAAAACCAAATCATTTTGGGCGGTCATCATCGTTTTAATCGCGATTGTTTTGTATATTGCCTGGACTTTTGCGAAAGTTTCCAAGCCCTTGGCTTCGTGGAAATACGGCATGGCCGCGACTTTGGCGCTGTTTCATGATGTTATTATTACCGTCGGCGCGTTTGCGGTCCTCGGGCATTTTTATGATATTGAAATCAATACGCCTTTTATTGCGGCAATACTCACTCTTTTGGGTTATAGCGTCAACGACACGATCGTAGTTTTCGACCGGGTGCGTGAAAATTTGCCAAAAAGCCACGAAGATTTTGAAAATACGGTTAACGCCAGCCTGAATCAAACTCTCCAGCGCTCGATCAATACTTCTATGACGGTAGCTTTGGGTTTGCTGGCGATTTTATTTTTTGGCGGTGATTCTATCAAAGATTTCGTGTTGGCGCTTACGATCGGCATTTTTGTCGGCACATATTCCTCGATATTCATTGCCAGTCCGATTATCGTGATTTGGGAAGCGTACGACAGGAGGAAAGGATAGAGAATTAAAAAAACAAATAATATAAAAAATAGGCGCTTAGCGGAATTTCTTCGGGTCAATGTTAAAGAAAAAAACTAGAGAACGGCAATAAGCCGTAAAAAAACAAGGACCACTCTGAAAAAAGCTAGCGCCTTTTTTCTTTGACAAAAAAGGGCGTAATAATGTATTATAAAGACAGGTTTTAAAGTGTTCACATTATTTATACGGCATAAAATAACAGTTTTTCGGTGTTGTAATTTTTGAAAACACGGTTTCTTAAGATTTTTTTAAAATGTTCAATAAGTTATTAGGAAAATTCAGCAAGGACCTTGGGATCGATTTGGGTACGAAAAATACCTTGGTTTATACTGCGGAAAAAGGCATCGTGATTAACGAACCTTCTGTGGTTGCCGTGAATACGCGCACGAACGAGATCTTGGCTGTGGGCGAAGAAGCCAAGAAGATGCTGGGCAAGACTCCCGGGCATATCCACGCAATCAAGCCATTGGTTGACGGTGTCATATCCGATTTTGAGGTTACGGAAAAGATGCTTAAATATTTCATCGATAAAGTGCATTCTGAGAGCTTTACTTTGATTCCGCGGCCGCGCGTCGTGATCGGCATTCCCTTGGATGTTACGGAAGTCGAGAAAAAAGCCGTAGAAGACGCGGCAAAATCCGCGGGCGCGCGACAGGTCTTTTTGATTGAGGAATCAATGGCCGCCGCAATCGGCGCGCGTTTGCCTGTTGCCGAGGCGACTGCGACTATGATTGTTGACATCGGCGGCGGGACAACGGAAATATCCGTGATTTCTTTGGGCGGCGTCGTAGCCTGGAAATCGCTCCGGCAGGCCGGCAATGAGCTGGACGCCAATATTATCCAATATTTCCGTGAAGAATTCAGCATCTTGATCGGCGAGCAGGTGGCGGAGCAGGTCAAGATCAAGATCGGTTCGGCCGGCCCCTTAAAGGAGCCGATGGAAATGGAAGTGCGCGGGCGCGATTTGATCAACGGACTCCCAAAGGCAGTTAAGGTGAGCGACAGCCAAATTCGTGAAGCGATTAGCCGGACTGTGCGCCTGATTACGGAAAATATCAAAATTACTTTGGAAACGACTCCGCCTGAATTGGTTTCCGATATATATGAATACGGAATAACATTGACTGGCGGTGGCGCGCTTCTGCGCGGCCTGGACAAAGAAATCGCGCAAGCAACCAAGATACCGGTGCGCGTTGCCGATGACCCTTTGACTTGTGTTGCCAGGGGTACGGGCATTCTTTTGGAGGATGCCGAGCTTTTGCGCAAGGTTCTTACGCCTGCGAGCGAAGAGTACTAAACTTTTTTTTGAAGGAAAAAATTCTTTGAGAATTATACTCAACTGCTTTATTAATTCCGTATAATACTCCGACTCGTCCTCCGAAATTTTAATGAAGGAGGAAGCTTAACTAAATTATTTGCTATTATTATGTTATTATTTAGATATAATAAAAATGTAGAATCGGAATTAATAAAGCGAAGGAGTATAGATTGGCGGTGAAATAAAAAAATATGCGCATCAAGCATCGCAAAAAAATAATTTGGATTTCGGCATTCGGATTGCTTGTGCTTTTGCATGGATCAGGAATTTTGCGCCCTTTGGAAGATGTTTTTATCCGGACGCTTAACCCGGTTTTAGGCGTCGTATTCAGAACCGGCGTAAATATCGGCAGAGTTTACCGTGAACAGTCTTCGCGGGGTGATTATGCCCAGGCGGCAAAAGACATGGAACAGGAATTAAACCGTCTCCGGCGCGAGAATGCCGAATTGTTCGAGATAAAGAAAGAAAATGATATTCTGCGCGAGCATCTTGGTTTTTTGGAGCGCAATAAATATAAATATGAGATGGCGAATATAATTTCGCGGGAAAATTATTTGGACGCGGGCGCACGGACCGAGGCGATCATTATCGATAAGGGGCGGAGCTCCGGTCTTTTTGTCGGCTTAGCGGTTGTTGACCAGCAGGGCATTATCGTGGGCAAGATCGCGGAAGTGAAAGAGAACAGCGCGAAAGCATATTTGTCGAACAGTGAGAAATGCAAATTTGCGGCTGTTGTTATGGGCCAGGAAAAAACCGGCGGCATCGCGCAGGGCAAGATGGGGCTTGTGATTGAAATGAAATTTATTCCGCAGTCTTCGTCGGTTTCAGCCGGGGGCATGGCGGTAAGCTCCGGCCTTGAGCCGGCTGTCCCGCGCGGCTTGGTGATCGGCCGAATATCGGAAGTAAGAAAAGAGAACAATGATTTATGGCAGACGGCGGCGCTTGAGCCTATTTCCGACCCGGCAGAATTGATAATCGTATCCGTGATTGTTCCTGAGCTTGCCGACGGATAAAACGTTTTGGCGCTTCCCTGAATAAGGCGTTGTAGCAATTTGTGCAAGACAGATAAATATTTTCGCGATATGTATGCAAAAATCTTCATTTATGCAATTTCCGCTCTTGCTTTGGCGGTTTTCCAGGCCGGGCTCGTGAGCGCCCTGCCTTCCTGGCTGGGTGAAACGGACTTGGTGCTTACCGCTTTGGTCTTGATTCTTGGGTTTGCCGGGGCAAGAACGGCCTATTTTTGGGCTTTGGGCGCGGGTTGGATTCTTGATGTTCTTTCATTTGCGCCTTTTGGCGCAAATATTGCCGGCTTGCTTTTGGCGGCTGTGTTAGCAGATTTCCTTTTGTCTAATCTATTCACCAATCGCTCTTTGTATTCGTTTTTGATGTTGGGTGCTATTGCCGATGCTTGTTATGAGTTTTGTTCCTATTTTTATTTGAATATCGCTTTGTTTCGTTGGCCGGATATTTTTTTTGATGCAGGATTCTTTTTGCAAAAAGCATACGGCTTGGGAGCGAATCTTGTTTTGATCGGTACTAGCCTGTATTTAATCAGTCATTTCGGCGCAAGCTTGAAGCCGGTATTTTTAAAGCAAGAAAGCTTAAAGCCGCCAAGGGCGCTTTAGCCGTTGTAGCGTATGATTGCCGAACGTTATCAAAAAACGAAAAAAAATTTTAGCGATCCTTTCGTGATAAAAAGCGGCAAGCTGAAGGACGGTTTTATCAACTCTGCGCATCGTTCGCCCTGGGCGGAGGATGCGTTTATTGCTGATACGAAAGAACGCGAGCGCATCGGACGAAGTTTTGAAAATGGCAAGCTTGTCACGGCCGGTATTTTCGTTTTTTTACTCTTGTCTCTGCTTTTGGCTCGGTCTGCTTGGTTGCAAATCGTGAAAGGCGAATATTATTATTCGGCCGCCGAAGGCAATCGCATTCGCGTTGAGCGGATTGAGCCGAAGCGCGGCGTGATTTATGACCGGTTCCGCCGTCCGTTGGCTCGGAATCGCGCGAATTTCATGCTCTATTTTATTCCTTTCGATCTTCCCGGCGGATTTGAAGCAAGACATGAAATATTCTCTGAATTAGGCGCTGTTTTGGATGGGATTGATCCGCAAGTTTTTGAAGATCTGTATAATTCCATTCCGGCAAAGTCCCTGGAAGCCTATCAGCCGCTTTTTGCGGCCGATAATATCGAATACGAAAAAGCCATGAAGCTCTATCTTTTGTGCGATAATTGGCCGGGCGTGGTTTTGTCGAGTCGGACAAATCGTGATTATTCCGTGTTCGGATTAAAGAACGAAAAAAGCGAGGACGTATTTTACCATTCTTTGTCCCATGTTCTCGGTTATACCGGAAAGATCAGCAAAAGCGAGTTGGATTTGTATGGCAGAGAGTATTTGCCAATCGATTATATCGGCAAGACCGGGCTTGAATATTTTTGGGAAAACGAATTGAAAGGAAGAAGCGGAAAAAAGGAGATTGAAGTCGATGCCCTGGGCAAAGAAAAAAAGATTATCAGCGTAAGCGAGCCGGAAGACGGGCATAACCTCGTTTTGTCTTTGGATGCGATGATGCAGACAAGGCTTGAAGAAAGCTTGAAAAAATCTTTGGATGAATTGAAACTGGCTAAGGCATCCGCCGTTATCATGGATCCCGCAAACGGCGAAATTCTGGCGATGGTTAGTTTGCCGGCGTATGACAATAATGTTTTTGCACGGGGCATATCGCAGAAAGAATACAGCGCTTTGTCCGAGCATCCTGATCAGCCTTTGTTCAGCCGAGCGGTGAGTGGCGAGTATCCTTCCGGTTCGACTATCAAACCGGTGATGGTGGCGGCCGCTTTGCAAGAAAAGATAGTGAGCGAGAATACGAATTTTTTAAGCAATGGCGGCATCCGGATCGGGGAGTGGTTTTTCCCGGATTGGCGCGCGGGCGGACACGGGCAGACCGATGCCCGCAAAGCGATCGCACAGTCGGTTAATACGTATTTTTATTATATCGGCGGCGGTTATGAGGATTTTCGCGGCCTGGGGATCGATAAGATCATCGAATATGAGCGGCTTTTCGGCCTGGGTTCGCAATTAGGTATTGATATTGCGGGTGAGGCCGGAGGTTTCTTGCCGACGCGCGAGTGGAAAGAGAAAACCAAAGGCGAGAGATGGTATATCGGCGATACCTATCATTTGTCGATCGGCCAAGGCGATTTGTCGGTAACGCCTTTGCAAGTCGCGGCGTATACCGGCGTTTTTGCGGGTAACGGCAAATTAAGGCGCCCGCACCTGGTCAAAGAAATCTTAACCGGAAACGACGAGCCGGTAAGAACAGCCGAGAATGATCCGATCCGCGAAAATTTTATCGATAACTACAATATCCACGTCGTGCGTGAAGGAATGCGCCAAACCGTGACCGATGGTTCGGCACGCAGTTTGCAGTCGGTGCCGGTTCCGGTAGCAGGCAAGACCGGCACAGCCCAGTGGTCCAGTAAAAAGAATACTCATGCTTGGTTTACCGGTTTTGCGCCGTATGACAATCCGGAACTAGTGATTACGATCTTGGTCGAGGAAGGCGGAGAGGGAAGTTCGACTGCGGTGCCGATCGCGCGAGAATTTTTGGAGTGGTATTTCGGCGAGTATAAAAAGATGCAATAAAGAATTCATAAAATATTTTTTTGAACAAAATACTATGTCGCACGAAATCGAATCTGATTACCGGGAAGAATATGACAACGAAGAAAAGCGCTGTCCTTTTTGCCGGTGCCATGATAACGGTTATTGCACGGAATTGGAGCAAGCCGTTCCGGAAACCGCTCATTGTGATTTTTTTACGTCTTTGGATTAGGATGTATATATAAAATCGCATATCAAAAAACTCCCTGAAGAATCAGGGAGTTTTTTTTGTCTAGGACTATTCGCAGTTTATTGAAAATTCATTGGAGTATTCGGAATATCCAGCGTTGTTGTAGGCGCGGACGCGATAGTAATAGGTTGTCCCGGAAACCACATCATAATCAGGATACAGATTATCTATGCCTGAATATACGGTCGTGTAATTAGAATTATCATTTGTGCTCCGTTCTAATTGGAAGCCATCCGCATTGTTTGAATTATCTGTCCAGATAACGAATACAAATGGCGTGCCGGAGGCCAGCCAGCTTGTTCCGTTTAAGTTGCTTGGCGCGATTGGCAAATCCAAGGGCGTTGTCGCTTCTGCAATGCTTGAATAAGCAGAATAGCCGCCGGCATTGAAAGCGCGGATACGATAATAATATGTCGCTCCTGAATTTACGCTAAAGTCAAAATAAGACGAAGTATCGGCGCCAAGTAAAGCGATTTCGCTAAAGCTGGTTCCGTCAATGCTTCTTTCTACTTTGAAGCCGTCTTCATTGCTTGATGCGTCGCTCCACAAAACAATGACCATAGTCGAGGAAGCAAGCGCTATAGCATTTTGGGGTGCGGCTGGAGGATTCGGCAGGGTTGCGGCCGAATTCGTGTTGGAATAAGCGGAATAAGCTCCTGGGCGGTAAGCGCGGATGCGGTAATAATATGTTGTTCCGGCGTTAAGCCCGGAATCAGTAAAAGATACTGTATTGGCGCCAAGCGAAGCGATCTCGCTGAAACTTGTTCCGTTTGCGCTTCTTTCAACTTTGAAAGCGCTTTCGTTTGCAGAATTGTCAGTCCAAGCCAAGGCGATGTTTGCTTGATCCACAACAGACAAAGCAAGATTGGACGGTGCTAACGGCGCTTGAGCCGGAGTAGCGGCTGAAGCGATGTTGGAGTAGGCTGAATTTTTTGATCCGCTGTAGGCGCGTACACGGTAATAATAAGAAGTTAATTCCGCCAGTCCGTTGTTGCTGTATGACGTGATATTGGCACCGACTGTGGCGATCTGCGTAAAGCTGATGCCGTTTAAGCTTCTTTCGATTTTAAATCCGGATTCGTTCGCGGAATTGTCTTGCCAGCTTAGGTTTATTTGATTATAGGCAGTGGCGGCGGCGTTTAGGTTGCTTGGTTTTACCGGCGCAGGCGCGGCAGAAGCCGGCGAGCCGGCGAAAATGGCGGCAGATAAGACAAACGCGAATCCGGCGCTGATTTTTTGTATTTTTGTCATTTGCATATTTTTTTAAAATTTTTAATTAATACAGTGGTTGCAAATTATTCGACCCAATTAATTCTCATTAATAAAGAAATTAACATAACTGCAACCATTCTTTAATTTTATTATAGCATGGATGGGAATATTTGTGGTGGGGGCTTGACTTTTTGCTGTATTCTGCTAGTATAATCAAATAATAAATTTTGTTTTTTGATAATCAGGCACCGGAGGTTTTTCGGGGCTTTTTTGATTATTATGCATTTTAACAACCAAAAAAAGGAGGGGAAAATGGTGGGAAAAGTTGTTGCCGGCATGATTATGGAAAAAATGTTTTCTTTTTTAGGCGGGGTGCCTTTGGCATTGTCTTATGACGATGTTCTTTTGGTGCCCGATTATGCAAAATTTAATCCGGCAGATGCCGAAACAAAAACATGGCTTACGCGTGGAATAGAGTTAAATATTCCTGTTGTAAGCGCGGCCATGGATACGGTTACCGAGGCTTTAATGGCAATTGCAATGGCGCGTATGGGCGGTATTGGTTTTATTCATCGCGCAATGTTGCTTGAAGCCCAGATTAAGATGGTAGAGGCGGTTAAGCGGTCAACTGCCAGAATCATAAGAAGTCCAAAAACCGTAACAATGAATATGACTGCGGCGACGATTACGCAATTGATTGAAGAGCTGGGCTTCTCTAGTTTTCCGGTTTTGGATGGAAAAAGGCTGGTCGGCATCGTAACTAAAAGAGACGTTGAAGCAGTAAGAATGAACCCAGAAATGCAAGTTAGCAGCTTCATGACTAATTCAAGGATTTTAGTGACTGTCGATAATTCTGAAATCGATGGGAAAGAATGTGAGATGATTATGGCTAAAAAGCGTATTGAGCAAATTCTTATAGTTGGCCGCAATGCTAGCTTGATTGGCATGATAACCAAAAAGGATATTGAGAAAAGGCGGAGGTATCCTTTTGCAAGCCGAGATAAAAACGACAGTCTCTTGGTCGGAGCCGCAGTTGGGGCATCGGAAGAGGGGTATGAACGCGCCTTAGCTTTGAGCGAGGCCGGAGTCGATGTTATCGTAATTGATGCTTCGCACGGCCATACAAAAAGCGTAATTGAGGCCGTTAAGAAAATTAAGAAGGCGAAGCCTGATTTGCAAATTATTGCCGGTAACGTCGTTACCCCCGAAGGTGTTAGGGCGCTAGAAAAAGCCGGTGTTGATGCCGTAAAAATCGGTATCGGTCCGGGGTCAACTTGCACCACGAGGCAGGTAACCGGTGCCGGCGTGCCCCAGATTACGGCTCTGTTGGAATGTCGAAAGATCGCGAATAGATTAAAGATTCCTTTGATCGCGGATGGCGGCATTCGTTTTTCCGGCGACCTGACTAAGGCGATTGCGGCCGGTGCGTCTTCGATTATGATTGGTGGACTATTAGCCGGCACAGAAGAATCGCCCGGCAATATAATCAAAGTAGGGGAAAAGAGCTATAAGATCTTGCGCGGAATGGGTTCGCGCGCCGCAATGGAAAACGGGAGTAAGGACCGGTATTATTCTCAAGAAATAAGTGCAAAAGCCGCGGTTCCGCAAGGTGTTGAAGGCAGGGTGCCATATAAAGGATCAGTTTATGCGATTCTGCCGGAAATGATTGAGGGATTAAAACACGGCATGGGACTTGCCGGTTGCAGTTCGGTTGACGAATTGCGAAAAAATGGCCGTTTTGTAAGGATTACGGCCGCCGGCCAATTGGAGGGCAGGCCGCATGACATTATCATAACGCAAGAATAATGACAGTCTTGCGTTGAAATTTTTAAAAAAATTTTCAGGAGCGGAAAGAAATCCGCTCCTTTTTTATTCTTGACTTTTCGGCATTTCTTGCTATTATAAACGAATATTTACGCAAGAATTCATACCGGGTTTTTGTTGTTACTTGCTTATTAACAATTAAAAAAAGAGGAGAGGGATATGTACGAAAACGAAAAAGTACAAAAATTTATTTTTTGGTTGGAGGGCGGCGGCCTGATAAAAATCGGTATTTCTTATATCGTTTTAGTAGCGATATTTTTGTCGTTTACGTTTTTTGTAAAAACCATGAGCGTCCCGATGGTGCCGGAAGAGTTCGCGTCCGGTGAGTCGAAGCCATCCATAAAAATATCGGTGCTTGTTGATAATCCCGGCTGTTTTACTGCCGAGGATGAAGTGGAAAAGGCAATAAATGAGTATGAGATATATATAACTAAAATATTGGAGGGATGCGATAAATACATCAAGGATGTAAGGCATATCTTGGTTTCGAAATCAAAACTCCTGGCAGTGATAACCTTTTTTGCGTATTTTTTCTTTATGATTTCTTTGATTCTGTTTTGCGTATTGGCATACTACTGGTCAAGAATCTATTTACTGAATAGAAATTTTTATTTAGAAAATAAAAAAATTACAGAAAATTTTTGCAAAGAAAGAATCGCTCTGGAGAAAGAGATCGCGAGATTAAAACATAGTCTTGAAATTATTAACGAAAATTTTTCTGATATTCAAAGTAATATAAGTAACGAGGCCGAAAGGATGGCGAGGAGAGAATTAAAAATAATGCAAGAAAGACATTTAAAAGAAATAAAAGGATTGAAGGATGCAAATAATAAACAAAGAGAGAGAATAAAATCCTTTCGGAGAGAAGAAAAGAAAATGAAGACAGCAATGAAAAGAGGAGCAAGATATTAATTTTTTCATTTGGGCCCGCAAAAAAAATTGCGGGCTTTTTTATTAGTAAAGAAAAATAGCTAACATAAGAAGAATAAGCTTTTCTTTTAGCACTCTTGACACTCGAGTGCTAAAAGGTGTAAAATTGAAGTGTAAAATAATTTGCGGTGTGGAAAAATATGGATCCAAGAAAAGAATTAATCTTGAATACGATTATCAAAGAGCACATCAAGACCGGCACGCCGGTCGGGTCCGGCATTTTGGTGGAAAAATACAGGCTGGATATTTCACCGGCCACCGCGCGCAACGAGATGTCCGCATTGGAAGCCGAGGGTTATATCGTCCAGCCCCATACCTCTGCCGGGCGCATCCCGACCGAAGCCGCGTATAAGCTGTATTTGGAAAAAATCCAAAGCAAAAAAATCGGCAAATCAGACAAAGACAGCTTAGATGCATTTTTACAAATAAAGGGCGAAGACGCTTTCAAGGATCTTGCCAAGCATCTTTCCCAGCTGAGCGGAATAGCCGTATTTTGGGCCTTTCACCGGCACAACCTTTACTACACCGGAATATCCAATTTGTTCCAACAGCCGGAATTTTCGCGCCTGAACATCATATTCGATATTTCCGCCATCATTGACCGCATTGACGAGATCATCAACGATATCTTCAACGATGTTCCCGCGGGTTTAAGTGTCCGTCTTGGCAGTGAAAGCCCGTTCGGCGCATTCAGCGGTACGATTATGGCGAAATACAGATCCGGCGGACACGAAGGCTTGTTCGGACTGCTCGGACCTATGCGCATGGATTATGAAAGGAATATGTCTTTGGCGGAATATATTTTAAATAACATTAAGTGATAACCAATTATGCCTTTTACGAAAGAAAAAAAAGAGAAAAAAAATGAAAACGAAGAAACGATAAACGCCGAAAATAATGAAGATGTAAAGTCGGATCCGGCAGATGTTCAGCCGATTCAGGCGGACGAGCTCGCGGTGCTGGATAATAAATATCGCCGCGCCTTGGCGGATTATCAAAATCTGCTCAAACAGACCGCGAATGAGAAAACCGAATTCATCAAGTATGCCAACGAGCGCATTTTACTTGAGATTTTGCCGGTATATGACAATCTGAAAATATCCTTGTCGCATATCGACGAGGTTGCCAAAACAAGTGGCTGGGCTGAGGGCGTTAAATACATAGTAAAGCAGTTCAAAGACGTGCTGGAAAATTTCGGAGTAAGCGAAATAAGAACTGATGGCGAAAAATTCGATCCGTCGTCTATGGAAGCGATATCCGGACAAGGCGAGAAAGTAGTAAAAGAATTGAAGCCGGGTTATCGCCTGAATGGTAGAGTCGTGATAGCGGCGCGGGTCGAAGTAGGAGAAGAAAATTAATTATTAATCTGCCAATCCTGTTTTTCATTTAAGATGATAAGCAGAATCGGCACACAAAACGTATGGCTATCATCAAATGGAGTCCGTTCCTCGAGCCATTCGAAGAAATGGACAAAATGCTTTCCGATTGGCCCGTTATGAGGGGCAATCAGGCCGGATTCATGCCGGCGGTAGATGTTTATGAAGACAAGGATAATGTTATCGTTGAGACACAGCTGGCCGGAATCGATCCGGATAAGGTAGATATTTCGATCGAGAATGATGTCCTGTGTGTTAAGGGCGAGAACGAAAAGAAAAGCGAAATTGAAGATAAGAATTATTACCGCAAAGAAATCCGGCGCGGCAGTTTTTACCGCAGTATCCCTTTGCCGACGCATGTCGAGAGCGACAAGGCGCGGGCCGAGGCAGTGGACGGCGTTTTGAAGATATTCATTCCAAAAGCGCCGGAAGCCAAGCCGAAAACCATCAAGATCGAAACTAAGAAAAAATAATATATCAGCTTGTAGCCGGTAGCAAGTAGCAATCGGCGGATAACTCGAAAATTCAGAATCGTATCCGTTGCAAGTTATTTTGCCGCAAGCTATTTGCTATAAACTAACAGCTAATATGACAAACATGGATGGCGTAAAAATTTCTGTAAATAATGAAGAAGAAAAAAGCCAGGATTTTGAATCGGAAAAAAGCGGACAAGAGGCTCTTGTCAGGAAAAAGCGGCCGGGCCGGAAAAAAATAGAGAAACCTGAGCGCGAAGAAGTTTCCAACAAGTCAGACCGCAAACCGAAAGAAAAAGGCGGTCTTGCGCAAACGGCGATTTCTATCGCTCTTACCGCGGCGGTAGTCGGCGGCGGCATTTATTTTTGGCAGAGCCATAGCGCAGGGAAAGACATTGAAAAGATCAGTGCCGAAGCGCGCTCTTCCAAGGAAGAGTTTGAAAAACGCTTGGAAAATTTGAAAGAAAAACTCAGTGGTACGGAAAAAGAAAAGGAAGGGCTCTTGGCTGAAAAAAAAGACCTGGAAGAAAAGACTGCTCTTTTGAAAGAAGCGAAAAAGCAATACGTGAACAACGATCTCGGCTTGTCGTTTATGTATCCGGCTTTGTTCGGCGAATTGTCTTTTGAATTCACCCCTAAAGCAAGCGGCACGGTTTTTGTCGGGAAATTTTCCAAGAACGATAAGCTTGTGATCAGCGGAGTGAGCGCGGATTATATGCGAGAAGGGACTTCCAGCATCTTCGCTTTTGCGGAAAACCAAGGTTTTGTCGATCAGAAAAATAAATATTATTTTGCGGCTCCGGGCAAGAAAGAAACGGGTAATTTTGAGATTCAGCCGGTAAAAATAATCGGTTTCCGCGGCGGCGAAGCTTTGGTGCTTAGCAAGAAAAGCTTTGTCGGACAGGATGAATTTACCAAGAATTCAGGAAAGCCGTTCGTGGATATCGGCGAGAATGCGGGTGCTTTGTTCAACTTGAAAAAAGGCAAGTATGCCGGCGCGGCATTTATCAATATGGATTTCGGCCTTTTGCCGATGGCGGATTTCGAAGAGATGCTGAAGACGATAGAGGTTAAATAATAATTATCAGCTTGTAGCTGGTAGCAAATAGCTTGTAGAACGATGTTTTAAATCGCAAGCTATCGGCTAAATGCTACATGCTATTTGCTAAACATATGTCAAAAATAATTGGAATAGACTTAGGCACAACCAATAGCGCCGTCGCCATCATGGAAGGCGGCCAGCCTAAAATAATCGAGAATGCCGAAGGCAACCGGACTACTCCTTCGATCATTGCGATCTCGAAAAGCGGCGAACGCTTGATCGGACAGACCGCCAAGCGCCAGGCCGTTACGAATCCGGAAAATACCGTGTATGCGGTCAAGCGCCTGATCGGCCGTAAATTCGAAGATGAAGAAGTCCAGCGCGACATCAATACCGTGCCATACAAGATCGTTAAATCCGGCGAAGGCGTGAAAGTGAAAATGAACGATAAGGATTATTCTCCGCAAGAGGTTTCGGCTATGGTTTTGGCTAAGATCAAGGCGGATGTTGAAGCAAAAATCGGAGAAAAAGTGACCGAGGCCGTGATTACGGTTCCGGCTTATTTTAACGACTCTCAGCGCCAGGCCACAAAAGATGCCGGCAAGATTGCCGGATTGGAAGTTCTGCGCATCATTAACGAGCCGACTGCCGCGGCCTTGGCTTACGGATTCGAGAAGAAAAAAGGCCAAAAGATCGCGGTTTATGATTTGGGCGGCGGCACTTTCGATGTTTCTATCCTAGATGTTTCCGAGGATACGGTCGAGGTGAAGGCAACAAACGGTGACACACATTTGGGC
>Ga0265296_1003125_pt1 | contig 15808 bp, 15 predicted proteins | sample MunlanPumphouse1_FD_189073 | JGI IMG/M metagenome (GOLD analysis project Ga0265296, IMG submission 189073) | Groundwater microbial communities from a municipal landfill in Southern Ontario, Canada - Pumphouse #1 | ecosystem: Environmental > Aquatic > Deep subsurface > Groundwater | place... | reverse complement strand
TTTCCGATCGGCTCCATAAGCTCACCAAGAGGACCCATTGACGCGCAAACGAGTATTTTAGATCCCGCGGCTTCTTTTGCAATCTCAACGCCTTTTTTGTTTATCTTTTTTAATTTTTTTTCTAATCCGTATGCCTTAAGCTTTAATCTGTTGGCGCTAAACGTATTTGTCTCAATTATATCCGCTCCGGCTTCTATATATTTTGTGTGTATTGATTTGATTAAATCAGACTTGGTCAGGTTGAGCTCCTCAAAGCATGTTCCGACAGGGATATTATGCTCCATTAACGTCGTGCCCATGGCTCCGTCAATAATTAAAATTTCATCTTTTAGTTTTTTTAAGAATTTTGACATTTTTGCTTGTTGCTCCAAAAAATTAGTTTCACGATTATCAGAAACAGTCCAAAGTTGATGCAAATATCGGCCAAGTTAAATACAGGCCAAACCTTAAAGTCGATATAATCAATAACATATCCCCGCATTATTCTGTCCGAGACATTTGCAACGCTTCCACCCAGGATAAATGACAAGCCAAATTTTAACATGGATTGCTGTTCGTCAAGATTTTTTAAAAAATAACAAATGACGCCGATAATTATTAACCCGATAAAAATTAAAAAGCCGATATGTTCCCTAAGGATGCCAAACGCGGCTCCGGTGTTTTCGGTGTAATTTATAATAAACATGACCTGATGTCTCGGTACGATGGTTTTAATCAGCTGGTCGGCAGCAAATATCACTGTGGATATAATGAAATAAATCATTTTACTATATTCTCCTGGACTATTTTTACTATCTGCGCGATAAATTCACCTAAAATAGGTATGTTGATCATACGAGATAGGATATAAACGGCAATTCCAAAAATAGCCGACATCCCTATAGCAATACCAAATCCGCGCGATACTCCCATTAAAAAGTTAACCCACATAAGCTTTGCGGGACTTTGTATCATCTGGATATATTCCGCAACATGAGTACGTTCCAGATGTTTTGATAGGTCATCAATGCTTTTTGATAATCGGTCTTCATTCATGGTTTTATTATACTATAAAATTTAAAAATTAAGTAAATAAATGCACTGGCGAAAACGAGGAGGATAATTGCCTTTAACATATCGCTTAATTTCAGTATTATGACAGCCCATTTTCCGAAATGTTTCCCAAAATAGTAATTGCGGCTTTTATTCCACGTTTTGCCTAATCTGAACGGAGTCCAGCTTTTTATGCTTTGTCCTCCGTAATGGGTGATTATTGCATCCGGATAAAAATAAATTTTCCATCCGGCATTTTTTATGCGGCAACACAGGTCAACCTCATCAAAAAACATCATAATGTTTTCATCCATAAGGCCAACGTTATCTAAGATGCTTTTTCTTATAATTAAGGCCGCGCCCATTGGTTGATCTACTATTTTGGTTTGGTCATAGGTAAAATCTTTCATCAGGTATTTTCTTGAAATCTTATTCCATGGAGCCAATGCTTCGATAAATAAATTTCTAAAGACAAGAGCGGATAGGGTAGGCAGCCCCATGCATGATTTTTGCAGTGTGCCGTCAGAATTTAACAGCTTTGGCCCCATGGCACCGGCTTCCGGATGTACATCCATAAATTCGGCCATTTTATCGAGCGAATTTGGATGAATAATTGTGTCGGGATTAAGAAGCAGAACGTATCTGCCACGGCTTTCTTTGATTAATATGTTATTTGTTTTTGTAAATCCGTCGTTTGTCCGGTTCTGGACAAAATTAACCTGCGGAAAGTATTCTTTGACCATTTCTGCCGTGCCATCGCATGAATTGTTATCAATAACAAATGTTTCAAAGTTAATTTTCCAGCTTTTGTTATATATTGAGTCAAGGCAGTTTTTTAAAAGATCCTTAACACGCCAGCTGACTATACAGATTGATAAGTCGATTGTTTTTTCCATGCCTCATTTACTCCGCGCATATACCAGTAATGCCCGCAAATACCGACAAGGAACGCGAGCAGTTTCTGCTTATTGTTATTTTCAAGATTAAATAATATTTTATAAATCCTTTTTTTCCCTAATAATTTTGCTGCTCCCCGTAAAATAAAATAGATGATCATGCTTGGAAGCCAGATTTGTGAAGAGGTTTTTGTCTCAAAACACGGATGTTTAAGATAATACATTACGCCGTTATAGCCCATATTAATTGATTTTGTCCTGATCGACTCCATTGTTTTTTCAGACAATATAAAAGACGGGCTGTAGTGATAGCCGATGGCATTTTTATTGAATTTTTGCATAATTCCATGCTTGCGCAGCCTAAAACCAAATTCGACGTCCTCCCACGAAATATTCTTAAAATCTTCGTCGAAAAGACCGGCCTTAATTAGCACATCTTTTGCGGCAGAACAATTCCATGTGGTAAAGTATCCCAAAGATATATCAACATAGCCTGTATATCCGGTAGGGCGTAATGTCGGTTCATCAAGGCTTATTGCGTTAACCGCTCTTCCTTGAACAATAATATTTTCATGCTGCTGATGGAACAGCATATGCTGACTTAAGAGGTCATTTTTTGCGAGGATATCGTTATTGATGAATAAAATATATTTGCCTTCGGCATTTATGATCCCGAGGTTGTTAGCGGCGGCTGGCCCTCGTTTGTGCGGCACCTGTATTAAATATTTAAATCCGCAGGGGAATTTTAGGTTCTTGGTCATCTCCTCCGTATCATCGCTGGAATTATCGTCAACAACAATAATCTCACACTTATCGGCAGGATAATCCTGCAATATAAGATGCTCAAGGCATTTTTTTAATATAACACTGCGGTCTTTTGTGGGAATAACAACGGAGATGTCATATTTATAGTTGTCTTGAACCGATGGTTCGATAATACGCGTGCTTATTGCAGGTTTATCAATGGATTCTATAATAGGGGAGATAACTTTATTCCAAGAAAAATTAGGCGCAATCCTTAAAAGATTTAATTTGCACGACTGATAGAACTCAAGGTCATCCGAGATTTTTATGATCGCGTTTTTAACGGACATCACGTCTCCGAATCCACAGGTCAATCCGATCATTTCTAATTCAACAATACTGCTCATTGGCCCTCCAACAGTTGTTATTATAGGCAGAAACGACCATATATTGTCCAGAAGTTTAGATTTAGAAGAATATTTTGATTCCATACTATCCTTGTGTGTCAATATACCGATATCGGATTCAAGTAAAAAATTCTGTCTGTTATGGTAATCCACAATGTCATCATAAAAAAAGACAGTTTTGTTTAAAACGCCGAGCTTTTCGGAAAGTTCTTCGCATTTTTTGTCTCTTGTCATAAAAATTAACTTAATATTGTCTCTCGTTTTTGTTATTTCGCATATTGCGGTGATAACTGTTTCTGGGTCATGCCATGGCAAAATGCGGCTGTTCCACAACAGCACTTTATCAGATGTTTTTATGTTTTTGTATACTCCCTTTAGACAGTTTTGAGTGTGTTTTGGCTCGGCGTCAGGTATGCCGAAGGGAACTATGTCAATCATTTCCGGTGATATTTTTTTCCCCTGGCCGGACATAAATCCAATCCAATAGTTCTTCTGTTCTTCGTTTGCGCATAAGAAATGAGCTCCCAGAGTGATTTGGCTTTTTATATATTCAAAATCATCCTTGTTTGGAAGGGCAGACGAAAACAGATCTATAATAATATGTATATTGATTTTCTTTAAAATTTTCAAAAGATCATGGCTCAAGCTGGGAGATAAAATCGCGTCCACATCTTTTAAGTGATTTTTGATGATTAGATCGTCACCGTAATATGTAACAGTCTCGATCCCGCTTAAGTCAAAATCCAAAACATTTGGAATAGCAAGTACGATTTTAAAATGATTTGAGAGGTGCCTGGCAAATTCAAAATATCTAATAGCGCCGGATGACATGTTTTTGCCGACAGGGTCAATAGATTTTAGAAGAATTTTCTTCATTATCAGATTTTATCATAGCACAATTTAAGTTATAATAGCTTTATGCCAAAGAATATTTTTATTACAGGTATATCGGGATGTGTAGGCCATTACTTATTTGACTATATCGCTACAGACCATGAGAATAGCTATTATTTTCTGGTCAGAAATGCAAAAAAACTTCTTTTTGATTACAAAAGTCGGAAAAATATTCAAATTATCGAAGATGATTTGAGAAATATTTCAAAGTACGGGGATCTACTTAATAATATCAATTGTCTGATACACATTGCGCCTGATTGGGGTAGTATTGATGGTAATTTGGATTATACAATTAAGCTTTTTGATTTATTAGATTAAAATAGGTGCGAAAAAGTAATATATTTCTCAACCGCAAGCATATTGGGTCCGGATAACCGGCCAAATGAGATTGCTGAAAAATGCGGAACACCTTATATCCGGGGCAAGTATCTAATGCATAAAAAGTTAAGGGAAATGAAAATCTCCGACCGCACCATTGTATTGTTCCCGACATGGGTATTGGGTGGGGATAATAAACATCCGTATTCGCACGCTACTCTGGCGATAAAATCTTTTATAAAGTATTTGTCGTTTTTAAGATTCTTTAAGGTTGATGTAAGCTTTCATTTTATTCACGCGAAAGACATTGCCATGATTACTTATTATCTCCTGAAAAGTGACGCAAAAAATGGTGAACTTGTATTAGGAAATGACATGATAACTTTTTATCGAATTACAAAAGAGATTTGCTCCTATTTTCATAAGCGCATATATTTTCAATTGCCGATATCCGATAAATTTGTTTCATTTGCTGCAAAATTGGTTGGCAGAAAATTGTCCGGTTGGGACAAATACTGTTTAAAAAACAGACATCAGGTGTATAAGGTTGTAAATTGCAGGACATTTGCCATTGAATCAAATCTGACAACCTTTAACGGGATTTTAGATGATATAATAATTACATGCAATTAATTGGTTTAATGATTATTCGCAACGAAAACGATATCCTATCTGAAGTCTTGAATGAACATCTCAAATATTGCGACCACATTTTTATCCTTGACGGAACAGATGAGAACCCTGAATTGTCCAAGTCAATATGTACAGGCTGTAAGAATACAACTTATTATACTGATAATGACCTGCCTTCAAATTATCCCAGGCCGATTCGTGACGGCTGCAGGCAGTTTTTACTTGATAAAATAAGAAACAAATTTGGTTTCAACAATTGGATTGCCATCCTTCATGGCGATGAATTATTTGTGGATGATCCGAGAGCTATAATAAAAAAATATGATCGATATTTTGAAGCCTTGACATTAGACACCCTGCTTTATTTTATTCATAAGGAGCAATTGCCCTTCAAACTTGATCCCTCAAGAAGCTTTCAAGAACAGATATATTGGTATGTCGGACCTGGTTGGCCCGAGGCAAGATTATTCAAAAACAAAAAAAACTCTAATTATAAAGATATCTCTCAGTTGGGAAAAGTAATTCCAGAAGGGCTTAATATTAACTATAAGACAACATTCAAAATCAAACATTATACTTTTAGAAATCCCGAACAACAGTCAAATCGCGCAAAGGACAGAGTAATAACTAATAAATGGTCAACACTTCATTACAGCGCAGCTCTTAATCAAAAATATTATCTGAACGAGAACGATTTTGGGAAAAGATTTTACTATTGGATATCAAAAAAACCGGTCAAACCACGCATAAATGATCCTTTGTTATTGAGGCTTATGCAAGATTTATCTGAGAATTTCTCCAAAAAAAGAATAAGATAGATTTAAAGAATTAACTGAAATTAAATGTTGTTGTGGCAAATTCAAGGTTAGGATACTTGTCTCTTAAATATTTCTTTGCATTTTCAAATGCTGGATTATAATCTCCTTTGCTCAGATGTTTGCATTTTATCTGAACTGCCTTTGTTAAAACCCCATGATTTAAATTCGCCGAAAGAGAAAAATCCTCTGAATAAAGATGAAAACCAAGCTGTTCGTCAAACAAAAGGTTATGTTCTTTAATGAGGGAGCCATGGACAATAATACAGCAGCAATCAACTGTATCAACTTGTTTTGGTTTAGAAAGATATTTCCCGTGTTTAAACAATTTCTTTTCGCCGCCTTGAATAATTTGGCCATACAAAAGTCGGTTGTCGATCGGGAGTATTTTTTTAATAATCTTTATTAGCCAGTTTTTTAAAAGAACTATCCCAATTACGCCATAGATACAATTTTTGTTTAAATTATTAATAATAGGCCCTGGATCTTCCATGAATGCAAAATCCTGATGGCAGAAAATGATCCAGCTATTTTTGTTTAATGAATTTAATATAAAATCATTGTAGCGTTTTGAAATTGAAATATTATCTTTTGAGTTGTCAAATGTAATTAAATTATAGCCCGACATATAAATATTATTCTTAATATTTGAATCGTAGACATGCCTTTTATTTACTACTGTTACGATTTGAATCATTTTTTATTATGTATGAGTTGATTTAATTTGTTGTCCCATTCTCCCGCTATTTTTGACCAAGAGTATCTAAGAGATGATTCCTTCGCAGCAAAACTCATTGATTCCAGCTTTTTTTCGTCAAGCAGCAGGTCGACAGCGTATTTAACAAATGTTTCCTGGTATTCTTTTGAGTACGGATCTCCATCGACAAGAAACCCGTTTTTGCCATGAGAAATAGCCTCCTGCATCGCGCCGCGGTTGCTTGCAATTACTGGTGTCCCGGCGGCAAGTGATTCAAGGACAGCAATGCAGGATGTTTCGGCGTAAAAACCAGCTTTTAATACCTGATGAGAAGGATACAAAAACAGTGAGCTGCTCATAAGCTCTTTTGCCAGATCACTTTGCTTAACATTGCCTCTCAATGTTATTCCGGGTATTTTTGCTTTTTTATAAAGGATTTCGGCCCTTTCTATATCGGCGTTTTTTAGCATGCCAAGATCAAACCCGCAAAACACATCGAGTTTGGCCGAAGGCACTTTTTCTTTGATCTTGGGGAAAATATCTAAGAGGACATCCAAGCCGCGGTCCGGAACGCTGGTATAAATTAATTTATACTTATCTTTTTTGGAGATCCCTATAAAATAATTTAAATCAATGCCATTGCGGGCAACCCATATTTTGTCCCGCGATATTCCGACATGTTTAACGCAAATATCCGCGAGCCAACAGCTTACGACAAAAAGCTTGTCAACCAGCATATTAGTCAAAAAACCCGCTAATTTTAAAAACAAACTCCCAAGTATTTTGAGAGGGTAGGGTTGGTTCCATATATTGGAAAAGTCATCATGCCCCCACCATATCCGCTGTTTTGCCCGTATGGGAAAAAGAAACGCCGACAAATCCCTGAAAGATATAAAAATATCGATGTCGTTTTTTCTTGAATATTTAATGAGATCGGCAAGAGTTGTAAAAGTCAGATATTCGACGCCGTCATAAAATCCGTTTTCGGATTTCGCGCAATTATTAAAGATGGTTATCCTGTGCCCGAATTTGGAAAGTTCTCTGGTCAAGTAATAGAGAGCGCTTTCGCTTCCTCCAAGAGGTCCTTTTTTTATAGAATCGCCGGAGAATGCCCTTGTCATTCTTGCAAGGATGACAATTCTCATTTTAAAAATTCCTGGATGCGTTCGACAATTTTCTCGGTTGCGCCTATGTCTCCCATTCGCTCGCGGCCGATATTTCTCATCTGCTCCATCATAAATGGGTTTTTTAAGATTTTCCAGACTTCTGACGCTACTATATCGGGATTGCTGTCGACCAGCGATAACGAGTCTCCTAAAAGTTCTTTTTTGGTCTTGGCGTATTTTTTTGTATGCTGAACGCCTCTGCCGGCAAAAGTAACCAGCGGTTTTCCGATGCCGACAGCTTGTTCGTTTCCGGTACCCGAAAGACCGATTATAATATTTGATTTGTTCAAGACATCTCCGAATTTTCCTTGCGTGATTTTTACTTCTAGTTCACCTGATTTAAGTATTGCCTCAAGGCCTATTTTCTTTTCATCAAATGTTGTATAGGTCAGGTTCCATGTGCCGCTAGCAAGATGGTTGAGATCGGTCAGCCTGGATGAATCAAGATTTGACGCAAAAGCCACTAGATATTCGGTAATTATCCCGTCATCTTTTTGAGATTCTATTTCCTTTATAATATCCAGGACATTGTCAATATTAATAAGGACGTCTTCGCGGCTGCCCGGAAGAATCCCGATTACCTTGGCGTTAGGATTTATGCCAAAATCTTCACCCGTAATTTTTATCGCGTCCATCATCGGGTTTCCGAGATATTCCGCTTTTATCCCGGCCTTTACCAGATTTTCAGTTGTTTTTTTGTCTCTCGGCATGACTAAAAGCGCGTATTTTTTCATAAACCATTTTTCCCACATTGTATAACTGTAGCTGTAATAATCTGATTTTGCGCAACCGTAAAATATAAAGGGTATTTTGCTGACTATCGCGCCGATTATCGGGACAATATCACCGATCGCAAAGACCAGGTCGTATTTTCCTTTAAGTGTTCGTAAGAGTTTTATCTGTTCCAAAGTTGTTCCGATGAGGCCTTTTGATATGTCTTTTACCATTAGTTTTATGCTTTGATACATAAAACCACCGCTTGGCATCGGTTTTCTTGGACCTAATATTTCCACCCTTAACGGTTCAAACGTGCGTCCTATCCCTACCATCGGGAAAACCGATATCTTAATATCAGGGTTTTTTACCTGGAGAAGTTTTATAATGCTTGCGGCAATCAAATCCTCTCCGTGGCCGTTTGTTAAAAAAAGGATCCTTTTCATAATACCTCTTCATCCCTGAACTGCATCTCATATAGTTTTTGGTACAGGCCGTTATTACTTACTAGCTGCTGATGATTTCCTATTTCCACTATTTTCCCTTTGTTTAATACGACTATTCTATCGGCATAATTTATTGTAGAGAGCCTGTGGGCGATAATAAAAGTTGTTCTTCCTTTCATGAGCTTTTCCATTGCCTCCTGAACGAGTTTTTCGGATTCAGTATCCAGTGATGACGTGGCCTCGTCAAGAATCAATATTCTCGGATTTCTCAAAACCGCCCTCGCGATCGCAATCCTCTGTTTTTCACCGCCGGACAGGTTACATCCGCGTTCCCCGACATAAGAATTGTATGAGTCCGGAAGGTCAATAATAAAATTATGCGCGTTCGCGATTTTTGCCGCGCGGATAATTTCTTCTTCTGTGGCGTCGATTTTTCCGTAAGCGATATTTTCTTTTATGGTTCCGGAAAAAAGGATTGTTTCCTGCGGGACAATGCCTATATTTTTTCTTAAAGAAAGCAGTGTAAGGTCTCTTATGTCGTTTCCGTCAATATAAATCCTGCCTCTGGTCGTATCATAGAATCTAGGTATAAGATTTACAAAAGTGCTTTTTCCGGCTCCGCTCGGGCCGACCAATGCGATGATTTCTCCGCTTTTGATGTTAAGGTTGAGATTTTCCAGAGCTTCGATCTCCATATTATCGTATTTAAAAGTAACATTCTTAAATTCGACATTTCCTTTCGGATCGGTTAGCACAATCGGATTTTCTTTTTCAATAACCGACGGTTTTGTATCGAAAATTTCAAAAACGCGCTGCGTTGACGCAAGAGATCTTTGTATTGTAATATTTACTCTTGAAAGAACAATAATAGGATCAATCAGCAGGGCAGTACCCGTAAAGAACGCGATAAGGTTATTTGCGGAAAGTCTCCCGTTAAGAACTTCTAAGCCGCCGTACCATACAACGAATAGCACGGCCAAAACCTGCAGGAATCCCATCAGAGGCTGTTGTGTTGCCGTGATAGATGATTCAATCATTGACAGCCAAAAGTTATCTTCACTTTCTTTCTTAAATTTTTCAAGTTCAGGTTTTTCCATCGTAAATGATTTTACGACCCGGATACCGGACAAGGTTTCCTGCAGGATAGATGTTATGTTTGCCGTTTTCTTTTGAATCTGGCTGCCGATTGATCTTATCTCGGATCCAAACTTCGCGACGGTAAAAATAAATATCGGCGTCAGCACAAGTGTAAGCGCGGTCAGCCTCCAGTTAAGATAAAAAAGATACCCGATAACGCCAATAAGCGTAAGCGAGTGGGGGATAATGTCAGTTGTACTGGATACCAATGCTGCTTGCACTATAGTAATATCGTTCATAATGCGGGACATTATTTCTCCTGTTTTCCATTTCGAGAAGAAATCAAGAGATTGGTCCTGAATATGTTTGTAAACCTGCACACGCATATCGGTAACTACCCGCTGCGCGACAAATGCCATCAGATACATTTGGCCGTAGCTTAATACAGCCCTTAGGAAAAAGACGAAAAGTCCCAGGAATATAATTGTGTTAAGCGATGAAAAGTTTTTGTCGGCGATCGCTTTTGAAAGCTGTCCCACAAGCGGAATTATTACGACGTTAGCAGCGGAATACAAAAAAATGCAAATCAGAGCACCAACCGCGTACATCCAGTATGGTTTCATATATTTAAGAAGTTTTAGATATAATTTCATTCCATTATTTTCCTTATTTCAGAAACAATTATGCCTGCAGCTCCGGTAGATCCCATCAGATTTTTAAGCTTTGATCTTATTAAATCCAATCGGTCACTATTTTTTAACATTTTAACAGCCTCATCCGATACGGTTGACGGCTCAAGTCTGCCTCTTATCTCCGGGACAATCTCTTCATGCGCTGTGATATTTGGCAACGCGACATATTTTATCATTTTATTTAATGCGTTGATAGCCGCGATCTTGAACAAACCGCCAATCAGCGGCAGATTACCGATTATTTCTCCCAATCCTTCAAGAGGTATTACCTTCGGCCTGTTAAGAGGAAAAACCGAAATCATAGGGGTATTTATTGCCGCGATCTCCGCCGTATTTGTTCCTGGCATTGTAATGACCAGATCCGATATGTTTATCGCGTCATGGTTTAAATCGGTTAAAAGCAGGATCTTTAATCCTTTTTCAGTTTTTATGTAGTGTTTGTCATCTTCAATTACTATTGAGGCAATACTATTCCGGCCTTCATTATAGATTTGATCAGTAGGGTTAAGATATTTCTCTACAGTGGAAAGGGATGTAAATTTGGATATCGGCATAATAAACTGAACATCCGGCAACCAGGAAAAAATGTTTTCAGCGGTTTTTAAAAAGAACGAAGTGACTAATTTTATCTGAAAAGGGTGGCTCCCCAGCATAATTGATACGATCGGTTTTTTGTCGTCGAGATGCCACTCCTTTTTTGCCTGCTGCGCTGTCATTGTTAATATTATCGAATCGACAATGAGGTTCCCCGCGACTGAAAGTTTATTTTCATTTACACCTTTTTTAATTGCCTTCTTATAAGTTGAATTATCCGGAACGAAGAATTTATTAAACGCGTTTTTCCATGTAAAGTGGTCTCTCGCGTATGCAATAGCGGGATAATTTAGTTTTTTCGCAATCATCGCCGCGTGAAAAAGGTCTCCGCCCATAAAGACCAGAATGCCTTTTTTATTAAAATTAATTCCTTTTGGCGTGTTACCTTTAAAAATCCAATTTTTGTATTCCTGCGGCAGTATTACATCGTAAATCTCCTTAATTTGTTTTGCCACTTCAATTTCTTTGCCGGTCGAATATTGGCAGGGCGGCAGAACAAGGATAATCTTTGCTTCCGGCAGTTGTTTTGAAACTTCACAAACAAAAGGCCTTACCTGGCCCATAAGCTCTCCGGGGCTGTTTGCGGTAATAACCACGTCAAAATTTTCCATGTTAATTTTCGTTTCCTAAAGACATCATTTTTGCCAGCCAGCTCCTTCTTATTGTTATTGCCCTAAATTCGCAAAGCTCATGACAGCAAAAGCACATGATGCATTTATTGTGTTTTATCACGGCTGCATTTTTTTGTCTATTAGCTTCAATAGTATTTACGGGACAGCTTTTTATGCAAACCTGGCAATATGTACATTCTTCGGGATTTATTACAGGTTCAACCCGCAGGTGCTTTGATATTATTTTCCCGGCAAGCCAAACAATAAATGACGGGAGCCGTTTTAAGATAAAATTAGAATTATTCGCGAGTTTAAAATCTTTTATAATGAGGTTTCCTATTTCTTCACCAATGATATCTATGTTGGAAAGATTTATCTCTCCCAATTTCCTTTTGTTCGCGATTTTTAGATGGTCAATTTCCGCCGGATCATATCCGATAATTTTTGCGCAAATCGAATCCAGGGCAACCAGGTCATATGACGCGATTATCAGGCCTACTTTTCTTGGAATTCCATTGGCAGGGCCCGGACCCTCCATTCCGACAATAGCATCCATTACCGCGACCTGTGGTTTAGTTATCTCAAGAATATCGACAAGCGCCTCAGAAAATTGTTCCGGTTTTGGAGCTCTTGAATGATAATTCCCTTTATGAAATCCGGGAACAGCTCCGAACATATTTTTTACCGCTCCCGTAAAAAGCGTAAAATTATGAGATTTTAATTTTGGGGCCGATATTATGACATCCGCGTCAAAAACGGCTTTGGTTAGATGAAGAACAGGTATATTTTGGTTATTGCTTGGACTTTTTACTTCAACTATCTCTTTTGAAAAATTTACGATTTCTGATTTTGTGTCGTCAACTGCCTTTTGAATTCCGGTTTTTTTTAATACATTCGAATAATTGCTGATCGCGTTTCCCGGGCTGTCGCCGATAAACGGAATGCCCCCAGCTTTTTTTACCTCGTTTATAATGGCCGCGACAACCGACGGATGAGTCGTGGTCGCGTGATCGGGTCCTACTCCCATCAGGATATTAGGCTTTATCAATACTTTGTCGCCGGGTTTTATGATATTTGAGAGACCGCCGATAAGATCGAGACTTTTGTTTACGGCTTCATGAACATTATGCTGATCATAATTTTCGCATTTTACGATTGAAACTTTTGGCATCTTACAATTCCAAAGTTTTTATTATTGAATTCAAATCAGCGGATATTTTTATGGGGGGATTGCCGCAAGCGATTGCGCGATCAGGATCTTTTAGCCCGTGGCCGGTTAAAACACAGACAATACTGCTTCCATCAGGAATTTTTCCCAGCTTGGACAATTTTATAACGCCGGCAATAGATGCGGCAGATGCGGGTTCGCAAAAAACACCTTCAGAACCCGCGACAAACTTATAAGCTTCAAGAATCTCATCGTCTGATACAATTTTTATAAATCCTCCGGATTCTTCTGATGCGGCAACAGCGCTCTTCCAGCTTGCCGGATTTCCAATTCTTATCGCGGTTGCGATTGTTTCCGGGTTTTCAATTGGATGACCCCGGACGATCGGCGCGGCACCTTCGGCCTGAAATCCGATCATTTTTGGCAGGGTATCAATTTGGCCAATATCAAAATACTGTTTAAATCCTTTCCAATAGGCGGTTATATTACCGGCATTGCCCACTGGAATTGCAAGATAATCGGGACAAGCGTCAAGTTGGTCGCAGATTTCAAAAGCAGCCGTTTTTTGCCCTTCGATCCTAAAAGGGTTTATGGAGTTCACCAACTCTATAGGATAGTTTTCTGAAATTTCTTTTACAAGTCTTAACGCTTCGTCAAAGTTTCCGTTTATTGAAATTATTTTTGCCCCGTGCATGACCGCCTGCGACAATTTACCCAGGCTTATTTTCCCTTCGGGTATCAATACGACGCATTTCATATCGGCTTTGGCCGAGTATGCGGCGGCAGACGCCGATGTATTTCCGGTGGAAGCGCATATTACGGCTTTCATATTTTTTTCTTTAGCCTTGCTTATGGCGAGTGTCATACCCCTGTCTTTAAAGGAGCCCGTCGGGTTAAGCCCTTCACACTTCAAATAAATCTGCATTTTTAACATATCGGAAAGCTTTTTGGCGAATATCAGAGGGGTATACCCTTCATGAAAGGTAATTACCGGGGTATCATCCGTTACCGGAAGCAGATTGCGGTATTTAGCAATAATACCTTTATATTGCACTTTTAAATGATAACATATTTATCGGATTGATTTCAATTTTACATTTCACCTGGATTATAATAAAATTAAACTTGTGAACTATTCTTACTTAATTATGACACCCGATTACCAGCCCCATAGCGCCGGAAGCGTGGTTTTGCACAGGTTATGCCATTTGCTGAACGTTAAAGGTCAGTCCTCATTTGTCACGGCAAAAAAAAGTAATCCAAAGTGGAATAACCCCAATGTATTAAAAAACCCAAGACAATGTAATGATCTGATAAAAAAAGGGGCTATAGTTGTTTATCCGGAAGTCGTATCAGGAAATCCAATGAGGGCAAAAACAGTTGTCAGATATGTCCTTAATGTTCCCGGGCTTTTGGGTGGAGATAAACAATATGATGAAGATGAAATTATCTTTGTTTACAGCAAACACCTGCTTTTTGGCAAACTTGGGATTAAGAGGATATTAAATATTCCTTCAATCAACACAAAAATATTTTATCCCCCTGAAAATGAGGAAAGGACTATAGAAGGACTTCTTTATCTTGGAAAGTATAATGATCCGATTAACGGTCCTAAGGTTCCGAAAAGACCGTTAAAAGGCGAGTTTTTTGATAAATATAAGCTTATTACCCGCGGCCATCCGGATCAAAAAACACTCGGCGACTGGCTAAGAAAATGTAAAGTCCTGTATTCATATGATAATTTCTCCGCATTAAATTTTGAGGCGACACTTTGCGGATGTCTGGTTGTTCTTATACCCGACGGTATTCATTCAAAAGACAGTCTTGAAAATAGCGAATATGGACTTAACGGTGTCGCGTGGGGCTTGTCAAAAGACGAGATTGACCGCGCAAAAAGTACGCTAAAAAACGTTCCGCATGTTTTGGAACAGATTAATAAAGATGTAGATTCCCATTTGGATAATTTTATCAAATTAACCCAGGATGCGGCAAGAAACAATTTGGGAAAGAAAAGGCCGTCAATATTAAGCGGACTCTTCAGAAAGGTAAAAAAATGAAATATACAGTGCTTCGTGGGATGAAAGACATACTTCCGGGAGAGACAATTAAATGGGAGTTTGCCGAATTAACTTTTCGTTTTATCAGCAGTCTTTATAATTATTCGGAAATAAGGACTCCGGTTTTGGAACCCGCGGAATTATTTGCCAGAAGTATCGGGACGGATACGGACATTGTTTCAAAAGAAATGTATTCGTTTGTAGACAAGGGAGAAAGGAATGTGACTCTGCGCCCGGAAGCAACTGCTTCCGTAGTCCGGGCCGCACTGGAGAATAATTTAATTTCCAATGAGCAGATGACAAAATTATTTTATATAGGACCTATGTTCAGATATGAACGGCCCCAGGCCGGAAGATTCCGTCAGTTTCATCAGGCGGGGATTGAGGTCTTTGGCTCGTCAGATCCTTTTATTGACGCGGAGGTTATAGATTTTGCGTTTACATATTTGAAAAATTTAGGTTTAAAAAATATCGAAGTCGATATAAACAGCGTCGGCTGCAAAGAATGCAGGCCAGGTTTTATAAAAGCGTTAAAAAAGAATTTGGAGCCGAATCTAACAAAGCTGTGTGAAAACTGCCATGCGAGATTTGATAAAAATATTTTAAGGGTTCTTGACTGTAAAAAACCCGGTTGCCAAAAATATATTGCCGGAACCCCGTCTTTGATGGAGTTCTTATGTGAAGGCTGCCGAAACCATTTTGAAGGAGTTATAGAGGGTCTTGAGATGATAAAGATCACGTTCAAAGTATGCAACAGGCTTGTCCGCGGCCTTGATTATTATACAAAAACTACATTTGAGATTATTTCAGGCGAGCTTGGCGCGCAAAATGCCGTTTGCGGCGG
>Ga0265296_1003124_pt1 | contig 15817 bp, 17 predicted proteins | sample MunlanPumphouse1_FD_189073 | JGI IMG/M metagenome (GOLD analysis project Ga0265296, IMG submission 189073) | Groundwater microbial communities from a municipal landfill in Southern Ontario, Canada - Pumphouse #1 | ecosystem: Environmental > Aquatic > Deep subsurface > Groundwater | place... | reverse complement strand
CAGTCGCAGGACGACCGTCTTCATCCCGTGGATCCGATGTTCAAACGAGAGATACATTTCCGCCGAACGCTTTGCAATCGCATACGGCGACAATGGATCGTCGAGCGTTTTCTCCGAGTACGGCGGGCGCAGAGTGTCGGAATACATCGCTCCGCCGCTTGAGGTAAAAATAAACTTCTTCACACCGGCCTTGGCCGCGGCGTGAGCAATGGCAAGCGTTCCCATGATGTTCACACGCGCATCAGCTGGAGGATCTTCCACAGAACAACGCACGTCGATCTGCGCGGCCAAATGAAACACCACATCCGGTTTCAACTTTGCCACCAGTGCCGCGGCAGAAGGATCCACGACTGACATCTTGTAAAACTGGACGTTGGGATTCAGGTTCTTTCTGGAACCGGTCGAGAGATCGTCAATGACGTAGACTTTGATGTGCCGACGAACAAGCGCATCCACAATGTGAGAGCCGATGAATCCTGCTCCGCCGGTTACTAGGGCTGTTTTATATTTCATACTAACGTCTTTAAATACGCTTCCATAAACGGCTCCAGGTCTCCATCCAAAACTCCTTGGGCATCTGAAGTCTCATGCTCTGTCCGATGATCTTTTACCATTTTATACGGATGCAGAACATAGGAACGGATCTGGTTCCCCCACTCGGCGGATTGATAATCTCCGCGCAGTTCTAATTTCTTTTCGTCCCGCGCCTTCAACTGAAGCTGATGCAGTTTCGATTTCAGAATCTTCATGGCGGTCTCCTTGTTCTGCTGTTGAGAACGCTCATTCTGACAAGAAACGGAAATGCCTGTGGGAAGATGCACAATGCGCACGGCTGAATACGTGGTGTTCACGCTCTGGCCGCCTTTACCGCCGCTCAAGAATGTATCAATACGCAAATCTTTTGGATCGATCTCCACCTCTACAACCTCGTCGAGCTCTGGAATCACTTCCACAAGCGCGAAAGTCGTGTGTCTCATCTTCTCGGCATCAAAGGGCGAGATGCGCACAAGCCGATGCACGCCTGCTTCGCTTTTTAGGTAGCCGTACGCCCAGCGACCGTTCACGCGAAGAGTGATGCTCTTGATCCCAACATCCTCACCGCGCGACTCGGACAGTACGGTCACTTCAAAATGCTTCGCCTCGGCAAAGCGCATGATCATGCGCGTGAGCATCGCCGTCCAATCTTGAGCCTCTGTGCCGCCGGAGCCTGCATGGATAGCCACAATAGCTGGATCTTTGTCATAGTCGCCGGAAAAAAGCGTGGCGAATTCCAGCTGATTAAATTGTTTCTCAAAATCTGCTAATTTTTTTGTGATGTCCTCCTGCAAACTCTGATCGTCACCGGAGAGTTCTACAAGCTCCGCGAGCTCACTCACATTGGATCGCAAACTCTGCCATGTTGCCAGCTCATCGCGCAGATCAGCCGCCTCACGACTCACCTTCTGTGCATTTTCACGATCCTGCCAAAAATCCGCTCCAGACATTTCAAACTCTAAACTCTTTACCTGTGTGGCAACCTGATCTAGGTCAAAGTAACCTCCAGGTGCTGTCGAGTCTCTCCTGGAGGGCTTGAATTTTTTTGAGTAAGTCTTTCATAGGTGGATGAGGTGGAAAAGGTGGAATAGGTAGATGAGGTGAAGGAAATTCGAAATACCATGGCCACCTCTTCCACCTAATCTACCTTATCCACCTAAAACTTCATCTGCTTGGCAAACACTCCCAGCACTGGCATCTGCCATAGCCGTCCTTGCAAAGCATTCACCATGCCCAAGATCATCAGGATGATGAGCACAATCGATCCGAGCATCCAGACGATCTGACCGAGCACGGGAATGACGTTGCCGACCCACAGAATAATCCATGCGATGAGGAGCACGAGCCCTTGCTTTCCGTGATGTTGTGCAAACGCGCTGTCCTTTTTGAGAATGAGCGGGACCAGGCACAGAATGCCAAGGTACCCAATCGTAGCCAAGAAACGATCGTCTGGAAGATGGACTTGAGGTGGAACGTGATCTTGTTGATTCATACAACGGATAGTGTAGCAGAAAAAGAAAAAACGGGCATCCGTATCACCGGCGCCCGTCTAACTTTCCAACTTCCAACTTCCAACATCCAACTTCCAACATCCAATTTCCAACTTCCAATTTAGTACATTCCCATTCCTCCGCCAGGCATTCCTCCGCCGCCTGCTGGTTCTTCTTTCTTTGGAAGATCAGTGATAGCAACCTCCGTGGTGATGATCATGATGGCGATCGAGGCCGCGTTCTGCAGAGCAAAGCGCGTGACCTTCGCTGGATCGATCACACCGGCTGAAACCAAATCTTCGTAGACATCTGTCTCCGCGTTGTAGCCGAATCCTGCGGCGCCATTCTTCACGCGCTCGGCAACAACCGAACCGTCTTTGCCAGCATTGCTCGCGATGATGCGCAATGGCTCCTCAAGTGCGCGGCGCAGAATATCCACACCGACGCGCTCATCGGAAGAGCAGGAGATTTGATCAAGAGAGCTAAGCGCGCGAATGAGCGCCACGCCGCCTCCCGGCACAATCCCCTCTTCGACCGCCGCCTTGGTCGCCGACACCGCGTCCTCGATGCGATGCTTTTTCTCTTTCATTTCCGTCTCTGTAGCCGCACCAACTTTTATAACAGCCACACCACCGGAGAGTTTGGCGATGCGTTCTTGAATCTTTTCTTTTTCAAAGTCTGACGTTGTTGAATCAAGCTGTACGCGCAACTGCTTCACGCGCTCGTGAATCAGAGCTTTATCCCCGCGTCCTTCCACGATGGTTGTCTCATCTTTATCTGACACAATCTTGCGAGCCTGACCAAGGTCAGAAAGTTCCGTTGTCTCAAGTTTCAATCCCACTTCATCGGTAATCACTTTTCCGCCGGTCAAAATAGCGATGTCTTGCAACATGGCCTTGCGACGGTCGCCAAAGCCAGGCGCCTTGATGGCAAGCGTGTGGAAAACTCCGCGAATTTTATTCACAACGAGTGTGGCAAGCGCCTCACCGTCCACGTCCTCGGCAATGATGATCAGTTCCTTTTTTCCTGTGGTCGCGACTTTCTCAAGCAGTGGAACGATGTCCTGCACGGAGCTGATCTTTTTGTCCGTGATCAAAATGTACGCGTCATGATATTCAGCCTCCATGCGCTCGGGACTCGTGATCATGTAGGGCGAGACATAACCTTTATCAAACTGCATACCCTCTACAAACTCAACATCGATGCCAAACGATTGTGACTCCTCAACGGTGATCACGCCGTTCTCGCCCACGTGCGTCATGGCTTTAGCGATCATCGCGCCGATCTCTGGATCGTTGGCTGAAATGCTAGCAACTTTCTCGATCTCGCCGCCCTTAATCGGTGTAGCGATTTTTTCTTTGATCTCACGAACAACAGCCTCCACGCCTTTTTCAATTCCGCGTCGCAAGGACTGGGGGTTGGTTCCGGCTGTCACATTGCGCAAGCCTTCGGCAATCATCGCTTGGGCAAGCACGGTCGCGGTGGTGGTTCCGTCTCCAGCCACGTCGTTGGTTTTACTTGCAACTTCTTTCACAAGCTCCGCGCCAAGATTTTCAAACTTATCTTCAAGCTCAATCTCTTTGGCAACGGTCACACCGTCCTTGGTAATAATCGGCGCGCCAAAGCCGCGATCAAGAACGACGTTGCGTCCTTTGGGACCAAGCGTCACTTTTACCGCGTTGGCAAGTTTGTCCACGCCGCGCTTCAGAGCTCCACGAGCATCTTCGTTAAATGAAATTTGTTTTGCCATAAATATTTCTGGCTATTATTCAATTATCGCCATGACGTCATCGATGCGAATGACTAAGTACTCGACGCCCTCTATCTTCACCTCGTCGGGTGCATATTTTTTAAAGAGAACTTTTTGTCCGACCACGACATCCATGCTTGAACGCTTTCCTCCTTCAAGGTCGCGCCCAGGTCCCACAGCAATCACCTCGCCACGCTCTGCGCGTTCTTTATCGACCGTATCTGGAATAATAATGCCCGCTTTAGACATTTCCTCCTTTGGACTGGCTGTGACGATGATGTGATCGCCAACTGGGATGAGTTTCATAAAAAAAGGTGGATTAGGTGGATAAGGTGGATTAGGTGGAAAGTGGTTTGAGAGAAAAAAGTACGCTAGCAGTCGTTCTTCTAGACTGCTAACGGGGGCATTTTTGCTTAGTTGAACAGGACTGTCAAGGCCATCACTTTTTGCCCATTCTGCGGGATCCTGGTTCCCGTAGCGCGGGAGCTTAGCTTCCGACTTTTGACCAACGGACGATGAGAGCTAAGGTAAACGCGCCAAGCGCGAGGCCAGGCCAAAGGGACCAGAGATAGTGATCGAACAGCGCAATCACGGTGAGGCTCACAGACAAGGCCACAGCAAACATTCCGTTTGGTGTGGAAACGGCCTTATGACTCATGCGACCTATTCGTCCTATCCATAAAATGAATAAGGCAAACCCAATGATTCCCAACTCTGCCAGAATCAAGAGGAATGCGTTGTGGATCGGCTGATAGGACCACACGGGTTGACCTGGGTCCTGCTTTGCAAGGGTGAACGTGTACGCACTGGGGCCCACGCCCAAAAAAGGTGACGAGAAAAAGACGCTTCCAAACGTTTGATATTGCGATGCGCGTTCTTCAATCGAGATCGCTTCTAAACGCAAGGTAGGATTGAAGCGCGCAAAGACCTCACTGTAAAAAATGCCGAGAGTCACAACCGCGCACACGAGTCCCAAACTCATCACTGGAATCGCGTGCTTGGGCGGCATCTTTTTATACTTGAGCATCAACCCAACCAACACCATGAGTCCGATCAGGAGTCCAAGCCAAGCTGACCGAGAGAACGTGATCACGAGTGTCGATCCTAAAATTGCTGATCCAATAAGCATTCCTATAAACTCGCGCTTGTTCTTCACAAATCTCGTGAGCCACGCAAGCGCCAACACTCCAATGGCCAAATACCCACCGAAAATATTTGGATGCGGAAGCGTGCCGTACGCCCGCAGTGTTCTTCCGCTCACTGTTTCCACAACAGCCACGCCAAGAGTCTGTGCATCCTTTGCGCTCACGCCAAGAAGCGTCGACTCCGGACTCACGCCCGTGAGCCCTTGGAACCAACCGATCGTGATGGGCACAATGAGTCCAAACAAAAACGCCACCAGGACAGGCTTCAGTTTTGTCCTCTCATCGGTGAGAAGAAAAAAGAGCATCGCGGCTGACACAACGTGGATCATGTGAAACCAACCGATCGAAGTGAACCGACTCACAGTGAGAGAAAAAAATGCAGCAGCGAGAACAAGATAAAGTTCTTTTCCGACCACACGAACTTCCTTATCGTTTGATCGCAACATCCTCAAAAGAAAGACAAACAGGATCATCACTTCCACAACATAGACTCCAAGAACCGCGTACGCCGAAGGCTCACCAGAGACATTCCCTTGACCAAGAATCGCCTGGGTCTGCAAAGGCAGAAGAAAAATCGCGAGAAGAAAAAGTCCGTTTGCAAATCGTTGAATCATACGTGTTGTGCCAAGAGCGCTTCAAAACGGTCTCGAAACTCGAGACGGCGATCATTGTCGTGAAACTTAAGCGTGCCATCGGAAACCACGACGCGTGAATCGTGATTGGCAAGCTCGCGCAAACGCGATGGCAAACGCGCACGCTGAAATGAACGAAAGAGCGGCTCGGTGAGCCTCGTTTGCACTGGCACGCTGGGAACATACCCTGCTGTGTGACGATGATGAATGGCGCGTGCTCGAGCATTGGGAAGCATGCTCGTCGCCCAACGGTTGACTTTGTGCAATTCTGGAAAACAGCCATCGCGATCTATAACAGGAACCAATGACTTCACCCAAAACGCCATGTAGTAGTCGCGCGGAAAACAGAGCGCTTCCATCTGTAATGTTTCGTGTGTTGAAAAAAAACTAAAACAGAATGGATTCTGACCTGCGCGTTCATGACTAGGACGCGCCTTCAAAATGGCAAACGGGAGTACCAGCCAAAACCGTGACGACCAAATCAATCCAGCCTTGGTCACCACGTACAAATCAATATCACTCTTCGCACTGGTTCCCCACCACGCCAACGTATTCACAGCGGCCACAGCGCGTAATCCAGGCAACAGCCGAAAGAACCGCGCAACACGACGAAGACGTTTAAACTTGCGCTCGGCATCGAGAAACCGTTCTTGACGATTCACGATCCACTGTGCGATAGGCGTTTCACTTTTGAGCGCGTAGAACCCTCTCGACGCTTTCAGCTTCAGCTTGAGCCATTCACTCCTCTCCAGAATCGACTGGACCTCGCACAAGTCATAGGTTCTCGATGGCTGAATGAGCCACTTCCAAATCTCAAAAACGGTCACAGGCTGGGAAAACATCGAAAACCACAAGACCGTCTTGAGCACCGTGCGTTCCAAGTCGGTTGGCTGAAGAGCATCCATACCAACGCATCTTAGCCGTACATGAGAGCCTTGTCCTGTTTGTCCTGTGGAAAACAAAATCGAGCCACAAAGGACTCGATTTTTTAAGACAGTAGATTGCTGTTATTCGACGAAGGTGAAGCTTGAAAGGATTTGCTGTTGGATTAAAGAGAGCTGATCTTTATCTGCACCTTTACCTTCTCTAAAAATCTCTGAAAAATCTAATTGATAAATTTTATTGTGCTCGATGAAAAGTGCGTAGGTGCTGTTGTCTTGACCAATCGCGGCTTCAAAAGCAGGCCGTCCATCAACGACAACACTGCCTAGAAATTTTATGAAAGGATTGGTATTTGCATCAAAAAATTGTTCGAGAGTTGTTATCGTTTCTGGTGGACGACTAAAATAATCTCCATTTGAAGCGATCAATGCCTTTAAATCCGCAGAACAGTTAACATAAATAAAATAGAATAATGGAACTTCCCCATCCTGATTCTCATCAAAATCAACACTTTCTTGAGTCGCCACTCCTACAACATTTTCCGCGTCAGGATACAGAATTAAATCATTTGGATACTTGAACGAAAAACCACACGCATCGTTGTTATATGTTTGCCATGTAGAGATGCCGTCAGTCTTTACAAGATTCTCGATTGGCTGAAGTGACTTATTGACAAAGACAAAATAGACACCAACAATAACGGTCACTGTCACGAGTGCGGTTGCAATGATTTTATTTGTTGAAGACATAACGAGAAAATTACTTTGTTTTTTATTGTTTGATCGAGAGATGGTTTTTGAGAAAAGGGAGGACTCCGGAAACGAAGTCCTCCGCAAGGACGCTGTAGGTTCACAGCACCGTGAACCGTCGAGCGGTGCTGTAGCTACCCCAGCCACCGTAGTCGTTATAGGCGATGCCGCGAACTGCCCAGTAGTAGGTGCCGGGTGTTGAGATCGTTGCGCGGTAAGACGTGCTACGCGTGGCACCCGTTCCCGTCGTCTCCATTCCAGTCATCCCGCCGTCTAGGTTGAGGCACCCAGAAGTGAGCGACGAGTTGGTACAGATCATCACGTGCGACCGGTAAGTGCCTGATCCGTTCACCCAGACCAACGACACAGGAGACGTGACGGTGGCACCGTTTGACGGACTCGAGAGCGTGGGAGCGGTCGGCGGTACCACCCAGTTACGACCGCTGGCACCGATGTAGGTGCCTGGAGCGGTTGCCTGGGCTCCCGAATAGGTGCACGAACTAGGAAGTGAAGTCCTGGCCGTCTGCGAGGTGCTACACGACACCCTGCCCCAGTAGGTCGGGACAATGGTTTCAGGGAACACTCCGAAGTGAAGGTGATCGGAGGAGATACGAGTTCCCGAGGAGTTGTAGTAGCGTGCGACCTGGCCGATCGCTTGCCCAGGGGTGACCGCTCCAACCGTTGCGGGAACCGCGCCAGTTCCCGACCGATAGGTGGTTGCGTAGATCATGTGGCCCACCACCACTACGAACGGAGTTCCGTCATCGTCGTAATACTGAATGGCGAGCGCCATGTTACACGTGTTGTTGTACCCGTAGTCGTATCCCCAGCCGGAGGAACAAGAGGCGTTCTGCGTCGCACTCTGGTAGATCACCGTCCCAGCCGCCAGCGAGTAGACAATGGAACCACGGGCCGTCACCATGTCGTTGCCTGTGTGGCAATAGCCGGTGTAGTAGGAACTGCCACAGGCTCCGTAGTTGTCATTGTCCCACACCGTCTCCGTCGAGAGCGGGTAGGTGAACCCATTGGTCGCTGTGGTCTTCCCCAGGGCGATGAAGCCGTTGCCAGCCGTGTCTATGCCCGCCGTGTCGTTGTTGATCGGGGGCGCACAGGCCAAAAGGAACGCGAGCGCAAACGCCCAAAGGGCGTTGATCCGAGCGCACAAGGACACACGGAAAAGCAAATTGCGCATCTTATCCTCTTTAGCTGACAATTCCTGTTCTGCCTATCATAGTCCGAGCTATTCGGACATGACAAGCAGAGTTTGTGTAGGACAGGAGTCAACAGCTAAAAATACAATAACCCCATATCCGATAAATTTGACAACAGTTAATAACAATGAAATGTTGTTGACAAAAAATAATAACAGTGATTATACTTTCACCATCAGTGTGAAACGAACCATGGTCTAACTGTGGATAACATAGATTGATAATTCCTATGGGACAACTACAAGAACTTCTTGAAAAGTGTGGGCTGTCTAACAAGGCTACAAAAGTATACTTAGCAATGCTTGAAATTGGATCAGCGCCAGTACATAACATCGCCTCTAAGGCCAAATTAAATCGAAGTACAACGTACGTTATTTTGAATGACCTCATGCAAAAGGGTCTCTTGACGAGCTCGGAGGACACCCGCGTGAAACTCTTTACTGTTGCCTCGCCAGAACGACTGATTCAATTTCTCGAAGAATCTGTAAAACAGCATGCTGAACTCGTCGGTTTAGCGAGAAAGGCATTACCAGAGCTTAAGGCTGCTTACTCGGGAATTGGACCAAAACCAAGAATTCAATATTTTGAGGGTCTTGAAGGGCTCAAGAACGCGTATGATGAAACTCTGAAGTCAACCGAAACCATCAAGACCTTTGCCAGCATCGATGATGTCCACGAGGCCCTCGGTGATTATTTCCCCGACTACTACTATCGTCGCGCCTCTAGAAACATAAAAATTGATGCTATATTCCCTGATACTCCAGCGTCCAGAGATAGGGTCAAAAAAAATAAACAGGAACTGCGCGAAGCATATCTTATCCCAAAGAATGAATATTCTTTTTCGCCTGAAATAATGATTTACGAAAAGAAACTTGTAATTCTTTCTCTTAAAGAAAAATTCGCTTTTATAATTGAAAGCGAGGAATTGGCTGATGCTATGAAAAAAATTTTCAAGTTGGCCTGGGCCGAGGCACGTAGACTTAACAAAAAACTAGTTTGAGTCTTTCTTCATTGGACTTTGAATCTTTGAAAAAACGAATTGCTGTTGCAAGATGGAAACGATGTTCACCGTCACCCAGTAGAGGGTGAGTCCGCCAGGGAGTGTGGCGCCGATGACCACCGTGATCACTGGCATGAATATGAGCATGGACTTGTTCATGGAAGCGAGCATGGTCTCATCGAACGCGCCTTTTTTTCCAGCGACCTGTTTGGGTGGACGCTTTGAAATGAGCATGCGAGTCTGCATGAACTGGAAGTAGCCGGCTAAGACGGCGAGATACAAACTTTTTTGTGAGAGATCAATGGCTCCAAAAAATATCGTGTTGATCTCACCTGGATTTGGAATGAAACTGTAGAGCTGGGTGAGTGTCCCAGTTCCAAATCCCGCGAGTAACACTTGATAGAGCGCGATCAAGATCGGCAGTTGGATGAGAATTGGCAGACACGAGGAAAGCGGGTTTACTTTCTCTGTCTGATAGAGTCCCATCATCGCCTTGGCAAGCGCTTCTTTATCATCACCGTGTTTTGTTTTTAGCTCATCAATCTTTGGCTGGAGCTCCTGAAGCGCCTTCTGTGAACGCAGTGAGGTCGTCATGAACGGCCACAGCAAGAGCTTGATAAGCACGGTGAGTGCAATGATCGCAAACCCAACATCGGCTCCTGGCAAGATGTCGTAGAGGAACACAAGGAGGTTAAAGATCGGGAGATAAAGAACGGTTTGAAAAAATTGTCCCATAGTTAGGCTTGTTCTGCTGTGACTGGCTGTTCTTCTTTTGTCGCTTCTGCAACCTTTTCTACCTCTTCCACCTTTTCTACCTCATCCACCTTATCCACCTTTTCCACCTCCCCCGAGATATTAATCTTCCATCCTGTCAGCCGCGCGGCCAAACGGACGTTCTGTCCACCCTTGCCGATCGCAAGCGACAACTGATCGTCTTTCACTTTTGCAAACGCATTCATCTCTTCACTCTTCAGCTCAAGGCTCGTCACCTTTGCTGGCGAAAGCGCATTGCTAATAAACGTCTTGGGATCTTCACTCCATTCCACAATATCAATTTTCTCACCGCCAAGCTCCGCAATAATCGTCTGGATACGCGTTCCCCGCTGTCCAATGCACGCGCCGATTGGATCAATCGTGTTCTCACTTGTCGTAACAGCAACTTTTGATCGTGAACCGGCTTCTCGAGCAATGGCCTTAATTTCTACAAGCCCCTCACCCACTTCAGGCACCTCGAACTCAAAGAGCTTGCGCACCATTTCTTCGCTGGTGCGCGACAGAAGAATCTCTGGACCCTTTGTGGTCAAACCCACTTGGCGCACAAAAACTTTAATGCGGTCTCCCGTGTTGTAACGCTCGGTTGAAATCTGATCCTCTGGACGCATGACGCCTGTGGTGCGCCCCAAATCTACCAAGACGATACGACCCTCGCGGCGCTGAACCGTTCCGCTCATGATGGTTCCCTCACTTTCCTTGAACTCACTAAAGATCACTTCTCGTTCAGCCTCACGCAACTTTTGCGTGATGACCTGCTTGGCCGTCATCGCCGCCATGCGACCGAACTCACCAGCCTGTGGAAGTTCTGTTCGCAAAATCTCCCCGAGCTCAACATCATGTTTGAGCACTTGCGCCTCGCCAAACATGATATCAGTCTTAGGATTGAAACGCGGACCCAGTTCGTCCTCCATGGAAATCGACGGAATCGCTTCACCTTTTTTTCGTGCTTCTTCAAACTTCAAAGCAACAGATGCGGCATTCGCTTTACGCTCTTGCTCAAGTCGCTCGAGCTCTACCAAATCTACATCTTCCACAACGGTCTTTACATCAAACACGTGAGACTCGGCCGTGGCTGGATCAAACTCTACTTCGATATTTTGATTCTTATCACCAAAATCTTTACGATACGCCGCCGCAAGTGCGGACTGAATCGCGTCAATTACGGACTCATACGCGAGTCCTTTTTCTTCACAGATCTGTCTGATTGCTTGTTCGATCGCAGAGGACATAGGCGGGGAAGGTGGTGAGGTGGATAAGGTGGATGAGGTGGATGAGGTGGATGAGGTGGCTACCTTTCCTAAAAAACAAACCCGTCTAGCGACAGGTTTCAGATGCCAATAAGCTACCAAAACCGTTCAGGGATGTCAATGTCTTCTATGTGGGTAATTACGGGAGGCACAGAATGGTACTCCACCGCGACCACATCAACGCGCCATGGGACATCACCAAGCTTCGCTGAATCAAGATACGCATCAGCGGTACGAACAATGTGTCCGATCTTGCTCACGGTCACGGAATCTTCTGGATCGACGAAGTCTGCGCTGTGACGCGCCTTCACCTCAACGAAAACGATCTCGCTTCCCTGCTGACAAATGAGATCAATTTCCCCATACTCATTTTTGTATTGCCGATGAAGAATCGTAAATCCTTTCTCTGTCAAAAAACATGCGACTAAATCTTCTCCTTGATTTCCAAAAATTCTCCGTGGATCCATACGCGCTTACTTTTTACGACCTGGAAGATACTGCCTCTGTACTCGCCGTGCGACTTCACGCGCTCGCATAAGCGGAACATCGCGTTTCAAATAACGGAAGATGATGAGTGTCCACGCAAGCACCGTGATCATCCACAGAGGATACCAAAACCGAGCGCCGAATAAACGAACTTGTTCAAAACTAAAAAAGAATAGCAGTGTGCCAAGCAGTCCCATGGTTACAAGCAGTGTTGAAATTCTGTGTCCGAACTCGCGCACAAAACGATCCGAGCCTTTGCGTTCAGCGACCAGATGCCCCACGATGCCAAGGACAAAGAACAGGATAAAGACGACAAACGCGATAGTGCCAAGAAGTCCCCCGACCTCTGGTGGGCTCATCGTGAGCCAATAGGTTGGTTGTAAGAAAGCGGACATAGGTTAGAGAATGTTACGCGCAGTTGGTAAGAACACAGGCAAGTGAGCCTAGGATATCAGAAATGATATTTGTGGCAACAAAGATACCGATGAAGGTGATGGCAAGGCCAATGAGCTTATAGAAAAACCGCGAACCACCAGCACCAAACTTCGCCTCCGCAAACGGAATCTCACCGAACCACGAAAAAAACATCTCGGTCTTCAGCACAATCAGAAACCCAATTACCATGATGAGAAGGCCAAGGGGAATGCGAAGTAATGTGGACATAATTTTGGCTTGCCAGCCATAGCTCCATCACTTGGCTAAGATGCGCCCGCCGTCGCTAGGAAGCTATGGCGGGGGGGCGGCCCCCCCTCCATCAACGATAGATCCTGATGGAGCGACGTCTGGTGGGCGTTGAGGGGCTCGAACCCCCGGCCTTCTCGGTGTAAACGAGACGCTCTAACCAGCTGAGCTAAACGCCCGCATGAATGAAACTCTACACGACTTTCCTCTCTTGATCAAAATTAAAAACCCGCCTTTGCTCATGAGAGCTTCGGTGGGCAGGGCGCCAGGCGTTGGCGCTTGCGTTCCTACTTCGCGGACATCCGGTGGTAAGCCGGGTCAGTGGTGACCAGCTCGATGTGCAGGCCATAGGGACCTGTTAGAAACACACTCGTGAGGCTGTGACCCCAGTGTGTCTCTCGCTCGAAGGCTCGATGTATCCTCATACTCTCAAGTCCCGGTGGCGACATGGTGAGAGCGACATGCATCATGCGACACACGACCTCGATGCGATCCTCCATGATGATTTTGGACATACCGTCCGTGGGACGCAAACCGTGGTAGGAAAAAAGCAGGTGTATGCCTGCGAAAACCTGCAGACGAGGACCAGCTCCGCCGTGATCGTAGCGCTCATCGGTGACCTCGAAGTCATGACACTTGAGCCCCAAGCTTTCCCAGAAAAGGCGAATCTTGGACCAGTCCTCGAAAAAGGACGGAAGGCCTACATGATTCACGCCTTCGATCATCCCGTTCATCGCGACCTCCAGTGAAAGTCCCTACACGCTAATCCTTTCAATCAATAATGTCAAAAAGACATCTTGCAGATCTCGTCAGGATACGATACGATCCTGCCCGGATGCGCGGGTGGAGAAACTGGTAGACTCATCAGCTTGAGGGGCTGATGCTCGCAAGAGCGTGGAGGTTCGAGTCCTCTCCCGCGCACCAACAAAAAAGACTGACCAAGCGTCAGTCTTTTTTGTATATCGCGAGTTTAGAACACTCTCGCCTTCCCGGTAATGACTCTCAAAAACATTGGCTCGATGCCGATGTCGAAACGAGTTGAGGTCATTTCCTCTCCGTCGACAAACAGCGAGATTGGTTCGTCACTTCGGATCGCGAGGGACTTCATTGGAAAGATGCTTTCTTTGAGACTGTTGCGTCCGAAGATTCCCCAGCCTGTCTTCACGGCCGCGCGGATTACGGCTTCAAATTTTCCGTCGCAAGGGTTTGCCAAGTCTGCCAGATTGCGAATTTCGAGCGCAGCGCGGCGTGATGTGGACGTAATGCGGAAACGATCCTCGCAGGTGAGCTCGGCATGAAAATCTGGGACGGTGAGTCCTGTCACAAACCGACGACCGTTCACGGTTCCCACATCAATCGTTTCAATGCGCCGAGCCGAGAGGATATCGCAGGCGGCGACTCCTTCAGGAATGCCCATCATGCGAGCAAGCTCATTGCCGGGCCCGATCGGAATAATTCCAAGCACTACCTCACAATCCGCAACCACGTCGATCACCTTGCGAACCGTCTCATCGTTGCCAAGAACCACAACGGTTTGAATGCCACGCTCGATCTCGTCGCGAATCATTTCCTCGGCGTTGCGAAACAAAGCGAGGCGAGAAATCTTTCCAGCGATCCCAAGGTCCGTAAGCCGATTCTCGATTTTCAAAAGCTCGCGCTCATAGCGCTTATTTTCCTGAATGTATTCGTCGTATAAATAACAGTACACAAATTGTTCTACTCTTCACTCTCGTCCTCTTTCTTTGCCGTGGAGCCATCCATGGTCAGCTTCCCATTCACCTGCGCGCCAGCGGCAACGGAAATCCGTGCCGTTGTCACGTCCCCTTTCACACGAGAGGTCGCAAGCAACTCAAGCATCTCGCTCACAAACACATTTCCCTGAACCTCTCCTGCGATAACCGCGCTGTGAGCTTTCACGTCCGCCTTGATGCGAGCCGTCTCTCCGATCCGCAAAAACTTCTCCGTCGCAACCGTGCCTGACACCTCCCCGTCAATCACGACATCGCCGTCTGAACGAAAATCTCCCTCCACTTTTACCCCCTGCGCAATGATGGTCTCTTGGCTGTTGGTGCTTGGCATAACGGTATGTTTTTTGACCTTAAACATAGATGTGTTCTTAACTCCTCCCGATCTTAGCAGGGCTTATACTGACATGTCTACATCTCGGGAACGGTCTCGATTCCAAGTAAGCCTAGACCATTTTTGAGGACTTGAGAAACAGCCTCAAGCAATGCGAGACGCTCAAGCATTTCATCCTTGCGGGCTTGTATCACAGGGACGTGTTCGTAGAAGTGCGAGAACGATTTGGCGAGATCAAAAAGGTATTGAGCAAGAATCGCTGGCTGCAATTCTTGGGCTGAACGAAACAGAACTTCAGGATACTGGGCCACAGCAAAAATCAACGCATGACTATGAACGTCTGTGAGTGACTTGGTACTCACATTCAATTTCACCTTCCCCGCCTTCTTGAAAATACTTTGGATGCGAGCGTAGGTGTAGAGAAGATATGGTCCTGTGAAGCCATCAAACGACAACGACTCTTCCAGATCAAACAGGATCTTCTTCCTCACATCTTGTTTCAACATCGAGAAACGCATCCCGGCAAAAGCAACTGCGCGCACAACTTTTTCCGTCTGCGCCTGTGACCAATCTGTGTGTCTGCTTACCGTTTCCTGCCGCGCTTTCTCGATCATCTCATCACGGAGTGTTTCGTAGCGCACCACGTTTCCTTTTCGAGCGGCCATGGCGCCGTGTGAGAGCGTGACGAACTCGTAGGAAAGATGTGTGAGCTCGCGCTCGAACTTCATCCGCTTGAGGGTCGTAAACAACTGTTGCAACGCGTGACTCTGACGCGCGTCCACGACGTAAATTGATCGCGCGGAGTGGTAATCTTTTTCCTTTTCAATCGCGAGCGCTAAATCTTTTGCGTTGTACAAAAGTGTCCCGTCACTCTTGATGAGCAGGTTCACGCCCAAATTCTCATCTTGTAAATCAACGATCCATGCTCCTTGTGACTGCACAACGATTCCAGTTTTGATGAGCCCATCGATAATTTTTTTTGTCTTCTTGATGAGTTGACTCTCAAAGTACCAGTGGTCAAGTGTGAGCCCAAGCTCATCGAAGACACGCTTCAAATAATCAAGCGACCATTTGCGTGTGACCTTCCACATCGCGACTTCACTCCCCCGTTGGCTTTCCAAATTTTTAAACACAGCCGTCACCTCTTCTTTGAGTGC
>Ga0265296_1003123_pt1 | contig 15821 bp, 18 predicted proteins | sample MunlanPumphouse1_FD_189073 | JGI IMG/M metagenome (GOLD analysis project Ga0265296, IMG submission 189073) | Groundwater microbial communities from a municipal landfill in Southern Ontario, Canada - Pumphouse #1 | ecosystem: Environmental > Aquatic > Deep subsurface > Groundwater | place... | reverse complement strand
AAGTTCTTTAAGGCTTGCAAGGTTCATTGAGACAAGGCCAAGCCTTTCGTACAGCACGCCTTTTTTCAGGGAAAAAGCCTTTGTCTTTTCACCCACAACAAGGACTGTTGCGTTGAACAATGCCGCAATTTTCCTGAGCTCTGCGGCGTGCTCTTCCCTCAATGCGTCAATGTTGTTGAACACCTTGAGCACAAGCGTAAGGCCTGGCCTTTTGGCTACGAGGTCAAAGCAGGCGTTTGAATGCGCAAAGCTTTCAACGTGAAAGCCCTGTTCCTTAAGCAATGCCTCAGCCCTAAGCAGCACGGCTTCCCGCATTTACAATGCCTCCGTTAAATCCCGTGCACCGCACCAAAAGCAGGTTTTCATTCACACAACCCCCAAAAGGAATCCAAGCAATGCTATGAACATTGCGCCCTTTGCAAGAACCTGCGCCCTTGCATAATCATGCTTCAATGTTTTGCCAAAACTGTAAAGGAAAACAAGGTTTGCAATTGAAACAACTATTACAAAAAGCGGCTTTCCAAAGGACAAAAGCACAACAGGAACGTAAACCAGGGTAATTGCAAGCAGGTAACAGGTGAAAACCATTGCCTCCACCCTGCCCTTGCTTAAAAGCATAGGCAAGGATTTCTTGAAGCCCCTGTCTGCCTCCAAATCCTCCATGTCCTTTATGAGCTCTCTCGCAAGGTTTGCAAACAAGGCAGCCAAAGCCAAGGCAGCAACAACAGGGTAGTTTCCCAAAAGCGAGGCGCCAAAAACAAGCGTGAAAGCTGTTCCTGAGGCAACCACAAAATTTCCAAGGTACTTTGCCCTTGTGAGAAAAGCCGAATAGGCTATGAGCAAAAGCGTGAACGCAAGCGCAATAACCACTGATGCTGCCGGCAAAAAGGCAAAGGCCAAAGTGTTGCCGCCTGCGAACAGGAGAAGCGAGAAAGCCAAAGCCGCCTTTGGAGAAATCCTGCCCGAAGGAATTGCCTTTTTTGGATGAAGCTTTTTGTCAATGTCCCTGTCAAAGTAGTCGTTTATTGCCATGCCTGCGCCGCAGATAATGAATGCGACAAGCATTGCACAGCCAATGCCGTTGCCGCAACGAATTGCCCCTGATGCAATGCTGTAACCTATGAATGCCCCGAATGCAGCCATTGCGCAATTCAACGGCCTGAGCATTTTCACGAAATCCAAGGCTGGCATGAGCAATATTAGTGTCTTTAAAAAGTTATTAATTTGTCGCTTTTGGGAAACTTGGCTGAAATCAGCCTGATTTTTTGGCAAAGGAATAGCCCGCAAAGGTTTAAATTTTTAGGCATCGTTTGTTGTATAGTGATTTTTTGATTAGAAGAAGACCTAAACCTATGGAACATGTTGAAATTCAGCCTACCCTTAGAGGCAAGCCGATTCCAGTTACAGTTCACGGTTATGACACGCCTGAAGCAATTGAGCGGACTATACACGCAGCTGAAATTACCGCCCAAAAAACCGGAACTGGCTTGAGGGTTGTCAGGTCAAGCGGCAGAAGCATGGTCAGCATGCATGGCATAAGCGAAGAGCAATGGAACAAAATCAAAGGATTTGGAAAGAAAAAGAAATGAAAAAGTAAGTGAATTTATTTTTCTCCAAACTTCCTTTCCACATTCCTCTTAATTTTCAACAAGGCCGCTTTTGGGCTACTTTGTGACCTTTTTGACCTTGTGCTTCAGCCTGAGCCTAATTGAACCGCATTTCCTGCACTTTCTCGGCTTTCCGCCAGGGTGCCTGTTTTTTGCATTGCAGTGCATGCAAATCCAGACATCCTTGAAAAGCCTTGCTTCAGCTTCCTCAAACTTAACCATAAAAAAACCTTTTTTCTTTTCGTGGAAAAAAAACCTTTTCCAAAGAAGAAATATTTTGGAATGCAATAGCTTTTTAAAACAAACTTCGGCTCACTGCCGTTTCTTTAAGGCAAGGAACACAAAATGCGCCCAGGTTAAAACAGCCAGCGCTGATGCAAGCTGGAAAATCCAGCTCATTTCCGGCTTTATCACAAGGCTGAACCCCTGCTCACTTGGGGCAATCGTAATGCTTGAAGCAACCGCAGGCGGGTAACCCGGATAAGCCATGTTTCCCAAAAAGCCAAGCATTGAAGTCGGGGAAAGAGTTGCAACCAAAAGCGCAAGATTCAAGGCAAGCAGCACAGTGCCAACAGCCGTTTTCTTCAGAAAAACATTTCCTAGGCCAGGCAGGAAAACATTGCCAACAATTCCCACAATAACCCGCTTGCCCTTTGTCTTTGGCTCGGCTTCGTGAATTTTCTTCGCGCCCTTCAGCACGCGCCTGTCAATCTTTTCGCCTTTTGTGACAGGCCAAACACTGGGCTTCTGGCTCTCAAACTTGTGGATGTCAAAATCCTCCGAATCAAAAGTGCGTGGCATGCAAACCAATACGATGCGTTTATTTAAATAATTTCCCTTTTCTATATAAATATCAACCAGAAAGCTACTTATCGCCCCGATAGTGTAGCCCGGTTAAGCACACGAGCCTTTCAGAGCCTTTTTTGCTTCGGCAAAAAAGCCTCGGGAAAAAGGGCAACGCTTCGCGTTGCAAAGCCTTTTTTCCAGTAAGCGCAAAAGGCGCCTGAAGCAAGCTTGTAGCCTGGGTTCAAATCCCAGCCGGGGCAATAACTCTCCAATTCCGTGCCCTCCGGCTCTTCTTTAAAAAGGCTTATCTTTTCCAACTGCTGCTGTTGAAAGAAATAAGGGATTTGTTGGAATTGAGGAGATGACGTAAAAGGGCTTTTGTTTAAAATTGTTTTGAGTTTCAGGCGATGGTATTATGGCTAGACGGTTTTACTTGGATACCGCGATTTGGCGGGATTACTTTGAGGATAGGGGCGATGGCACTAGGCCTATTGGAGAGTTTGCCTTTCAGTTCCTTAGAAAATGCTGTGAAAATGATGCCTTGGTTTTTGTTTCGGATGCTGTTGTGTTGGAACTAAAAATCCGCTTTTCTGAAGAACAGGCCAATGAGATTTTTTCCTCCTTTGAAAGCGTGATTAGGCGGATTGAAGCTAGTGGCAAGCAAGTTTCCGAAGCTAGGGCAGAATGGAGGAAAAGGAATAAGGCACTTCCATTTAGGGACGTTCTTCACGCCATTATTGCAAGAGACAACCAAGCCGTATTAATCGCCCGTGACAAGCATTTCTTTGACCAGTTGGCCTCAATTGTTGAAGTGCAAAAGCCAGAAGAGATTGATTTTACTTAAGGCCGAACTTTTTCTCAAAATGTTCCAGCATTTCCTTATCAAGATTTTTTTCAAACTCTTGCTCTTCCTCGCTGGTTCTCACCGGAAACTTTCCTTTCAAAGAACCCCTTGCGGCAAACAACGCACCCCAAGCCCTTTTCTTTGCCCTCTGCTCATCCAACAAAGAAAGCTTTGCCCTAATAGCATCCCTGACAAAATCAGTCTTAGTGCTATAATGAAACTCCCTCATATCCCTGTCAATCCGCCTAGAAAGACTAGCATCCAACCTAACACAAATATTATCCATCTTATCCAACTTATCCATAAAATACCATGTCATACAACGTAATATAAAAACATATGCGAAACCTGTCGGAATCCAAGCAGAACCACTAAGCAACCTTCAGCAAATCATAAACCGTTACTATTCCAGCCACCCTCCGGTTTTCTGTGACCAATACCGCCAGCCATTGCTCCAGAATGGCTTTTGCTTTCGACAGGGGCATAGAGTTGCTGAAAGAACTAAGGGGTTTGCTGGAACTAAAGGGAACACGCCCACTTTAGGGCATGGAGGATGCCAGGCAAAGACCACAAAAGCGCCATAACCGCTATGTTTATGTATTATCTGTTTAACAGATAAAAACAAAATCAACCACTGACAACAAACCGGCGGTTTTTTATTACTAGGAAAACAAAATATTAGAAGGCGAGCGGGAAACCCTTGCCTTTTTTCTTTTTTTTTCTGCAGGGGCCTACAGCGCAATCAATATTGCACCTACTGCAACCAGCGCAATGCCCATTCCTTCTTTGAGGCCGATTTTTTCGCCGAGGAGGAAGACCGCGAGGATTATTGCAAATACTATACTCAGCCTGTCAATTGGAACAACCTGGGAGACCTTGCCGAACTTTAGTGCAACGAAGTAGAAGAGCCAGGAGCAAGCACCGGCAATTCCGCTTAGCACGATGTAGAAAAGGGCCCTGTGGTTTGCGAAGACTACCGGAACCTGCGCAAGCTTTCCTTCAAGCGCAATTACGCCAACGAGGAAAAACGCCATTATGATTGCCCTTATTGCAGTCGCGGTGTTTGCGTCTATTCCTTCCAGGCCGATTTTGCCGAATATTGCTACAAATGCGGCGGAGATTGCGCCAAGCAGTGCAAATATGAGCCAAAGCTCTGGCATGGTTCAAACAATGCTTTTGTGGTTAATAAAACTGCTTGGCAAGGCCCTGGGAAAAAAACGAATGGTGCTGGTCAGGTTTGGCGCCTTTTACACGCTTTCTAAGAATGAGAGTTTTATTTCAAGGCCGTCTGCCGCGGTTCCTTTTACAAGCGTTCCTGTTGTCGGCTTATTTTTTTCCGCAGTTGAAACATGCATGCTTCCCCAGAGGTCGTCAAAGCTGAGCTTGAAGTTGCCGGATGCCTTTAGCATTAGCCTGTCTTTCAGCTCAAGGGTTTTGTACTGGCTTCTTTCAAAAAAGTTTATGAGGCCAAGCTTGAGCTTTCCGTTTATGTCAACAACGCTGCATTCCTTTATGCCGTTATCTTTCATTGCCTGCTTTAAGCAGGAAAGGACATCCTCGCCGTCGGAAAGCGACAAGGTAAGGGTTTTCCTCACGGCTTTCTTGTCAAACAGCGCAGAATCAATATAAGGGCACATAATCAAATGAATTTGTTATATTTGTTTTAAAAAACAATGTGGGAATTTCCGCCAAATTGGCAAAACCCACAAATTAACTGTATTCAGTTAAACAGTTAGCTTTATATACTTCCTTTGCCGCAATTACTATATGAACGCAAGATTTTTGCTTTTGATGGCTTCGATTGCATTGATGGCCGCAGGCGTTAGCGCCTCTTATGGCGGCTATGCCTACGCAACTCCTTACGGCTATTACGAACAGGCAAATTACGGCGGCCAGTATTACAGCTATGAAAGCTGGAACGGCTACGAGTACTCGCAGTACTATGCCCCAAATGGAAGATATTATTCTTACTACGGGCCAAGCTACTACGGCAATTATTACAACTCTTATCCCTATTACGGCAACAATTACTACGCTAATAACTATTATCCTTCGGCAGTGTACTACCACGCGCCATACTATAACTATTACGACTACAGCATGCAGTACTACGAGCCAGGCTTTTCAATAAGCGTCGGCTGGTAAGCCTTTTGTGCTGCGGCACAAAAGCCTTGGGAAAGCCAAAATCGCTAATGCGATTTTAAGCCTTTTTTTCTTACGAGAAAAGTTTGATGGCATGGCTTTGCATAACTTTAAGACAAGCTTTTTAAACTCTTGTTCTTTTAATTCCTTTATCTGTTTTTCAAAGTGATAAAGCAATGGGCACAAGGAAAAAGGACACTTCGCGCTTCAAGAAGACGCACGCTTGCCAGAGATGGAAATGGAAGAAGAAAAAGATGCGCACAAAAAAGAAAAAGAAGCGCTACATGAGAAGCAGGGCCAAGGCGTAAAAGCCTGATTTCCTTTAGAGTTTAGCTCCTTTGAGCTTTGCGCTAAGCAAGTTACCGAGCTTTTTTTCCAAAGGTGTTTCAAATTCAAAGCCATTCTTTTCTGCCGCTTCAAGAAAGATTTTCATTTGTATTTCTGACTTCGGCATAAAAGAAACCCGCTTAACACCTTTAACAAGGCATTGCTGGAAAATGCACCCCATGATGTGCTGTCTCCAGCCACCATGCCTGCTAACGAGGCTGCGGGAGAGTCCACTTGTGTTTTGGCTGAAATTTCCCTGCATATTATTGATAATAAGTGTTTTGTAAATAGCCTTATCGGCGAAAGACCTGCTTATACCAAAGCTTCCGGACACTGTCCCAACTGACCCTAAGAAAGTGTCTGCATATCCACCTGGCACAAGATGCTTTCTGGCAAGGGCAAAACGCAATGCTTCGGATGGCTTTGGCCAGTAAACCCAATTGGCCCATGTCGGCGCAATTACATTATATGCGCCGAAATGGTCTCCAACTTCAACAATCATTGCTTTCTTTTCGCCTTTTCCCTGCTTCCCGCCAAAAACAAAAGCCATCCGTCTCCATCCTTCTGCGCTTTCGTATCTGCGGCCGCTCCAAAGGAGATAGATACTCCGGTGAGCAAGCCGAGTTTTTTTCAACCTTTTTATATCTTGTTGAGTTAAAGAGGGTGCCTGCTTTTTTTTTGGCTTCATAAACGAAAAAGGCCCTTTTCTTTATTTAATGCTTTTGTCAAATTTTCAGCCAGTAAAGGATTATGAAGCCGGCAATGAAAACAAGGTATTGCGCGTAAATGGTCCTGTACATTTTTTTCATGTCGATTTCCTGCGGGTTCCTCAAGGCTGTTTTGTACAAGGGCAGGGCCAGGAGCATTGCAAGCCCCCAATAGAGATAAGTTATTGGCAGTACGGTAAGCGTTGCGAGCAGGTATGAGATTGCGCCCACGGCAAGCGAAATGTATGCCGCGCGCTTGATGTTCTTTTCTCCGAAAAGCACAACACTACTTTTCAGGCCGAGCTTTTTTTCATGGCTTTTGCTTGACATCCTGTACAGTCCAAAGCCGCCGAATTGCACCCCTAAAATGAACAGCAGCACAAGAAGCGGCGCATTGAAAGCCGGAACAAACAAAACCCAGCCTGCATAAAACCTGAAAATCGGGTTGACAAGCGAGCCGCTTATCAAATCAACAACAGGCCTTTTCTTGAAACAAAAGGGCTTCATCGTGTAGAGCAGCTGGTTTGCAAGCATTGCAAGAATGCAGACTGTGAACAGGCCCGCCCAGTCAATGTATAATGCGATTGCAAGCGAGGCAAAAACCAGCAAAAGCGAAAAGGCAAGCGCTGCTTTCGGCGAAACCCTGCCGGAAGGAATTGGCCTGAGCTTTTTCACGGAATGCAACGCATCTGCCTTGCGGTCGGTGTAATCGTTTAGGGCATAAAGGCCTGACCAAAGCAATGCAACTGCGGCAAAGCCGACGAGAAAACGAAGCGGGTCAAGCTGGGCATGCACCCATAAGCCCGCCGTTACTGCGGCAATTGCCATGTTGCCAAAGCTCTTGCTCCACTCCAAAGGGCGCATGAGTTGCAGCAAGCCGTAAAAAAAAGAAAGCATACTCTTATTTGAAATGTAAACAATAAATAGGTTTGCTTAGGCAACCCGGCAAAAATTTTTCTGCAACTCCAGGCAATTTGCGGAACTGCATTTCAGCAAAGAGCAGAAGGCTTTTTACCATTTAAAGAAAAAAGAATCCCTGTCGCCCGGTCTTTTGACATCCATGCCTAGATCCGAAGGTTTTACTAAAAAGCCATTGTCTATCAATGCTTTGACAATCCTTGCGTGGTAGTCTCCTCCCCTTGGGACATTTCTCGTGATAGAATGCACATCAGTCGTAATGCGCTCCTTAGAGGAGAATTGAGAAGGATTTTGACGCCGAAACCTTTCACCTTCAGTTTCAGGGAGTCTTATTTTCCTGTTAATCATAGTTAAAAAATGGTGCAAACAAGTATTTAATTGCTGTGGCTTTTTGGCAATGTCAACTTGCAGGGCTGGAAAACTAAGCATTGAAATGCTTTTGATATTCGCGGGGTTATCGGCCAAAAGGATGAAAATGCAGGGCTTGCCACAGAAAGGTATTTAAACAAGAGTAATACATTAGTATTAAAGTGAGAGCCTAGCTGCAGTCGTCAAAAACTGCAGTTTTTCCATATAAATGCGACTTTTTACCAACTCTGTTGGTAGCACATTGGAGAAAGCACTCAAAGCACGAAGTGTGCTCTTAGTGGCTTGGCCCGATGACCAGGATGAATTCCGCAGTTTTTGTGGAATGATGCAGGCTTGTGTTGATTTGAGTTTAAACAAACGCAAAGACAACCGATTCCAAAATAGTTTCCAAAGCACCTTACAACACTCACGCGGTATGCGAAGCATTTTTCGCAAGCCTTTTGTAAAAAGGCTTTTCGTAACTTGCCGGAGGCGATTCATCCCAAATCTGGCATTGAATTGTTTGGTGTAATTCCAGCTGATCCTGCTGGAGGATACTGCTATCGAAATCCGATTTAGACATGCAAGTCTGAAAGGCGTATATGGCGCCTTTGGCGGACGGCTCAGTAACACGTGGGTAATCTACCCTTGAGACTGGTTAATCCCGGGAAACTGGGGATAATGCCTAATAGGCAATCGGCACTGGAATGTCCGATTGCTTAAAGCTCTTGCACCATGCAAGCAAGCGCTCAAGGATGAGCCTGCGGTGGATTAGGTAGTTGGCGGGGTAAATGCCCACCAAGCCATTGATCCATACGGGCCTTGAGAGAGGTAGCCCGGAGAAGGACACTGAGATAAGGGTCCTAGCCCTACGGGGTGCAGCAGTCGCGAAACCTTTACAATGCGCGAAAGCGTGATAGGGGGATTTCGAGTGCAAGCTTTGCTTGCTTTTGCCAAGCCCAAAAAGCTTGGCGAATAAATGGGGGGCAAGATACGTGCCAGCCGCCGCGGTAACACGTACTCCATTAGTGGTATCCACTTATATTGGGCCTAAAACGTCCGTAGCTCGCTTGAAAAGTCCTCGGTGAAAGCGATCAGCTTAACTGATTGAATTGCCAAGGATACTGCCAGGCTAGAGACCGGAAGAGGTCAGGGGAATTTCAGGGGTAGCGGTGAAATGCTATGATCCTTGAAAGACCTCCAGTAGCGAAGGCGCTTGACCAGGACGGTTCTGACAGTGAGGGACGAAAGCTGGGGGAGCGACCAGGATTAGATACCCTGTTAGTCCCAGCCGTAAACGATGTGGACTTGGTGTCCTAGCACCTAAGTGGTGCCGGGGTGCCGTAGGGAAGCCGTTAAGTCCACTGCCAGGGAAGTACGCTCGCAAGGGTGAAACTTAATGGAATTGGCGGGAGCTCACTACAAGGGGTGGATGCTGCGGTTCAATTGGATAAAACCCCAGATAATCTTACCAGGGCCGACAGCAGTATGATGGACAGTCTGAAGGGCTTTCCTGACACGCTGAGAGGTGTTGTATGGTCATCGTCAGCTCGTACTATGAAGCGTCCTGTTAACTCAGGTAACGGGCGAGACCCACATCCATAGTTGCCATTCTCCGATTTGGGGGAGCACTCTATGGAAACTGCAGTGGTAACACTGAGGAAGGAGTGGGCAACGGTAGATCTGTATGGCCCGAATGCCCTGGGCAACACGCGGCATACAATGGCTGAGACAATGAGTTCCGAACCCGAAAGGGCAAGGTAATCCCCTAAAATCAGCCTCAGTTCGGATTGAGGGTTGTAACTCACCCTCATGAAATTGGAATCCCCAGTAATCGCGCTTCATTAAAGCGCGGTGAATACGTCCCTGAGCTTTGCACACACCGCCCATCAAGCCAGTTGAGTAAAGTTTAGATGAGCTGTTGCCATAAGGCAATCGCGATTCTGAGCTTCGCGAGACGGGCTAAGTTGTAACAAGGTGTCCGTAGGGGAACCTGCGGACGGATCACCTCCTTCAATTTAACTCATTGGCGGCCTTCGGGCCGCCTTTGAGAAAAAAAATTGGACAAATGTTTGTTTGAACGCAAGCAATCCAAGCCTGCATTTACACTTAAACTTTTAACAAAAAGTTTGCGGTTTCGCGTTTGCGGTTTCGCAAGCCTTTGTTAAAGGCTTAACGGACGTCTCGTGGCGTACCGAACTGCGAGCATGAGCGAGCATGAGGGATTGCCTTAAGGCAATCACTCCCGTACCTGCCGGACGTGTCGGCAAGGGCTCATAGCTCAGTTGGTAGAGCGCCCGCTTTGCAAGTGGGAGGCCACGGGTTCGAATCCCGTTGAGTCCAAAAGCTTTTCTTGGAAAGAAAAGCTTGCAAAAGAACGCAGTTGCATTGCAACTGCAAAAGAAATTGAAAAGAGCAACAGTCGTTGCCCTTCAAAGGGGCATTGGCTGAGACATTTGTTCCGCCTTTTTTGGGCGGCGCAGCTCCCAAGTTTTTTTGGGAGTGAAGGTAGAGAGTGCAAAGGAATATTTTTTGCATTTGATGAAGCGTGCATTGGAAATCATTCCCACAAAGCAAGTTAATTGCTAGTGTTCCATAAAAGGAGCCGTGCAAGCCGCTTAGTGGATAACTAGGCTCAACTACCGATGAAGGGCGTGGCAAGCTGCGATAAGCCTTGGTGAGACGCATGCAGTCTTCGAGCCAAGGATTCCTGAATTGATCCGAAAGGATTGGGTACCCCGGGAACTGAAGCATCTTAGTACCGGGAGGAAAAGAAACCAATTGAGATGCTGTGAGTAGCAGCGAGCGAAAGCAGTATAGGGCAAACTGAATCCGGCATGGCAACATGCAGGAGATGTGGTGTGGCCCGGTTACATCCAAAAAGCCAAGTTGAAGTGCCCTGGAAAGGGCCGCCGTAGAGAGTGACAGCCTCGTAAATGAAAGCAGATTGGATGATTGCTGGAGTCCAAGAGTATCGTGCATTTGTTCTTGCGCGAGAAGATTGGGAGCCATTAAGTTCCAACTCTAAACATATGTTGAGACCGATAGAGTACTAGTACTGTGAAGGAAAGTTGAAAAGCATCCCTAACGGGAGCTGAAAAGCGCTTGAAACTAAGTGGTGACATGCAGGCCAGGCCTGGAAGAAACGACGCTTTGCGAAGAGCGCCCCGGAAACGTGGCAATCGAGCAAGGCCGATCAGGGTTTGGCCGTACGTCCTGAAGCACGAGCGAGGGAATGTAGGGCAGTGGCAAGGTTAATTCCGTCAGGGAAGAAGCCGTAGGGAAACCGAGGCAGCGCATTTCGCAAGATTGAGGCTGCAAGCTTAAACGCTCAAGTCACTGCTTTACGACCTGAAACCAGTGCGATCTACGCCTTGGTAAGATGAAGCCGCCCATCTGGGCGGTGGAGGTCTGCAACCGGTGCTAGTCTATCTGCTCGGGTAACCTGGGTGTAGGCGTAATATGCGAATCGCGCCTGGTAATAGCAGGCTCCTCTTGAAATATGCCTTAGCATAGCTCAGCCGGAGCATGCCAGCGGGGTAGAGATACTGATTAGAAAGTACTGGGCCGAAAGGCTTAGCTTTCTTGTCAAACTCCGAATTCGTTGGCTGTTGAGATGGCTGGAGTCGGGGCGCCGGGGTAAGCTCAGTGTCCGTGAGGGGAACAACCCAGAATCAGGTTAAGGCCCATAAATACTGGTTAAGTGTTAATCGAAAAGTGTCCCTATCCTAATACAGTGGGGAGGTTGGCTTAGAAGCAGCAACCCTTTAAAGAGTGCGTAACAGCTCACCCACCCATGGATAAGGGCCTTAAAAATAATCTGGGCTCAAACCAGTTGCCGATACCTGATGGTACTTCCTGTTGGAAGTAGTTCTGTAAAGAGGTGTTCCGATAGCCTAGAAGCAAGTTGGTAACAACTTGTGGAGCTGTTGGAATTATAGATCCTTGCACTAGTAATAACAATAGAGTCGTGAGAATCGACTCCGCCGAAAGGGCAAGGGTTCCTTAGCGCTGATCATTAGCTAAGGGTTAGTCGGTCCTAAGTTCTACCGTAATACGGTAAGAACGAAAGGGAAACAGGTTCATACTCCTGTACCGCTTTAATACGTCTTCGGCAACGATTGCTTGCTTTCAGACGCTTCGGGCTAGGCCAGGCATGCTTGTCTGCATGTTTAACCGGAATAAATCTTCGGAGAACCGTAAAGGTGAGAAGGAGATTAAATCCGGGAAATTGGCCGAGGCCGGGAGCCCATGAAAATGAAGGCAAGAAGTATTTAAGGCGACCGTACCAAGAACCGAGAAAGGTGCCCCTGGCTGAGAAGGCCAAGGCGTATCAGGATAACTGAATTAAGGGAACTCGGCAAAATAGCCCCGTATCTTTGGTATAAGGGGCGCCTGCTCCGCAGGGAGCAGGTTACAATAACAAGGGGAGTCCGACTGTTTAACAAAAACACAGGTGGCTGCTAGCCCGTAAGGGTGCGTATAGCCGCTGACTTCTGCTCACTGCCAGTACGTGAACGCCCTGTCCAAAGGGTCTAAGCGCTGGTGAAGAGCGGGCCTAACTCTGAGGCTCTCACGGTAGCGTAATACCTTGCCGGTTTATTGCCGGCTTGCACCAACGAAGCAACGAGATTCCTACTGTCCCTAATTTGGACCTGATGAACTTGCTTTGCGGTGAATATGCCGCAGAACTCCAACGGGAAGAGAAGACCCCACGGAGATTTACCGCAGTCTGATGTTGTGGTATGGTTTTTTGAGTGAAGAGTAGATGGGAGCGCCGAAGCAGTTTCGCCAGGAATTGTGGAGCACCAATGGGACACCATCCTTTAAAAACTATACTGCTAACCTGAAAGGGGACAGCATTTGATGGGCGGTTGGACTGGGGCGGTACGCCCCTGAAAAGATATCAGGGGCGCCCAAAGGTCTGCTCACGCGAGTTAGAAATTCGCAGTAGAGTGCAAGGGCAAAAGCAGGCTTAACCATGTTTCTCACAGCACGAAACGTGGGTTCGAAAGAAGGGCCTAGCGAACGCCAGTGTGTTCGTTAATGGGACCCTGGTCTGACAGTGAATTTACCCTGGGGGTAATTGAGTGGTCGCGGGAGAGAGTCCACATCGACCCCGCGGTTTGCTACCTCGCCGTCGTCTCAAGGCATCCTGGCTGTGCATAAGCAGCCAAGGGTGGAGGTGTTAACTCATTAAAGCCTTACGTTAGTTGGGTTAAGAACGGTGCGAGCCAGTTTGGATACTATCTGTTGGAGTTGTCGGTTGTCTGAGGGTAAGATGCCATGAGTACGAGAGGAACGTGGCATCGCAGCCTCTGGTGTGCCAGTTGTCTGACAAGGCATCGCTGGGTAGCCACGCTGCAGCTGATAAGAGCTGAAAGCATCTAAGCTCGAAACGTCCCCTGAAAATAGACAACCATTCCTGAAAGCTTCAGGCTTGACCTGAAGCCATAGGGACGAGGGCGCCGGTAGAACACCGGTTTGATAGGCTGGCTGTGTAAGCAGGGAGCTTCGGCGACCTGTTCAGCATACCAGTACTAATTGCCCGAGGGCTCTTTTAAAAAAAAGCAAGAGCGATTGACATGTTTTGCGGGAATGATTTCCAATGCACGCTTTATTACATCTATCTTCTTTTTGCTCTTTTTTTCTGAACAAGGTTTTTATATCGTTAATAACTAATTTTAGTTATATATGATTAGGCTAAAATCATGGCCAGTAAAAGCCATAAAGAAATTTGGGCTGATCTTTGGAAGAGTGAAGCCCAGGCAGAAGTCGGTTAGAACTTCGAAAAACCCGGTCAGGGTTTTTTTTGTCTGCCCTTTTGGAGGCTCAAGCAATGCCTTGAGCAAGGCTTTTTCAGACGCCTTAAAAAAAAGGGGCATTAATTCCGTTGTTGCAACATTTTTTTCCTATGAAGGAAGAAAACCTTCTGAATTAAGGATTCTGCTCAAAGACGCGGACTTTGTTATTTCTCGCACGGACATGATGGTTTCCCGCAGGCAATTAAGGGCATCTGCGCCCAGTGGGTCAAAAGTTTTACGTTCTTACCCAAACAAACAAATCACCAAGCCAGCCTTCGGGGCAGAGGTATTGCGCCATATGACGCTTGATATAGAAACTGAAACCGACCGCATTCTGGCAGCTATCGGAAGAAGGTTCAGGCTGGAAAACTGAACCAAAGTTGAAACGATGTTTTCATGCAGTTCTGGAAAACCTTTTATTCTTCCAAAGCAGCAATAATTCTGATGAAGCCAAGAAAAACCAATTTAGGAGCTGTACGAAGCAGCAGGTTTCGCAGGGCAATTTCCTTTTTGAGAAGAAAAAGGCTCTGGCCAAGGAAAACAAGAACTCCGCAGAATCCTGTAAGAGTTGTTTTTGTCTGCCCTGAGGGCATGACCAGTGAAAGGCTCGCTATCCTCTTTTCTGAAAAGCTGGAGAAGGATAGGATATCTTCAGTTAAGCCAAGTTACATTGCCATAGAGAGGAAAGCGGATTGCCTGTTTGCCGGAGTGGGAAAATTACCTGAGGCGAAAGTAAGGAAAGCCCTTGCAAATGCCGATATTATAAGCCATGCAATTAACACCCCTGGGCCGCTCAGCAGACTGAGGCAGCTGGCGCCTGACTGCATAATGACAGGTCCTACATATTACGATATAGGCAAGGATTTCTCCCCCCTAATGGGGCTGATCAGAAAAAATTTCAAGCTCAAGAAATGAACCCCCAAAACCAATGCCTTTAAATTCCCTAATATACATAATTATTTCGGGTAGTGGAAGGCTGGCTATCGCTTCTTTGCAAAACAAGAGTTTTGCGAAGCTCTGTGAAACCGCAAGGTTTCGCAAGGTCCCGCAAGGGTTGAAGTGAGGAAAGTCCGCCCTCCCCAGCTTGAAAAAGCTGACAAAAGAAACATCCGAGAGGATAGTTTCCCTGAACAGAAACGAAATCCTTAAGTGGAATGAAACGGCGGGGAAACAGTCACTGCTTCAAGGCAGTGCGGGTGCAACGCTTCGAGCGGCTTAGACGAATGCCGGTAGCCTGTTCCGCAAGGGGCAGGGTAACAAAAGGCGGCTTACTCTCCACTGCCCACACTTTTTCTTTTTTTTGCGAAAAAAGAAAACCTGTGCTAAAAGAAAAGACACAAAAAAATTATTTATTTCTGCTTATTGCAGCTGCTTTCTTCTGCTACTTCTAACATTTTTTTTCGGAAGGAAGCGGCTGCAGTATTATTTTTCTTAAAAAATGCCTGAAAGGCTTAGCAACGCATCAGCGTTGCTGTTTTTCCCTAGGTTTCTATGCCGCAGGAAAAGGGCTTAAAATTGCATTAGCAACCGAGTGCCCTGCAGGGTACGAGGCAAGAAAAGCTGTTGCTTTTCTATGTTTTGGTTTTCCCCAGGCTTTTTTCCCGCTTGCACCCAACAGGGCGCAGGAAAAAAGGCTTTCAAATCGCATCAGCGATTTGGCTTTTTCCCTAGGCTTTTTTCCCGCGGGAAAAAAGGCTATTTTAAACCTTTTCCAGCCTATTTTTGTTTCATGTGGACTGCAAAAAGGCTTGTTGAGGAGTATTTGCGCTTTTTCAGGGAAAAAGGCCATGCTATTATTCCAAGCGCTTCACTTATTCCTGACAATGACCCCACGGTTTTGTTTACAACAGCTGGAATGCATCCGCTCGTGCCCTATCTGCTTGGGCAGCCGCATCCTGCGGGAAAAAGGATTGCCGATGTGCAAAAATGCGTCAGGACAGGCGACATTGATGATGTCGGGGATGCCTCGCACAACACTTTTTTCTTCATGCTCGGCAACTGGTCTTTGGGTAATTACTTCAAAAAGGAGGCCATTGAATGGAGCTATGAGTTTTTGACAAGCAGGAAATGGCTTGGCTTGGACAAGAACAGGGTCAGTGTAACGTGCTTTGCAGGCGACAAGGATGCGCCAAAAGATGAAGAGAGTGCAAAGCACTGGGAAAGAATGGGAATTCCGAAAGAGAGAATTCATTTTTTGCCAAAGGCGGACAATTGGTGGGGCCCTGCGGGAAAAACAGGCCCGTGCGGCCCTGACACCGAAATGTTTTATGATACGGGAAAAGAAAAATGCGGCGGGAATTGCAGGCCTGGCTGCGGCTGCGGAAAGTATTTTGAGATT
>Ga0265296_1003121_pt1 | contig 15828 bp, 15 predicted proteins | sample MunlanPumphouse1_FD_189073 | JGI IMG/M metagenome (GOLD analysis project Ga0265296, IMG submission 189073) | Groundwater microbial communities from a municipal landfill in Southern Ontario, Canada - Pumphouse #1 | ecosystem: Environmental > Aquatic > Deep subsurface > Groundwater | place... | reverse complement strand
CCCCGACAATCAACCTGAGACATAGGTCTTGCCAGCGGCAATCAAACACACCAAAACGACCTCGTCGCGATCAGCGCTTCTCATCCTGATCGTCGCTAACTTCTCATCCAGATCGTCGCGCTACATCCTGATGGATCATCATCCCCCGCATCGGCTTGCGCGGGCGTTTGAGACGGTGCGTTCCACCCCGCTTGACGGGCGTCACCAGACCGGCGCGCAGCAGCGCCAGACGCGTCCAGGTATAGCCCCGGCGCAGGCTGTGATCGCGCCGCGCCAGCTCGTGAAAATGACGCATGTTAAATCCCGCATATCGATCTCGGTACAGCTGCGTGAGCTCCTCGACTTCTGCATCCGCCGCCCGCTGCCGCGACACCTGCCCAACCCGGCGATCCCGCAATCCAGCAAACCCGTCCTCGTCATACCGGCTGCGCAGCCGCAGAAAATGACGTGGGCTGCAACCCAGGATCATCGCCGCATCCGAACAACTCAGTCGCCCAGCCTCAACCTCACGGTAAAGCTCCTCAAAGCGCTCCATCCGTATCGCCTCCGTCAATGCCCGATTGCGCCGTATCTGATGACTCCCTTCGCTCGGAGATCATCCAGACACCAAAATCGGACATATGACGCGTCAACTCATCGGACATACCTCGTGCGCACGACACAAGACTTGGCGCAGAGACTGCTTCGAGGTACATTGTACGGCACTAGCGGTACAAACCGCCGCTACCGGCGTATCCGGGTCAACGCACATTATTTGCCGTGACCCAGAAGGGGGGGGTCGCCTCCGGCCGAGCGGTTTAGGATCGGTTCGAAGCTCAGGAGAGGAGGTCACATGATTGCATACGGGCTACGTGAGCGAGGGATTGCGAAGCGCCGTCTGCTGCCTATGCCTGGCGGCAGCTACGGAAAGGCGGAGTGGATGGAAAACGGTCGGGATCCCGACGAGTCACCCACTGTGTTCATGATAGAACAGCCACCCGATTCTACCATCCCCAAGCATTTTCACCGGCACAATCAATTCCAGCTTTTCGTCGCCGGAGGGGGCAAGATCGGCGGGCACGGGATCGTGCCGATTACGATCCATTATGCAGGTGCGTTTACTGGCTACGGCCCCCTCATCGCCGGTCCCGAAGGGTTGAGCTACTTCACAATCCGTTCAATCCATGAAGAGGGCGCTAACATCCTGCCTCACGCCGCGTCGCAGATGCTGAAGGGGCCTAGACGGGGCGGGCAGGCGGGGCCCCTCGTTCCGGAAACTCCGCTCCAGTTATCCTCGGCTGGACCAAAGATCGACCAGATTCTGCCCTCAGATCGCGACGGGATGTCCGTATGGCGGGCGCGCTTTTCGCCCAGGGAAACCGTCAATGTCAGGGTGGGACCGGACCTCGCTGGCGTATTCGTTTTCGTGATGGCGGGGAAAGCGAGCCACCGCGAGCAGACGCTTACTCCGCTTGAGCACGTGTTCGCCTCATACCCGAGCGAGATTGAACTTGAAGCGGGTGGCGACGCGGCAGAGATCCTCGTGTTGGAAATGCCACGACGGGCTCCTGTCTTCTCTGAGGCCGTTCGGCCGCAATCGCACGGATGAATGAAGGCCCCCGGCCGGCGTCGCCGCCACCTTCGCGCAAACGGGCGGGCCTGATCGGGTTTCAGAGACGATAATACCGTCATCGCCAAGGTAGCGACGGTATCCTGCTCACGCCCCGTGCGGCGCGATGTCCTGCGATCGCCTGCCTGCGGCACCAAGGCGATCGCCATTGCCGGTTCAGCGGTCATGGGCTCCGCCTCGCTTTAAGGGCGCGCGATGTGTCAAGATACGACCGCGTGGCCTTGCGACAGCACCTTCGCTTTGCGAGCGGGAACCGAAGCCTCGAAGAGTACACTATTTTCCTCGCGCCAAAGGTCGAGCCGGATTGTCTCCCCGGGGAAAACCGGAGCGGAGAATCGGGTCCACAGCTCTCGCAGCCGCGCGGGATCGCCCGCGCACTCCATGGCGATTAACAACCAGCCGGCGATGCCGTAGGTGCACAGGCCGTGGAGAATCGGGCGCGGGAATCCCCCAGCCCGCGCGTAGTCGGGATCGGAATGGAGGAGATGGTAGTCTCCGGAAAGGCGATAGATCAGCGCCTGTTGCGGAATGGTAGCCCAGTCCATCGATGCATCCGGTTCTCTCTGCGGCACCGTCGTTACGGGTCGCTCTCTTCCTTCCGTGCCGCCGAAACCGCCGTCACCGCGGCAGAAGGTAGTCGAGTAGGACGTGGCGATCGGCTCGCCCGACCCGGCATCGGTGATTTCGCGTTGCGTGTAGATGAGCGCGCCGCGCCCGGGTCCTTTGTCGACCACCTCGTCGACGGACAAGTGGCTCTTTACCTGCCCGGCCGGGTCGGGAAGGCGATGGAGGACAAGCCCCTGCTCGCCGTGAACCACATTAGGTGCGTCGATCTCCTGCTTTGCCCCGGCCAGCCAGCCGCTGGTATAGCCAAGCACGACGGGCAAGGTCGGCAACGCCTGTAGCGCAGGGTCGTTGACGAATTGCAACTGCATGGGGTCGATCGGATCGGCACCCAGCCCGAGACCGAGCGCGTACAGCTTCGTGTCCCGCGCCGTATAGGTGTGGGAGGCATCGAGCGTCCACGCGAGCAGTCGTTCCGGTTCGATCGTCATAGCAGCGCCCTCACACCGGGTCCCACGAGAACACCTGCCGCGAGCTTTCAAGCGGGGTAAAATTCGCTGCGAAAGCAGGGGCGACCTGATTCGCGATGCGCTCGGGTGTCCAGCCGTCGGCGGAATAGGCACTCCTTATCGGGCGCGGCTGGCTCATCAGGAACAGTTCATTGCCGCGGACGGCGAAGACCTGGCCCGTCACGTCGGCAGCTAGATCGCTTGCAAGGTACGCGGCAAGTGGCGCTATCTTCGAAGGCGGCATCGCCTGGGCGAACTTGTCCGCACGCGCCTTCGCCTCGGGAGAGGTTTCGTCGATCGTGGTCCCAATCATGCGGCTCCAGGCAAAGGGGGCGATCGCGTTGGAACGGACGTTGTAGCGCTGCATGTCGAACGCCAACGAGCGCGACAGGGCTGCTATTCCCGCTTTTGCAGCCCCGTAATTGGCCTGGCCGAAGTTCCCGAGCAGGCCCGAGGTCGAAGTCATGGAGATATAGGCGCCGGATTTCTGGGAACGGAAATGGTCGGCCGCCGCGCGCGATACGAAAAAGCTGCCGTTGAGATGCACGTCAATGACGGCGCGCCATTCTTCTTCCGACATGTTGAAGATAAACCGATCCCGCAAGATTCCGGCGTTGTTCACGACGATGTCGATACCGCCGAAACTTTCGACGGCTGCCTCCACAATGCGGTGTGCGCTATCCCATGTGGCGACGCTGTCGGTGTTGGCGATCGCCTCACCGCCCTGGTCCCTGATGGCACGAACGGTGTCTTCCGCCGGCCCGAGGTCTTCGCCCGTGCCATTCACTAAGCCGCCGACATCGTTGACCACGACCCGGGCGCCCTCGCGTGCCATCAGCATTGCGATTTCGCGGCCGATGCCGCGTCCGGAGCCGGTGACGATAGCGATCTTACCTTCAAGAGACAACGACATGGACTTTCCCCTTTTGAGCCGGACTAGTCGAGTGAGAGTACGCACGTGGCGGCGCTTGAGAGCGTTCCGCCCGTTCCGTGCACGAGAGCGTTGCGCGCGCCGGAGACCTGGCGCGGACCGCATTCGCCGCGCAGCTGCCGAACGGCCTCGATAAGGAGAAAAATCCCGTACATCCCCGGGTGAGCGTAGGACAGCCCGCCTCCGTTGGTGTTCATCGGCACTTCACCGCCGGGCGCAGTGCGCTGGGCCGAAACGAACTGGCCGCCCTCGCCAGGAGCGCAGAACCCGAGCGCTTCGAGTGTCAGGAGGACCGTGATAGTGAAGGAGTCGTAAATCTCGAGCACGTCCATGTCCGCCGGCCTCATTCCGGCACGGGCGAAGGCGTCCGCGCCGGCTTTCTCGGCGCAGATGTGTCTGGCCAGATCAGGCATGGAGGCAATGCTGAAATGGGTGTGGGAGACGCCGCAACCCCGCACGTACACCGCCGTCTTGCCGAGCGCGCGGGCGTGATCAGCTGACGTCAGGACAACCGCGCCGCCTCCATCGGTGACCAGGCAGGAATCGAGCTGGTGCAGCGGGTCGGAAATCATCGGGCTTGCAAGAACGTCGTCAATCGTGAGCGGGCTTTGCATCGTCGCGGCCGGATTGAGCTCTGCCCACTTGCGGGTCGCGACCGCGATCTCTGCCAGTTGTTCGGATGTGGTGCCGAACTCATACATGTGGCGCATCGCCGCCATGGCATAGCCGCCGATCGGCGTAGGCATCCCCCATGGCGTTTCATATTGCGCGGACATGATCGCGGGACGTCCGCCGAGAGTACGGCTCATCTGGCTGCGCTGCAGGCTGCCGAACGTGATCAGCGCGACCTCGCAGTCCCCGTTCTCAATGGCGCGCGCGGCACTCGCGACGTGCGCCTCGAATGCGGAGCCGCCAATGTTTGTGCCCTCCACCATGCGCGGGACTATCCCCAGATACTCCGCCAGCGCGATTGTCGGAAGCATCCCGGGGCCCGGGAGGCCCCACATCCCCGCAGTGAGAAGGCCGTCGACAGCGCGCATCGGAATGCCTGCGTCGGCCAGCGCGTCGAGAGCAACTCTAGCCTGCAGTTCCAACACCGACATCGGATGCGCGATCTTCCCGTTCGCGAGCGGGGCATCGGCTACCCCCACGATGACCGCTTCTCTCACTGTTCACCTCGTTGGAAAAAGCCGCGAATCGTCATAGTTGTGCGCGGCCCGCAAGGAGCTGGGTCGCGATCGTGCGGCGCTGAATTTCACCCGTCCCATCGGGAATGCGATAAATGCGAGCGGTTCTGAAAGCAGCCTCCAGGCCCGTTTCGTTGGCAAGCCCCATGCCACCGTGCACTTGGATCGCCCGATCGACGACTCTGCCGACCATCTCGGTGCAGAACGCCTTCACGATACTGGTCTCGGCCATCGCCTCGGCGCCCGCGTCTATCAGCGCGGCGCAGTCGTTGATCATCGCTTGGGCGGCGTAGATGTCGATCGCGGAATCCGCGAGCATGAACTGGATGGCCTGGTGCTCCCCGATGGCCTTGCCGAACGTCTTTCGGACTCGGGCATAGGCGGTGGCCTTGTCGAGCGCCCAGCGGGCCATTCCAAGAGCGGAGGCCGACATCCCGAGGCGCCCGGCCCTGACGCCGCCGAGCGCGACCGATAGTCCGCGGTCTACCGGGCCCAGACGATGGTCGTCGCACACGCGTACGCCATCAAGGGTGACGATACCGGTATCCCCACCCTTATGGCCCATCACGCGGATGATTCCCGGGACAGAGAAGCCGGGTGCGCCAGTATCCACCAAGAAGCCGGATATCCCCCCCCGACGCGCCTTCGCGAGTTCGGGATCGGTAACCGCGAATACCATTGCCAGGTCGGCATATGGCGAGTTGGTGATCCACTGCTTGGTCCCGGTCAGCACCCACTCGTCCCCGTCCTTCACCGCGCGGGTCGACATCGCGAACACATCCGATCCCGCATCCGGCTCGCTAAGGGCGAAGCAAAGTGTCTTGCTGCCGCTCGCGATGTCCGCCTGGTAGCTTCGAAAGGTGTCCGCAGGGAGGTGGCGCAGCACCGGCGAGAGGCCATTCGTGAAAGGAGATGGCAGGACCACGGTGTGGATCAGCGGATGCGAGGGCCCGTAGCGATGGTGCAGCTTGTCCTGAATGAACGCGAACGCCTGTGCGCCGAACCCCGCGCCGCCGAGCTCTTCGGCACCGAACAGCGTGTAGAACCCTGCGGACGCCGAGCGCATCCGTACCTCGCGCTTGAGGGCGAGCACGCCCGGGGTCAACCTCCCGTCCCGTTCATACATCCCGCCGAACTCGTCCAGCAGCTCCGCATTTTCGGCCTCGAGCGGAAGAACCTCGCGATCGATGAAGCGGACGAGATTGTCTGCTATTGCCTCCATGTCCGGGTCTGAATGCAGCGGCATCAGTGCGCCTCCTCTTGCACCCTGAAGTAGGGCAGGGAGATCTCGTCGGATGCTGCCTGGAACGTGACTTCCACCGGTAGACCGATATGAAGGGCCTCGGCGTCGGCGATGATCCGGGTCATGATCCGGGGACCTTCGTCGAGCTGAACGAGAGCAACGACATATGGCACGTCGTCCTTGAAGGCCGGGCCCGCCGGCCTCCTGGCTACCGTGAAGGAATAGATGGACCCCGCCCCTTTTGATGGTGCCCAAGTGACTGCGTCGGAATGGCAATGCGGGCAGATCGCTCTGGGAAAGAAGTGATACTGGCGACACGCGGAGCAATGCTTGAGAAGCAGATCGCCGCGGCGCGCTGCTTCCCAGAAGGGCTGGCTGTCTTCATCCACGACTGGCAGAGGCTTTTCGATCATTCTTCGCTCCCGTTAATTCACCCGCCCCGGCCAGCTTACAGCAGTGCGTGGGCGTCTGCGGCAAGGCCTGGCGACTCTACTGGCTTCATTATTACATCCGCGATGGGCTCGCATAACAGGTGTAACCGGATGTGGGTGCAACCTTCATCACAGATGTGAAAGATTGATCCGGGCATTTGCTCTCACCCAGCATTGGTCTTAGCTCACTACCCGAAACGGTCACCGTAGCAAGAAAACGTCTGCGCGATGAGCGTAACAAGAAGCGTCTGCGCGGAATGCGTTCAGAGCGCAGCCTTTGGAGGGGATAGAATGATGTGTCGCTCAGCTGTCGCAGTTTCTTTGACTTCGCCACGTACGCTTTTGGTAGCGATGCTGCTCTCGTCCAGCGCGGTCGTCTCGGCGCAGGATCAAGTAAGCCAATCGTCCGCAGACCAGATGGCGGCAGCGGACGCAACCGATCCAGAGCAGGATGCCGTCGCCCGGCCGTCAAGCGAGGCCAACCAGGCAACGAGCGAGGCGGGCGCGGGCGCCGACATCGTCGTGACGGGGACGCGACTACAAACGGGGTTTGCTGCACCGACACCTGTTACCATCACCTCGAGCGAGCAGCTGCGCGACGCATCGCCAAACCTCATCAGCGACGCGCTAAACCAGCTTCCCGCCTTCAAAAACTCCTCGCGCTCGGCAACGGCCGGACCCTCGGGTGTCCGAGCAAACGGTGCGGCGCTGCTCAATTTGCGTGCGCTTGAGCCTCAACGGACCCTCGTCCTGCTGGACGGCCGCCGAGTTGTCGCGTCGAGTGCCGGGGGCTCGCCCGACGTCAACTTGTTTCCGCAGGACCTCGTTTCGCGCGTAGAAGTGGTCACCGGCGGCGCATCCGCGGTTTACGGGTCGGATGCCGTCGCGGGCGTGGTGAACTTTATTCTCGACAAGAATTTCACCGGGCTGCGGCTGCGAGCCCAGAGCGGAATCTCGGACTATGGCGACGGCGGCAGCAGCAAGGTTTCCGCGACCGGAGGTTTATCATTCGCCGACGGCCGGGGTCACCTGATTGCGACGACTGAGTATTATGTTCAGGATGAGATCAAGCCGGTCAACGAGCGGGATTGGTCGCAACAGGGGTATGCAATCATTGCCAACCCTAACGGTCCACCGTCGCGTCTGATCGCCCCTTCTCGCGGCTCCAACTCGTCCGAAGGTGGTCTCATTGTCGGCGGTCCGTTGAATGGAACCCAGTTCTTCCCTGGCGGCCGCTCCGGCCCATTCCGCCTGGGCACCGCCGTGACCGGGACGACGATGATCGGGGGCGACGGTCCTGTTTCGATTTTCGGGCTGTCCGCCGGACTGGAACGGTGGAGCAATTTTGCACGGGCGAGTTTTGACGTGTTGCCCGAACTGAGCATCTTCGCTGAAGGGGCCTACGCGAAATCCACTTCATCCTATGACATCACGGTCAACTCGGCGACGGGGGCGCTGGCATATACCATTTTCAGCGACAACGCATACCTCCCGGCGGACATCAGGGCGCGGATGCAGACGGCAGGAATTACATCCTTCCGGTTGGGAAGGACAAATACCGACTACCCCTACATCAGGGCGGATAGCACGAGCGAAACATATCGCGCCGCCGTGGGATTTACCTATGAGGCTAGCCCTGATCTCTCCTTCGACGGCTATTTCTCGCACGGCACCAACAAGTACACAGTGCTGACGTCCAACGATCCTGTTTATCGTCGGCGTTATGCGTCCGCGGATGCAGTCTTCGATCCTGCCACCAATCGGATCGTCTGTCGTTCGACACTGCTCGGCTTTGATCCGGGGTGCGTGCCCACCAATCTTTTCGGCTCCGGATCGCCTTCCCAAGAGTCGATCGACTACGTACTCCAGACGGCTCATCAGTTTTTGACGCTGAAGCAGGATGTGGCTTCTCTTATCGCGCGCGGTTCTCCGTTCTCCACCGGCGCAGGGAACGTCAGCCTTGCAGCTGGCTTTGAGTACCGCAAAGAGAAAGCGCGCCAGACTTCGGATGAGATTGCTTCAACCGCTATTTCGGCAGAAGGTTTGCGAGGCATTCCAGCCGGGGTGGTCGGGCAGGTCGGGGGATACCAGCTTTCGAGCAACCAGCCCTTCGTCGGCAGCTATGATGTCAAGGAAGGCTTTCTGGAGGTCGAGGTTCCGCTGTTGGCGGATGTCGGTTTCTTCAATCTCCTCTCGGTGAATGGGGCGGTCCGTTACATCGATTACAGCACGGTTGGCGGCCTCACCACGTGGAAGGTGGGCGCGGTCTGGGAACCGTTCGCAGACTTGAGATTCCGCGGCACCCGCTCTCGCGATATCCGCGCTGCAAATGTCAGCGAGCTCTTCACGCCGCCGGTAGGCACGCAGGGTACGGTCATCTACAACGGCACCAGCACCTTCTACCTTGGCAAGCGCTCAGGAAACCCGTTGCTCGAACCCGAGAAAGCGGACACCACCACGCTTGGGGTCGTCTACCGGCCCTCTTGGTTTCCGGGATTTAACGCTTCGGTCGATTATTTCGACATCGATCTGAAAGGCGCTATTGCCCAGCTGACCGCGCAGCAGACCGTGGATCAATGCGCGGCGGGGAATGCTGCAGTCTGCTCGCAACTGAGCTTCCAAGGCGCGCAGCTCTTGATCGACGGGCCGTCCCTGAACCTTTCGCAGATCAAGACCCGTGGCGTGGACATGGAACTCAGCTACTCGACGATGGTCGGAGCCGGCCGCTTAAGCGTTAGGGCGCTCGGGAGCTATCTCGACAAGTTCGAAACGCAGACCCCCGGCTCTCCGGCAATCGATCGGGCGGGTGACATCAGCGTCAGTGGGACCCCCCGCTTCACTGCCACCCTTTCCGCCCTCTATTCGGTCGACGCCGGGCAGATTTACGTGCAGGAACGCCTCATCGGCGCGGGTAACGTGGACAACACCTTCACCCCCGCCATCATCGCCGACAATCACGTTCCGGCCGTTTGGTACACGGATGTGACCCTGCGTGCGAACGCGCTTCAAGGCAGTGACAAGCTGCAGATTTTCCTGACAGTGAACAACCTGTTCAACAAAGAACCGCCGCTCGTCCCTTCCATTCCATATGGCGGGTACCGCGCAACCAATTTCTCGCTCTACGACGTGGTCGGTCGGTACATGACTTTCGGGGTCAATGCCAAATTCTGAAAATATTGCGAGTGTGGGAGTCAATTTCGGATGGCAGACGTGTTCCAGGGTGTGAAGGTTCTTGACCTTGGCCAGATCTATAATGGCCCTTACTGCGGGCTGCTGTTGGCGTTGCACGGCGCGGATGTCATCAAGCTGGAGCCGCCAGGGGGCGAGCGCCTGCGTTTTCGATCCGCCGAGATGACCGAATCCCATGAATTCATGATGCTCAACTCCAACAAGCGGAGTATCATCGTGGATTTGAAGAAGGATCAAGGCCAGGAACTCTTCAGGGAACTTCTGGCAAAGGTTGACGTGGTCATCGAGAATTTGGGTCCTGGGGGCATGGTCAAGCTGGGACTTGATCCTCTCGAACTGACGAAAGAGTTCCCCCATTTGATCTATGCGTCCGGCAAAGGTTACGGTAGCGAAGGCCCTTACGCTCACATGCCGGCGATGGACATCACCGTCCAGGCAATGAGCGGTGTCATCTCAACCACCGGATTTCCGGATGGCCCCCCGGTAAAAGCCGGTCCGGCGTTTGTGGATTTTCTGGGAGGAATCCACCTATTTGCGGGGATTTCCGCGGCCCTTTATCATCGCGAGCGAACGGGGCGGGGCCAGTTCATTGAAGTCTCCATGCATGACACGGTCTATCCGACCCTTGCATCGGCGCTGGGCGCGATTTACAATGACCCTTCGAAGACATTGCCGGAACGGACCGGCAACATGCATAGCGGCTTGGCGATTTGCCCCTATAACGTTTATAACGCTAAAGACGGGTGGTTAGCGGTCATTTCGGTTGCGGAACGCCATTTCGAGGAAGTGGTCGAAGCACTGGGACAACCTGAACTTGCAGTCGACCCGCGCTTCTCCGACAGGTTCGCGCGCGTCAGGAACATGGGGGAACTGGACGGCATCATCGAAGCGTGGACGTCCACGAAGTCGCGCGCAGACCTACTCGAAATACTCGGCACGCGGGGGGTGCCCTGTGCTCCCGTCCTATCTATTCGGGAGGTAGCGGACGATCCGCACCTGTTGGAGCGTGGCATGATCCGCGAAGTCGAGCATCCCACCAAGGGCACTGTGCGGGTCCCAGCATCGCCAATCCGATTCGGCGCCGCGCCCCATGTCGTTGTTCGAGCCGCCCCGCCCCTGGCGGGGAACACTGACGAGATACTGCGCGACCTCCTGGGCAAGTCTGCTGACGAACGCGCAACCTTGCGAGCGAGTGGAGCCGTCAAGTGAGCAAGCACACCCCGATGCCGGACCTTCCACCAATACTCGAAAGCTACCGGGCGATGATGGAATCGCGGATTGGCCAGCGCTCGCAGCATTATCTCGGCGTTGTCGATGCGTTGCTCATCCGCCGCTATGCGGTTGCGATCGACGATCCCAACCCAGTGTACCACGACGCCGATGCCGCGCGTGCGGCGGGTTACGAAGATATCGTTGCGCCGCCTAACCTGCTCTCCGCTATCGTGGACTGGGGCGCCGGCGCCTTCGATCATGCGCTGAGGTCGGACGGAACGACCGGTATGGGTGACGCCCATGGACTGCGTATCATGGGCGCGGGCGAGGAGATGGAGTTCCTCAAGCCGGTGGTCGCAGGTTCGAAGGTGTTCGCGGAGGAACTCGTCGAGCGGGTGGAAGTCAAGGTCGGCCGATCAGGCCCGTTGATATTCGTGACTTGGGCGCACGACTTCGTCGACGAGAACAACGAGCCCTACAACCGCAATCATCGAACCGTGATGGTTCGGCTTTAGCCGTGGAGCATTTATGCAGATGAACGTTGGCGACCGACTTCCGGATATCGAATTGCATCCGAGCGTGACTCAACTCTTCCGCTTCAGCGCGGTGACGTGGAACAGCCATCGCATTCACTACGATATCGAGTGGGCGCGTCATGAAGGGCACAAGGGCGTACTGGTGCACTCCCATCTCCATGCGGCCAACGCGCTGCGTCCATTAACAGACGGGCTGGGCCCCGAATGGACCATCACCAAGGCCGCCTATCGGGTCGTTCGCCCTGCCGCCGCGGGTGAAACGCTCATCGCCACGGCCGAAGTTGCTTCGCGGAACGAAGACGGCAACACGCTGGAGTTCGTCATTCGGGAAGACAACGCATCCGGGGAAGCCTGTTGCGAAGGGACCGCCGTGGCGGAGCGGCGGCCATGAGCGTCTCGGGCCTGGCCATCCGCTCCCCGTGGACCGAAATCAGCGAAGGTGCCGTGTCGGCTCTTCACGCCAATCCGGGCGTATACGAGATCGCAGACGCCAGCGGCCAAACACTGCTGATCGGCTATGCGGGCGGAAAGTCGCTTTTTGGCCTCCGCGGCGAAGTGGCCAAGCATATCGGCAATCCCCGGGCCGGCCTGTTCCGCGTCGAGCAGAACATGCAGTACATCTCCCGATGGAAGGAGCTGCTGATGGTCTTCCGCAGCGAGACGGGTGCGCTCCCCGTGCTCAATCCTGCCGAGGATGGCTTCCGGCTGGGGCATCTTGGACCGCGTAATAGGAGCTTTGACGGTGATTGAATTCGAACCGACTTCGGAACAGACCAGCCTAATCGATAACGTGCGGAGGTTTGTTCGCGAGGAGATCATTCCCCTTGAAGCCGATCTCGATCCCGATGCAGCGTCGCTGCGGCCCGACGATTTCGCCCGGCTGCGGCAGAAGGCTATCGATCTCGGTCTGCACGGAATGGATACGCCGGCAGAATATGGCGGTCCGGGCCTCGACGTGATGACACGCACTCTGCTCGCCATCGAGATGTCCCAGCACCGAGCTGGCTTGTATGCCTCGTGCTACGGGGTATTCGGGGGAGCGGGGCTGGCTCAGATGTACGAGGCCAACGACGACCAGAAAGAGCGGTACTTGTATCCAAGCTTGCGCGGCGAGAAGCACGGGTTCTTCGGCCTGAGTGAGCCGAGCGGCGGCAGCGATCCTGCGCGCGCTATCCGGACGAAGGCGGTACGCGACGGCGACGACTGGGTCATCAACGGTTCCAAGCTGTGGATCAGCGGAGCCGACGATGCCGATTTCGGAATCATCTTCGCGCGGACCGGCGAGGGACGGCAAGGAATTACCGCGTTCATCGTCGATGCCGACACCCCCGGTTTCCAAGTGACCCGTGTCGTGCACACGCTCCGCTCCGCTCATTATGCCACGGAGCTTTCATTCCAGGACATGCGAATTTCCGACGGCAACCGACTTGGGGAAATCGGCAATGGATTTGCCATTGCGAATGGCCGGCTCAGCGCGCAGCGCATCCCCTATTCCGCTCAATGTGTCGGCATTGCTATCGCAGCTCAGAAGCTCGCCGTCGAGTATTCACAAATTCGCGAGACTTTTGGTCAGTTGCTGGCCTCACGCCAGGCAATCCAGTGGATGCTCGTGGACAATGAATTCGACATCAGGAGCTCACGATTGCTCGTCCTCGAGGCAGCGGCGAAGGCGGATCGCGGCGAGGAATTCCGCACCGAAGCCGCCGTCGCCAAGGTCGCCGCCACCGAAGCCGCGGGGCGGGTGGTGGATCGCGCGATCCAGATTCACGGTGGGCTTGGCGTCAGCAAGGAACTGCCGCTAGAGCGGTGGTATCGTGAAATGCGCATCCGGCGCATCGGCGAAGGGCCGACAGAAGTTCAGAAGCTTATCATTGCACGCGACCTTCTTGGAAAGGTGGCCGGGTGACAGCGCGCGGGACGCGTCCCGTCCGGATTGCAAACTGCTCGGGGTTCTTTGGCGATCGCATGACTGCGCTCGCGGAGGTTGTGCGCGGCGGTCCTGTGGACATTGTGACCGGCGATTACCTCGCTGAAGTGACGATGCTGGTGCTGGCCAAGCTTCGGATGAAGAATCCCGAGGCTGGCTACGCCGGGAGCTTCCTTAAGCAGATCCGGCCAGTGCTAGGGGACATTGCGGATCGGGGCATCAAAGTCGTCGTGAACGCGGGCGGATTGAACCCTGCAGCCATGGCTGTGGCCGTTCGCAAGCTATGCGAAGCCGCTGGCGTGTCGTTGTCGGTCGCTCATGTCGAAGGCGACGACATAACCGCGCAGCTGGAGGAACTGCAGGCGCGTGGTCACTCGCTTTCGCACCTCGACAGCGGCGCCCCTCTCGCGGACTGGCCCTACCAGCCTCTCACCGCAAACGCCTATCTGGGGGGCTGGGGCATCGCTCGAGCGCTGGCCGAAGGAGCGGACATTGTCATTTGCCCCAGGGTCACCGATGCCTCACTCGTCCTCGGTGCAGCGGCATGGTGGCATGACTGGGCGGTGGACGACTGGGATGCCCTCGCCGGTTCGATCGTCGCTGGGCATGTAATAGAATGCGGTACGCAGGCCACCGGCGGGAATTTCTCGGGAGTATTCAGCCTTGACGCCGACATGCGTCGGCCCGGCTTTCCTATCGCCGAGATCGAGGAGGATGGCTCCAGCCGTATCATCAAGCATCCTGGCACCGGGGGTGCGATTACGGACGACACCGTGATCGCCCAATTGCTCTACGAGATCCAGGGCCTGGACTACCTCAATCCGGATGTGATCACGCGGCTTGATTCGATTTGTGTGGAGCAGATCGCTCCGGACGTAGTGGGGATAAGCGGCGTGCGCGGTGCGGCCCCTCCACCGACAACCAAGGTATCGATCACCGCGCTTGGCGGGTTCCAGAATGGAACAGTCTTCGTCCTCACGGGCCTGGACGGTGAGCGGAAGGCGGAATTGATGAAAGGGGCGCTATCGGCGTTGCTGGAATCGAACCCGGGAATCGACGAATTGCAATTCGAACACATCGGAGCGGTCAAACAAAATCCTGCAACTCAGCTCGAGGCAAGCACTTTTCTACGTGTCGGCGTAAAGGGCACCGAAGAGTCGGTCGGCCGTGCTTTCTTCGATGCGGTTGTTGAAGTGGGCTTGGCCAATTATCCGGGTCTCTTTTCGATGAGCGGAGATGCACGAAGCGCGAGATCGTTTGGCGTTTACTGGCCTGCAGTCGTTCCTCAGTCCCAACTCTTACACAAGGTCGTGCTTGAAGACGGCCGATCTCTGGACATTACACTGCCACCCTGCGAGCCGTTGCGAGCGCGGGAAGCGACCGCCGTTGCGGCTGATTTCACGGAAGATGCCGATGCGCGAATGATCAGCCTTGGCAGGATCGCGAACGCACGCTCGGGCGACAAGGGAGGCAACGGGAATGTCGGGCTTTGGGTGAAGACTCGTGAACACTATGACTGGCTCGTCGCGTACCTAACGGCAGAACGGCTGCGCATACTGCTCCCCGAGGCGGCGGCGCTCGAGATTCGCGCCTATCCTCTGCCCAACCTCCTTGCGATTAACTTCGTAATTGTCGGGCTTCTTGGGGGGGGAGCGACCGAGACGCTCCGGTTCGACGCTCAGGCAAAGGCGCTGGGAGAATATGTGAGGGCCAAGGAAGTACCGATTCCCGCGGCGCTGCTTTCCGTAGACGGAGATGACGTGACCCGGGAACGCCGCGCCGGTGGAGAACGCACCTGATCTTCCCTCGATTTGACGGACACCGATGATAGGCTCTGCGGAGCCAGGAGGTGTATGATGACGAGTACGACAAAGCGTCGGTTCACGGATGAGTTTAAGCGCGAGGCAGTAGCGCTGTGGGAGACCAGCGGTCGCATGCAGACCGAAGTGGCAGCTGAGCTCGGGATTATGCCAACAATGCTGCGCCGTTGGCAGCGCAAGTTGCAGGATAGCAACGACATGCCCGTAAGCCCGGCGGCGAAGCCGCCAGTATCGGCGATCGGGTCGCCAGCGGATCAAGCGTCCGAGATCGCGCGTTTGCGGCGCGAGTTGGATCGGGCGCGGATGGAGCGCGACATATTAAAAACGTATGGCCCGCCCCGTCCGCAAGGGGATTTATTCAGGTGGCAACTGACAGGTCTGCATCAACGTATACGGCATAGCGGCAAAGCCGTTGCCAAGATGGAGAGCCGCACGACCCAGGCCTCATAAAAACGACGGCATCAAAGTGCCATTTTTTAACTCAGGCTATCGGGGCGTCGGTATACCGTCAGGCCATCTTCAAATTCCTCCCGCAGACATTCGGTAAGCGCTGTTTCCGGGCCACCTTGCGTCGTGGGGTGATCGCGTCAGATGATGGGCTGTATGGATGACGACAGCCTTGCGAGCGCACTGGACACCTACACTGGAGTGGCTCGGGAGCCTGTTTGTC
>Ga0265296_1003119_pt1 | contig 15834 bp, 10 predicted proteins | sample MunlanPumphouse1_FD_189073 | JGI IMG/M metagenome (GOLD analysis project Ga0265296, IMG submission 189073) | Groundwater microbial communities from a municipal landfill in Southern Ontario, Canada - Pumphouse #1 | ecosystem: Environmental > Aquatic > Deep subsurface > Groundwater | place... | reverse complement strand
TCCTGGAACATCTCGGCGTGTCCGGGGAAAGATGTGTGAGGACCCGAACCAGGGGCAGCGGCGGAAAAACGACGAACGCTCTGGGCAAGGGCCTTGGTGGGTTTCGCGGATGCGGACGTCGGCGGCGCACCGACGAAGTTATCGGATGGCGGTGATGGCGCAGGTGTCTCTATGACCCCGATGAGAGGCGCACCCTCTGGTGCTGTCTCACGCGCCTTGAACTCAGAGGATGGCGGCACAGGCATTTTGCCCGTATTGCTCCCACCTTTGCCGGCTCCCATGATGGCCATGATGGCTTCTTATCGGCTATGTGAGAAAGAAGTTGTGCATTAATTTGAGGGGGCTATCCCCCCTCAAGTGGGCATGGAACCCCTGAAGGAGATGATATCGCATACCTATGTCGAGGGATAGTTCAGACCCGTTCGTTAGGATCAAAGAGCTTTGCGTGTTCATTCAGCGCAAAGCGGTCGGTCATGCCGGCGATATAGTCGCAGACGCGGCGCGCGGCATTTCCCTCTTCGCGGATTGCCCGCTCGAGCGAGGGAGGAAGGACCTTGGGATTATTGAGGTATGTATTGAAGAGCGCCCCCAGTATGCGAGTTGATTTGTCGGCCATGCGTTCGACGCGGTAGTGGCGATAGAGTTTGGCGAACAGGAAATCCTTGAGCTCCTTTGTGGCAGCGACCATCTCCGCGCTGAACGCCACGAGAGGTTCGGCGGTCTTTGCCACCGACTCCGCGTCCCTGATCTGCAACGCGTCGATCCTCCGCTTTGTCTCGCGCTGAAGGTCAGTGACAAGCGTATGGATGAGGCGGCTGATCGTCCTGTACTTGGCGATCCTGGTCCTTATTCCCGGCGAGCCCTTCATGACCCGTGTCCTGGTCTCGCGCCAGAGCCTCACGTCCTCCAGATCTTCCTCCCGCAGCATTCCGGATTCGAGGCCGTCGTCCAGATCGTGATTCATGTACGCGACCTCGTCACCGACGTTTACGACCTGCGCCTCCAGCGAAGGATATCGCGGGGCCGCGATCGCAAGACCCTTCAGGTCGGGCGAATCATATTCGCTCGCATGCTTGACGATCCCCTCGAGCACCTCGATGGAGAGATTCAGGCCCGGGAAATCCGGGTAGCGTTTCTCGATGAGTGTCACGACGCGATAGCTCTGCCGGTTGTGTTCGAACCCGCCGTACGGCGTCATGAGATCGTTGAGCGCCGTCTCGCCCCGGTGACCGAACGGCGTGTGGCCGAGGTCGTGGGCGAGCGCGATCGCCTCGGCAAGATCCTCGTTCAGCCTGAGCGTGCGGGCGAGCCCGCGGGAGATCTGCGCGACCTCGAGCGTGTGAGTGAGACGGGTGCGATAGTAGTCGCCTTCGTGGTTGACGAAGACCTGGGTCTTGTATTCGAGCCTGCGGAATGCCTCGCAGTGGATGATGCGGTCGCGGTCGCGCTGGAAGCATGCGCGGAATGGGCACGGTTCTTCAGGATAGACCCGACCGCGGCTGCGGCCGCTCCTTACAGCATACGGTGCCAGCATCTCCTCCTCGCGCCGCTCGTATTCTTCTCTTGTGATCATTGCATGGGGATATCGCAGCCAGGCCGCCCGCGCAAGGGCAAAACACTAGCAACTTTACACCGTGCCAGAGGTCGCGGTGACCCGCGGCTGGCTCCGTGCCACGAAGTTCGCAGGGTTCCCCCGCTTACTGAGTGCCACTCCGCCGATCTGCTTCGGCACAGAGCAAGCGGGGCTTCAGTACTTCGCAATAAACAACGGGACGAAATGGTCCTGCGCGCCTTTGGTTTGGAACCCTTCCCGGAGGAGCGTAAAAGGCGCGGTTACGAGACGAGCGTATGAGGAAGTCAAAAAGACGATTGGCGTTGCGACTTGGAAGCCGACGGAGGAGGATCTCCAAGTCGCATGACGCCAACGACTTTTTGGCGACGAATAGCGAGCGAAGTGCGCCAGCGACGAAGGGAAGGGTTCCAAACCAAAGGCGCGCAGGACCTACAGCACATTCCATTCTTTATGCATCTGCGGGACTATGCGCACGTCTTCGAGGTATGCGCCGACAAGGCGCCCCACTGCATGCAGGCGATCATCGGAGACCGGGCTATTGAATGTAAGCGTGGGGGTGGCCGGTTGGATCACTATGGGGATGTACTTGTTTACCTTTGTCACCAAGCCGATCGCATCCTGCAGGTCGCGATCTGTGGTCTCTGCGGTCACGACGAGCTTCACGTATATCTCGCGTCCGGATGCGACCGCTGCCGAGAGAAACGCCGCATGATCGGCCCAGCGCGCAGCGCATCCCGTAGATGATGGGAGCTTGATGTCCATACTCACCACGTGCACGTGAGGAAGCACCTTCGCAAGTTCTGCATGGAGCACGCCGTTGGTCTCCAGCATCACCCGACGGCTAGGCGCCATCGCCGGCAGCCACTCCGCAAGGAATCCGGCTTGCTCGAGCGGCTCGCCTCCGGTCACGGAGATCCACGGATCTTCAAATGTCTGAAGGATCTCACAAAGCCTTGTAGCGGAGACGGGATTGTCGATCGCGCTGAAGCTTGAGGAGCGCGGCGGCGTCTCCACACGACAATGCGGAGAATCGCACAGGCCTTGCGGCGTATCGCAGAAGCGGCATCGCATGTTGCAGGAGGCGAATCGCACAAAGGTCATAGGCTCGCCCGCATAAATGCCCTCGCCCTGCAACGAGCTGAAGACCTCGACGATTTGTGCTGCATGACTCTGCATCACATACCTCGTACTTCATCGATATAATCGGTGGGAGTGTTTACAACAGAATTGACGGAACACCTAACAAAAAAACCGCTACCTCTTCTTCGCCTCATCAACGAGCGTGTCTCTATCCCTTTCAAGCCTCCGCTGCTCTTCTGCGGACTTGTTCTCAGCAGGCCTCATCGTATCCATCGTACCATTTGTCCTCATCGTCTCCATCATTCCCCCACCGTTGGAGGTGGCATTGGAGACCCTTGCCGAAAGCTGCATGAGCTCGTTCGAAACGCCGCCCCTCTCCACGAACATGTCGGCCAACTCCGGATAGGCCTCGACGCCATCCGCTATGGCATTGGCCATCTTAATCCTGTTATCGTCGCTGATGGTGTCCCTGTAATTGGCATCGAGGAATGTCTGTGCCTCCTGCAGCACCGTCACCCTATCAAGCCTCGTATCTGAACCAGGGTAATCGTATCCCTTCATTTCAAACCAGGGGGCGTTTGATGCCAAAAGCGCGCCAGCGCTCGGACGGTTGAACGACATGAGTTTCATCGCATCCATCGCATCCATGAGATCATTGATCTCCATTGCGACCCTCATGGACCCGGGCTTGCTGCGTTTGCCCGCCTGTTTTGCAGCGCCCTCGATTATATCAAGCACCGTCTGGGGGAGGAGGCTCTCATTTGTCGGCATGCAATATACCTCTACAAAGAGCCCCGCCATCTTGACGATGGATTGCGACACCCTCACATTGTACTTGGACTCGTAACTCCTGAGCAGCGCTGAATTCTTTCCCTGCTCAAAACCCTTCAAGATCTCGATGAGCCTCCTGCTGGGCCTGAGGTTCCAGGCGATGGGCGTGTCCTCGTTGCTGTCCTTGTGGACGATCACGGGGACGCCTTCGCTCGGTTGACTCGGTTTTGAAAGCGGGTCCACGCTCGGGCGCCTTGAAAGAGGCGACGAGGGTATGCGGGACGGCGGCGGGATTGCATTGCGCGGCGTGACCGGAACGCTCGGGCGTTCGCTCCAGTCGGAGGGGTTCGACTCCGAGAGCGGCGGCGCCCAAGGTGCGCGACCCCGCGAGGGAGGAGTCCTGATCGGCTGCTCGGTCGCTTTATCGGTCGTTTTATTCGATTTCGAGCCGAACAACCCACTCAGCCACCCGCCGAAGCGGGAGACGCCCTTCGCGCCGGCGACGATGCCGATTACGACCAGTACAGTTGCTGCGGCAAGAGTTGCGACCGTGCCGGGCGTGCCGAGCCTGTTGAGCATCTGCTGTAAACCGTTCCTCGCATCGTCCGTGAGCTTGTCGGCGCCCTTTTTTATTTCGTCCGCCTTATCTTGGATCGGCGACGATGCCGCAGGTGGCGTATCCGACGGCGTAGGCTGCGCCGATTTCTTCCTGAAGAGGTACCATGCGGAGGCCGCGTTTTGATTGTTCGCGGGCACAACGTGGCAGATTCCATCGTTGCCCATAAAAGCGGTCCAATTGATGGAACGCAGTAGATAGGAATCAGACGCGGTTATCGACCTGAACTGCGCGTTGCCCTGGCCCGGGGCGAGGGTCTGTCCGGCTGGCATCTCCGCGAGCATATTTGTCTTCTTGTTGATCGCCAGCGGCGTTAGGTCCTTCGGATCGCCTATGGAGCTGCAGACTGGGAAACAGTCCACCTTGCAGCCCTTATCGTTTTCGGTAATGCTGCCGCATATGATTATATTATTTTTGGTGGGACAAACCATACAACCCTCCCTTTACTCTCTGCCGCATTATCGGCAGAAACCCGCAAAAGTTGCTAAAAATACGCATTTACCGAGATCAGCGGACTACCCTGCGGGACGGCTCCAAAAAGAACCTCGCCTCGGACTTCGTCTCTTCCGCGCGCTCCCGCCACAGATCCACTGTTCCCTGCGTCCTGAGAGTCCCGTCAGGATTATAGTAGTGCTCTGTCAGCATCCTGATCTGGAACTCGACGAAACCGCCCTTCCATAAGTCCTTGTCATTGGTCGAAAGTTCGCTCCACACGGTGCTCAACGTTTCGTAATCCGCTCCTTCCTTCCATCTATCGAACGCCCTTTCGATCATGAACGGGGGATATTTCGTGTCGAAGCCAAGCCCCCTGGCCACCTCTGCCATCCTCTCTGCCCTGATCCAGCTCGCGGGCAGCACTTCATCGTTCCTCGGCTCTCCCGCTCCCAACCTGTCGGACTCGCTCATCCCGTACCACTTGAGCAGGTACCGCTCCGCCTCGCGCGAGAGTCTGTCCTGGGAGAGATGGTCGAACTCCGCCATCTGGTCGAGCTGCCTCATGAGAAGCTCACGCTTGGCCGATATCTCGAGGCCCTCCTCGGCACGATCCGGGTAGAGGCGCATGCTTTCGATGACGCGCGGAACGATCCCACGTTTCTTCATGAGCACAGCGAGCTCCTCCTTCAGCATGACCCCGTGCGGTCGGTTGAACACGAGGCGGTTGAGCAGGAGCTCTGTCGCGATATCCTTGCGCACATCCGCATTCGCCAGCTCGGGGATGATGGCGAGCTTCTTCGCAACATACTCGATTCTGCGATCGAGCAAAAGCCTCGCCTCGTTCTCTGGCCCGGAGACCCGCACCCACACTTCGTCGCGGACCTCCGCGTTAACGCCGTGCGTCTTGAGAATGCTCGACATAGTCTCATTGGACATTTCGTAGATGGCGTCGGCACCGCGCCTGCGAAGCACTTCCACGACGAGGAGCCTTGCGATGAACTCCTGCGTATTCGGGCTCTGCTTATTGTACCAATCTCCAAGCTCCTCGACCCGTCCCTTGGATTCGCGATGCCACGATTGAATTTCCGAGAGCTGCGCCTTCACGCGCCTGACCCTGAGCCCGACGTGGAGCTCGAGCTCACCCGGCACGTCCGATCCGATGACGATATCGCCGATCGTATTTGTCGGAATGCCGTGCCTGCGGAATACCCCATCCACTACATGATCCGGTATCAGCCCCGTTTTTATACCTGCGAGGCGCGCGTGCCACGCAAGATTTTCAGATAGCTCGAGCAGCTGGTCCGAGCCCACGAAGTTGAGTATCACGTTGTAGCCCTTGAGTTGACTCTGGATATGCAGGACAGTGAGAGTTCGCTCCAAATCGGATTGTGGCGGCTCGGGCGGAGTATATGGATGATCGAGCCTGAATGGATAATCGTCGGGCACGTTGTCGCTTCTCCGAGCTGCCTCCAGAAACTCCTCTGCGCCGCGGCCTTTTAAGAAACCTTCGACCCTTCCGCTAAACCACTTCACGGCCCCGACCAGCCAGCCATTGTCCTTCGGCTTGACCGGGGGGATCGGCTGCTGCTGCTCTGCGGGTGCGGCCCCGCCGGGGGCTTGCGCTGGTTGTTCTGCCTGATCAGGCTGGCGGCATACCTTTTCCGCCTCCGCCGGCTTTATAATCGGAGGGGACTTTATGGGCGCTTGAGGCAGGGACTCCTGCGGGAGGCCCTCCTGCTCCCTGATCCACCTCTCCGGGATGACGAACTTGGAGAGATCGTCGGAACCTTTTTGCGAAAACTGTGCGAAGCCCCTCTTCCGCTGCTCGAAGCGCGCCTGGTCCGCAGCCGGCATGGAGGTGACGATCGCATCGCGCTCGGCAGGCGGCTTTGAGATCCAGCCCAGGAGATGGGTCGCAGCGCGGCGAGCGATCTCCCTGCGGCCGGTTGGGTCCCCTGCGCGATCGTTATGTTCCGGCATCGCCGACATCTGCTCGCAGAGCGCCTTGAACGCGGGCTCAAGGGATTTGGCGAGGGCGTCCGGCGTGCGGCGGCGCCAGACCACGTTGAATGTTCCAGCCTCCATAATATATCCGTCGCTCGCACTATTCTCTACGCTGAAGAGTTCCGCGTTTCCAAATGCTACATGTCCCCTGGCGGAAGTGGGGTTCTGTTTCCATCCGTAGACCCCATTGTTCATATCGAGCACGTATGCGTAAGCCCCGTTGCCAAGGACATCGATCTCTACCCACGCATTAAAGCGACCTGCCATCATCTTGCCGCGCACGTACCGGCTTTGTATGCCTGCTTCCTGGAGGGAAGCCTGCAGGAGCACGGGACGGTGTCTGGGACAGCGGCCGTCTGCGTTGAAGACTCCTTCCCTTATCGCGTCCACGTCTCCGCCTTGATCCTTGGCGTACGTGCTATTGACCAATTTCACGATCTGCATCGCTATTTCATCCATCCGCTTCCCGGATGTCCTGCCCTGCATGCCGATTTGCCTGGCACCCGCGATAATGCCGGATGCGCGCGGATCCTTGCCAAAATCGGCTGCGACGAGTTCCCTCCTGTAGGGAGCCGGCTCGCCGAGCTCGAAGCCTTGGCCGGGCAGTATATCTCCAAACAGCAGATACTCGTTCGCCCGCTCCTCGTAATTCCAGCGCTGCACGAGGTTTGGTTTTTGATCTTCAGGCAATGCATCGAAGTTTCGCTGCCACTCGGATAACGCGCTTCGCAGCTCGCGCTGATCCCATTCCCCGATCGCGAGCCCGGGCTCGCTTGCGCGCGCCTCTTCCGGCGGCGCTGGAGGGCGCTGGCCCTCGGGGACGGCAGGCGCCCCAGGCGGGAGCGGGGGCGGGAGGATCGTATACTTGCGCGGCGGAGGGGGGGGCGCGTTCACTTCGATATCATCTGCGCCGCCTGCGCTGTCGGGCTTGTTGCTCCTGTTGCGATAGATGCCGTAACCAAGCGCCAGAAGCGCGAGGGTTCCCAGGACTCCGACTATGATAGTTGTGTAGTCCGTGCCCTCTTTTGGCGCGGGTTCGGGCGACGCGGTCGGCGATAGCGTCACAGGCTTTGAAGTCGGGGCGTTCGTCGGCGCATCTTTAACAGGCGGCGCAAGGAAGCCCGGCTTCACCTTGTATTGTCCGAAGCGCGGCCGGTTCCTGTCCGCCATGATGCAGCAGATCTGAAAGCCGGGCTGCAGGTAATTAAGGATCTTTGGGAGGTCCTGCGGTTTCTTTGGCTCAGGCTCTATGGGCAGGACCGTGGCATAGGGGTTTCCCTGCGCGCATTCGCCGAAAAACGACGCGTCGCAGGAGCAGCCCTTTGAATCGCATGCCCTGGTAGGCGGAGCCATAGGTACCCTTACCCCTCGTATTTATTATCGGCAGGACTCGCTGAAAGTTGTGCGCTTATAATAATTTATAAGTAGGTGTAAAATATAATAAAAACCGCCGCTGGCCCTTGCCAACGGCGGTTTCACTGCCGTCACGTAATAATTCCGCTCACGCAGTCATGCTGACACCCTGACCCTTGCCCTCCATGAGGGCGGCCTGGGCCGCTGCCAGCCGCGCGATCGGCACGCGATAGGGCGAGCAGGAGACGTAATTGAGCCCTATTTCGTGGCAGAAATGCACCGAGAGTGGATCGCCGCCGTGCTCGCCGCAGATGCCGATCTCGAGGTTCGGGTTCGTCTTGCGGCCCTTCTCCACGCCGATCTTCATGAGCTGGCCCACGCCGCTTCTGTCGATGGAGACGAAGGGGTCCATGGGCAGGATCTTCTTTGTCACATATTCGCCCAGGAACTTGCCCGCGTCATCGCGCGAAAAGCCGAACGTGGTCTGCGTGAGGTCGTTCGTGCCGAAGCTGAAGAAGTCGGCGTACTTCGCGATCTCGTCGGCGGTGATGGCCGCGCGCGGCAGCTCGATCATCGTGCCGATCGTGTAAGGCACCTTGGTGCCAATGCGCGCGATAACCTCCTGCGCGACCTTGTCGCACACTGCGCGCAGCTGCTGCAGCTCATGGAAGTGCCCGACGAGCGGGATCTCGATCTCCGGGACCACGACTATCTTCTCGTCGCGCGTGAGCTCGCAGGCGGCCTCCATGATGGCCTGCGCCTGCATCGCGTAGATCTCCGGGAAAGTTACGCCGAGCCTGCAGCCGCGGTGTCCGAGCATCGGGTTGAACTCGTGAAGCTCGTTGGCCTTCTCGCGCAGCCGCTGCGCAGGGACGCCCATCTTCTTCGCGAGATCCTCCACCTCCTCGTCCGTGTGCGGAAGGAACTCGTGGAGCGGCGGATCGAGCAGGCGTATCGTCACGGGGTAGCCGGCCATCGCGCGGAAGATGCCTTTGAAGTCGCCCTTCTGCATGGGCAGGATCTTCGCCAGGGCCTTCTTGCGGCCGTCGACGTCAGACGCGAGTATCATCTCGCGCACCGCATCTATGCGGTCGCCCTCGAAGAACATGTGTTCCGTGCGGCAGAGGCCGATGCCCTCCGCACCGAAGTTGCGCGCGACCTCAGCGTCGTGCGGCGTGTCGGCGTTGGTGCGGACGTGCAGCTTCTTGAAATCGTCGGTCCACTTCATGAACGTGCCGAATTCGCCCGTGAGCTCCGGCTTGATCGTGGGAAGCTCGCCCAGCATAACCTCGCCGGTGGAGCCATCGAGGGTGATCGGATCCCCCTCCTCGATAAGTATCTCGCCTATGCGGAGCTGTTTCTTTTTAGCGTCTATCACGAGGGTACCGCAACCCGCGACGCAGCAGGTGCCCATGCCTCGCGCCACCACGGCCGCGTGCGAGGTCATTCCGCCGCGCGCGGTGAGGATGCCCTGCGCCACAGCCATGCCCTTGATATCGTCGGGCGAAGTCTCCAGGCGGACGAGTATCACCTTCTCGCCCCTGGCCACCCAGTCGGCCGCGTCATCTGCCGTGAAGACCGCCTTGCCGACCGCCGCTCCGGGCGATGCGGGCAGGCCCTTCGCCACCACCTCGCGCTTGAGCTTGGGATCGATACGCGGATGCAGGAGCTGGTCGAGCTGCGCAGGCTCCACGCGCATCGTTGCTTCTTTTTTGTCGATGAGGCCCTCGTTCACCATGTCCACGGCGATCTTGACCGCGGCCGGCCCCGTGCGCTTGCCGTTTCGCGTCTGCAGCATCCAGAGCTTGTCCTGCTGGATCGTGAACTCGATGTCCTGCATGTCGCGGTAGTGTTTCTCGAGCTTCTGGTAGATCTCCACGAGCTGCTTGTAGGGAGCTGGCATCGCCTCCTCGAGAGAGACCTCCTCGGGGGATTTCTTCGCGGCGATGTTGATCGGCTGCGGCGTGCGGATGCCGGCCACCACGTCCTCGCCCTGCGCGTTGATGAGAAACTCGCCGAAGAAGCGCTTGTCGCCGGTCGCCGGGTCGCGCGTGAACGCAACCCCGGTCGCGCAATCCGTGCCCATGTTGCCGAAGACCATCGCCTGCAAATTGACGGCCGTGCCCCAGTGACCGGGGATATTATGTATGCGCCGATACTCGATGGCGCGCGGGGTCATCCATGACTTGAAGACCGCGCCGATGCCGCCCCAGAGCTGCTCGTTCACATCTTCCGGGAAGTCCTTGCCGCAGTCGCGACGCACGACATCCTTGAAGCGGTCGCACAGCTCGCGAAGATCGGCAGCCGTGAGTTCCGTGTCGAGCTTCACGCCGCGGCGGTGCTTCACCTCGTCGATGATCTGCTCGAAGTGCTCGTCGTTGGCGCCCATCACCACGTCGCTGTACATCTGGATGAAGCGGCGATAGCTGTCATAGACAAAGCGCTCGTTGCCGGTCTTCGCGATGAGTCCCTCGATTGTATTCTTCGTGAGCCCCAGATTGAGAACCGTGTCCATCATGCCGGGCATGCTGGCGCGCGCGCCGGAGCGCACGGAGAAGAGCAGCGTATTCTTGGGATCGCCGAACTTCGCGCCCATCATCTTCTCGATGTGAGCAATGCCGTCCTTGACCTGCGCCTCGAGCTCCTTGGGATAGGTGTGCTCATGGTCGTAGTAATAGGTGCAGACCTCGGTGGTGATCGTGATGCCTGCCGGGACCGGAATGCCAAGCCCGCTCATCTCGGCCAGGTTCGCTCCCTTGCCTCCGAGCAGGTCCTTCATCTTGGCGTTGCCCTCTGCCTTGCCGGCCCCAAACGTGTACACATACTTGGTACTCATCTGTATTCCTCCTTTTGAGTTCGTCTCTCTTCCCCTCCTTTGTAAGCCTGCCCGCCGGCCGGCAGGCGGGGAGGGGGAAGGGGAGGTAGACACGAATCTACCCCTCCCTACCCTCCCCTTACAAAGGGGAGGGATTAACGCATGAATTTATTCCGCAGGTAGTCGACGAGCTTATCCATTGCGATACGATCCTGCGCCATAGTGTCGCGATCGCGCACGGTCACGGCGTTATCATTCAAGGAATCAAAATCAAAGGTCACGCAGTACGGCGTGCCGATCTCGTCGTGGCGTCGATAGCGCCGGCCGATCGAGCCCGCGTCGTCGTACTCGCTCACGAAGTGCTTGCGCACATCCTCCTCGAGCTTCCTCGCGGGCTCGCCGAGCTTGCCGGAGAGCGGCAGCACGCCTACCTGCACCGGGGCTATTGCCGGGGCAAAGCCCATGACCACACGCGTCTCTCCTCGCACGTCCTCCTCGCGATAGGCGTCGCAAAGCACCGAAAGCGCCGTGCGGTCCACGCCGACCGACGTCTCAATCACGTACGGCAGGAATTTCTCCTTGCGGCCCTCGTCAAAGTAGGTGAGGTCCTTGCCCGACTCGCGCATATGGTTGCCGAGGTCGTAGTCCGAGCGGTTGGCTATGCCCTCCATCTCCGACCAGCCGAAGGGCATCTCATATTCCACGTCCGTGCAGCCCTTCGCGTAATGCGCCAGCTCCCTGTGTTCGTGCGGACGCAGGCGCAGCTTCTCCGGCTTTACGCCGATATCCTTGAACCACGCGAACCTGTCGGAGATCCAATATTCGTACCATTTGTCCGACTCCGACGGGTGGCAGAAGAACTCCATCTCCATCTGCTCGAACTCGCGCGACCGGAATATGAAGTTGCGCGGCGTGATCTCGTTGCGGAATGCCTTGCCGATCTGGGCGATGCCGAAAGGCACCTTCATGCGACCCGCCATCTGCACGTTCTTGAACTGGGTGAAGATCGACTGGCACGTCTCGGGCCGAAGATACGCGATCGAAGCGGAATCAGCAGTTGCGCCCACGTGCGTCTGGAACATGAGGTTGAACTCGCGCGCCTCCGTAAGCTCGCCGCCGCACTCAGGGCATACATGCCCTGTGCTGCCGTCTTTGGCCGCAGGCATGTCGTCCGCGCGGAAGCGGTGTTTGCAGGCCTTGCAGTCGACCATCGGATCGTTGAAGCTCGCGACGTGACCCGAAGCCATCCATGTCTGCGGGTGCGCGATGATGGACGTATCGATGCCTACGACGTCCTCGCGCGTCTGCACCATGCGTCGCCACCACGAATCCTTGATTCGCCGTTTGAGCTCGCAGCCCACGGGCCCGAAGTCCCAGAACCCGTTGATCCCGCCGTAGATCTCGCTCGACTGGAATATGAAACCGCGGCGTTTACACAACGACACGAGCACGTCCATCTCGACCATATAAACCCCTTGAATATAGGGAAAATTGAGACGCGAGCCCTACCATGCAGCCCCCGTGCCGTCAAGAGGAAGGCCAGCAAGGCCAGTCAGGCAAGCAAAGCCAGCAAAGTTGGAATGAAATGGTTTAAAAAGACAGGCCATTACCCCTTTGCTGGCCTTACGCCTTGCTGGCCTGACTGGCCTTGCTGGCCTGACTGGCTTTTATTGGCTTTTTCCATTGCCCTCATCCCCCTCTTAAATATAATCTCCGACAAATCAGGGGGGTGAATGCGGGCCGCAATATTGGTAGCGATAGCTGCAATCATACTGGTCGTCTTCAGCTGCTCTAACGAGCGCGGCGGATTCTGCTCCCGCGTGTTCAAGATGGGCGGGAGCGGCGTGCCCGTGACGGTAGAAAGCGTCGTGGTCCGCGACGCGGCCGAGGCGATCTCGATCCCCGCGACCATAGACGCTGCGGATACTGTGGACATCCCGGTTCCTCCGGATGTGAGCATCGAGAGGGTGCTCGTAGCGGATGGAGATCGAGTGAACGCCGGCGACCCGGTCGCGCGCATCTCCGAGGACGATATCAACATGCGGCTCGGAAGGCTCCGCGCGGATCTCCGCGAGGCGCAGGTTTCGCTCGACAAGGACAGCTATGTCCTGAAAAACCGCGACAGGCTGCTGGAGGAGGAACGCATCGACCGCTCGCAATACGACAGCATCGAATCGCAGGTGCAAGCGGACGAATCGAGCATCGAGAAGCTGAAACAGGATGTGGCTCAACTCGAGGCGAAACTCACGAGCACCGTGATCACGAGCCCGATCTCCGGAATCGTGTCAAGGCGAGCCTCGCCCACTGTGGCGCAGGCCGGCATGCCGTTAATGTCCGTCACGCGCATAGACCCCGCTGTCGCGACCTTCAGGCTCAAACCTGAGGAGGCGGCGACGCTCAAACAGGGCGCGGCCGTGAGGGTCATCATGCCTGCATCGGGCGGAGAGCCGATAGACGCCAAGGTGTCCTCGGTGGACGCTCAGGCGGATCCGGTGGATAAGACCGTGGCCGCGCACGCGCAGGTGCCGAACGCGCAGGGCTTCTTCAAGCCCGGCATGCGCGTGGAGGTTGAATTCGACGGACCGAAGATGCAACGCACCTACGTCATTCCGCGCGACGCGCTCATCCGCGATCAACGCGATTACTTCGTCTATACGGTCTCGCAGGGTGCGGCCCACAAGGTGCAGGTGATCCCGGTCAGGACCTCAGGCGAGCAGGTAGAAATTTCCCGTGGAATTAAAGATGAGGACATGGTTGTGGTCAGGGGGCAGGATAAGCTCGCAGAGGGGACTGTCGTTGATATCTGGGGAAAGTGAACGACATATGGTGCGATCGTAACACCTTTGAGCATGAAAAGGGCGGATATGTTACAGCGTCTCTTAACAACACTCCTCTTGATATCGGCGCTCAGCACGCAGGCGTGGGCGTCCCCCAAGGCTGCGTATGGATGGAACCGCCTGGCGGACGGAATTCTCTATACGACATATTCTTTTCCGCTGGGCGAGGGAGAGCGCAGCACCATACATGCGTTTCAGATCGATCCCGCGAAATACAGCCTGAGCGTTGCGATTGCCGGCGACGAAAGGCTTGGAGCCACTGCGCAGGAGTTTGCAAATCGCGAGCGGGCGTTGCTTGCGATAAACGGCGGGTTCTTCACGCCAGAGCATAGATCCATCGGACTCATCGCGAGGGACGGCAAGGAAATTAGGCCTTTGCACAAGACGAGCTGGTGGAGCGTGTTTAATATCACCGACGGAACGCCCGCGATCTCAGCCCCCAAGGACTTCGTCCTAAAACCCACGACAACTGTGGCTCTCCAGGTCGGGCCTCGTCTTGTGATAGACGGCTCGATCCCGAAGCTCAAGGAAAGCGTATCAGCGCGCTCCGCCATCGGCATCACGCCGGACGGGAAGATCGTGATCGCGATAACGCAGGGAATGGGCATTTCCATGAACGAGCTGGCGCGGCGCATGAGCGCTGCGCGCTATGATGGCGGCCTTGGGTGCCCGAACGCCATGGCGCTCGACGGCGGCAGCTCATCCCAGCTCTATGCGAAGATAGGCAAATTCGAGCTCTCGCTCGACGGCCTCGCCAGCGTCACGAATGCGATCGTTGTGAAACCTTATCACTGAATCGTTTTTTAATTGGTGCCAGGCACATTGACCTCCCTAGACCTCCAAAACTGACGCAGGCCGCTAAGAAGATCTTAAGCGACCAGCTTCGCGGGCCAAAAACGGCTCCATGATACATGCTTCAGGATTATATTAGAGATAAGATCGATAAATTGTCGACACTTGACGGAATCTGCATAGACCTGTTCACGTTTCTAGTGAAAGAACCCACAATAATCACCTATCAATGTTTCAAATACTTCACCTTCATGCGCTCGATAAAATCTGCTGAACCATAAAACAACTTGCGAAGCCCTGTTCTTATAGCTTCGGCTTCTACTGTGCCCATTGAACCATCCACCATAAGGATTAATTGGCGCTCACGCTCGGCCCGATCATCGCCCAGCATCAAGTACACCGTATCCTCAGTTACACAGAAATCGAGTTTTTTCCCCTTGGCATAAAATTCAAATGTGCTGAATCTCTCGTCCTCCGAGGCCCTCTTGCATAAACCCGCCTTCACCCCGTTATTGTAGATATACCACACACATCGTTCAGCATGTTCGTCGCTCTGAACTATTGTCGCATGATACCGCTCGCCCCAAAGATGCCCTGTCACTGCATTCCGTCTGTTGATACGCTTTGCTATCTGGTTATTGATGAACCACATGATCCTATCGACATTTGACGAAGGCGTCATGAGCTTGAGGTGATAGTGGTTGTCCATCATCTTGAAATGTTCGATTTTTACGTCGTAGCGCTTTGTGGCATCGGTGAGGACACCTATTATGATCTTGTACGTCCATTTCTTGAATATGAAGGCTCTGCCGTTTGTCCTAGTGGTTATGTGATAAGGATATTCGTCCTGTCGTATGCGGTGCGGCCTAGGCATACCTTACAGATAAGCAAAAGGCGGGCCAGGATTACGACCTTTATATATCAGTGAGTTATGTCTCGGCAGGTGCAGCGTATCTGGCCACCGCTGCTGCGTTTTCGTGCCTGGCACTTTTGAAAACTTGGTGAAAACTTGGTGCCTGGCACCTACTTCAGGGCATCGTCGTGCTCATTCGTTGCGGCGTTTCAGCCCATTTCCATTATCTTCTTCGAGCGGTGGAACAACGTGGGGAGTATCCTCGAGGCTGCTCACCATGGGGTAGGTGCCGCCTATCGCAATGAGTGGAACAACATGAGGAGTATCTGAGAGGCTCCTCACCATGGGGTCAAGGCCGCCTGTCGCATCATCTTCTTCGAGCGGTGGAACAACAAAAGGGGTATCCGCAATGGTTCTGACCGCGGGAAAATCTTCGGGTTCGCCCAGGAAAAGGGCTAGAAATTCAGCCTCATTACCTTTGATCGGCTTGAGTTTGAGCCCACTTGGCCTGCCGCCATGCAGCAAAGAGTCATTCTCGTTGCGCTCAGAAGGCGGAATATAGATGGAAGCGCTGTCGGTATCGACAGGCGCCTCTCTCGTTAAGAACCGACATCTGAAGACTTATGGTTGCCCTCTCGCCTACTTATTCATCGACATCAGGAATTCCTTGTTGGTCTTGCAGGGCGCCAGCTTGTCGAGCAGGAA
>Ga0265296_1003118_pt1 | contig 15835 bp, 12 predicted proteins | sample MunlanPumphouse1_FD_189073 | JGI IMG/M metagenome (GOLD analysis project Ga0265296, IMG submission 189073) | Groundwater microbial communities from a municipal landfill in Southern Ontario, Canada - Pumphouse #1 | ecosystem: Environmental > Aquatic > Deep subsurface > Groundwater | place... | reverse complement strand
GTTTTCGCGACATTGATCGTCTGCAGCGCGAGATAGGGATAAAGACCCTCGACCCCGCCCTCGACGCCAAAGCCTGATTGCTTGTTTGCGGGGAATGGCACCTGCGGGTCGAGTGCGCAATGCTGGTTGACCCAGACGCTACCGCTTTCGAGCTTGGCCGCGACTTTGGTGGCGGCAGCGACGTCGCTGCCCCAGACCGAGCCGCCGAGCGCGAAGGGCGAGGCGTTGGCGCGCGCCACGGCATCGTCGACATCGCTGTAGCGGATGATCGGGAGGATCGGTCCGAATGGTTCCTCGTCAACGATTGCCGATCCGTCGGCCACGTCGCGCACCACGGTCAGCGGCACGAAATAGCCCGGTCCCCCCCCGACGTCGCCCCCAGCGACGATCTTGCCCGCCTTGCCAGCCTCCGCAAGATAATGGAGGACCTTCTCAAATTGCGCCTTGTTCTGCACCGGTCCGAACTCGGCCGCCGCATCGCTTCCCGGCGCGAGTTTGGCTGACGACGCCAAGCCCGCGATCGCATCGCACATCGCATCATACAGGCTGTCGTGGACATAGAGCCGCTTGATCACCGCGCAGACCTGGCCCGAATTGAAGAAGGCGAAGGCGAAGATCGCGGGGGCGATCGCCGCAACATCGGCATCGGGCAGCACGATCGCCGCGTCATTCCCGCCGAGTTCGAGCGTCACGCGTTTCAGCGTCGGCGCCGCCGATGCCATGATCTTGCGCCCCGTCTCGGTGGATCCGGTGAAGGTGATCTTGGCCACATCCTCGTGCGCGACGAGCAAGGCGCCCGCATCGTTGCCGCCCGACAGGATATTGACGACACCCGGCGGCACAACCTCGGCCCATAGCTCGCCGAGACGAAGCGTCGTCAGCGGCGTCGTCGGCGCGGTCTTGACGACGATCGTGTTGCCCGCGGCGAGCGCGGGCGCGATCTTGTTGGCCGCGATAAAGACGGGCGCGTTCCACGGCACGATCGCCCCCACCACGCCGAGCGGCTTGCGGTGCAGCTCGACCCGGCGCGTATCATCCTCGACGATCAGCTCGGGCTGAATATCGAGCCCGGCGTAATAATTGAGATAGCCGGTTGCGAGATGGAGGATTTCGAACTGCGCGAGCGCCATCGGGCGGCCGGTTTCCTGAACGAGCAAGGCACAAAGCTCTTCGGCATTTTCCGCGACCTTGGCAGCCATCGCGCGCAGAACGTCACCGCGCGCGCCGGGCGCGAGATCGCGCCAGGCGGGATAGGCCGCCTTGGCGGCAGCAACCGCACGTTCGACGTCGGCCGCATCCGCGTCAGGAACCTGAGTGAAGGCGGCGCCGGTGCACGGATCGACGACGTCGAGCGTCCGGCTCCCTTCCAAAAGTTCTCCGCCAATCAGCATCCGGACCATGTCACTCTCCTCATTCTCAGGCGGTCAGAGCCACCCGATTATCATCATTGTTCGTCTCGGGCGCCGCCGCGGCATTGCGGAACCGCTCGGCCACGCTCGCCTCGAGTGCGCGCACGCGGTCGACCGCGGCTTCCTTCACATGGCCATAGCCACGGATCTGCGCCGGCAGGCTTGCCGCTTCGACAGCGAACTTGTGGTTGGACGCGTTGAGCACCGCAATCATGCCGCGCAGCCTAGCTTCATATTCGTCGATCAGCGCGCGCTCCATCTTCCGCTCGGCCGTGTAGCCGAAAGGGTCAAGCGCAGTGCCGCGCAGTTTCTTGCCCTTGGCGAGCCATGGAAACAACTTGCCGACCCAGGGTCCGAATTCGCGCTTCAGCAGATGGCCGGTCTCGGGATCGCGCTTCGAAAAGAGCGGCGGGGCGAGATTGTAGCGCAGCTTCGCGCCATCCTCGAAAGCCGCCGCAAGCTCGCGCCGGAAGGCGGGATCGGCATGCAGCCGCGCGACCTCATATTCATCCTTATAGGCCATCAGCTTGACGAAGTTGCGCGCCACCATGACGGCGAGTGCCGTGCTGCCGGAAAGCACCCGTTCCTCGGCGGCGGCGACCGCATCGACGAGCGAGCGATAGCGCGCCGCATAGGCGGCATCCTGATAGGCGGTGAGCAAGGCCGTGCGGTGCGCGACGATGTCAGCCAGATCGGTGAGCGGCTGAAAATTCGGCTCGGTCTTGGTCGCAGCGACGGCCGAATTGACCCTGTCGGGATCGACAACAAGAAGGCGGCCGAGCGCGAAGGCCGACTGGTTGAACGCGATCGCAACGCCGTTGATCTCGACCGCGCGCGCGATCGACGCCGGCGAGACGGGAAGCAATCCGAGCTGCGACGCATAACCCAGCATGAAGAGATTGGCGGCGATCGTATCGCCGAACAGCGCGAGCCCGAGCCCCGTCGCATCGACGCCGTGCAGCGCCGCCGACAGTTTCTGGAGGCGTCCGACAAGCAGGCTCTGGTCGAGTATGAGGTCGGGATTGCGCTGAAACGCCGGCGTCGGGGTGATACGCGCATTGACAACCGTCGTCGTTCGCACGTCCGACAGGGTGACGACGGGCTCCTTGGCCAGCGCCGCGACGGCATCGAAAGCCAGCGCAAGATCGGCTTCGCCGGTGCCGAGCTTTTGCGCTGCAAGATCGCTTGCCACCGCCGCAATGCGGACATGGCTGTAAACCGCGCCATTTTTCTGGCTCAGCCCCGTCATGTCGAAGACCGAGCAGGCCAGCCCCTCGAGATGCGCCGCCATGCCGAGCAGCGCGCCGATCGTCACGACGCCGGTCCCGCCGATCCCGGAGACCATGATGTTGAACGCGCCATCGGCCAGTGCACCCAGTTCCGGCTCGGGCAGGTCCGTCTGCGCCTCGCCCGCAAGCGCGGAAACCTTGGGCTTGCGGGGTTCGGCGTCGAGCACCGTGATGAAGCTCGGGCAGAAGCCTTTGACGCAGCTATAATCCTTGTTGCAGTTAGACTGGTCGATCTGGCGCTTGCGGCCAAGCTCGCTTTCCTTGGGCCAGACGCTGACGCAATTCGACTGGACCGAACAGTCGCCGCATCCCTCGCACACGGCGCTGTTGATGAACATGCGCTTCGCCGGATCGGGGAATTTGCCTCGTTTGCGGCGGCGGCGCTTTTCGGCGGCACAGGTCTGCTCATAGACGATGACGGTGACGCCCTTCACCTCGCGGAGCTCGCGCTGCAACGCATCGAGTTCGTCGCGGTGGTGGACGGTCACGCCTTCGCCGAGGCCGCTGTTTGCATCGTAGAGGTCGGGGCGGTCGGTGACGACGATGCAGCGCTCGACCCCTTCGGCAAGCACCTGCCGCGTCACGTCGCCGGGCGTGAGCGGCCCGTCGACCGGCTGCCCGCCGGTCATTGCGACCGCGTCGTTGAAGAGGATCTTGTAGGTCATGTTGACCTTCGCCGCGACCGCCCCGCGGATCGCCAGCAGACCCGAGTGATAATAGGTGCCGTCGCCGATATTCTGGAAGATGTGCGGTGTCTTGGTGAAATAGGCGAGGCTGTACCAGTGCGCTCCCTCGCCGCCCATCTGCGTGTTGGGCAACATTTCGGGGCCCGAATACATCGCCATCGCATGGCAGCCGATCCCACCGCCGGCGAGGCTGCCGTCGGGAAAGCGGGTGCTCGTATTGTGGGGGCAGCCCGAACAAAAATAGGGTGCCCGCACAGCGTCGCCAGGCTTCTGGTTCGCAACCTTGGTCATCGCCGTCCGAAGCGCAGAAACGCGATCCGCGATCGCAGGCGGCTCGCTTCCAAGTCGCCGCAGCCGCTCGGCAATCACGAGTGCCAGCTGGAGCGGATCGAGTTGCTCGTCGCTCGGGATCATGAAGGCGCCCGTCTCGTCGCTCTTGCCGACGATCGGCGGCGCTCCGGACCGACCGTAGAGGATCGCCTTCGCCTGCGCCTCGGTCAGTCCGTCTTTTTCCTCGATGAACAGGAGTTCGGACTGACCGGCTGCAAATTCAGCGAGGCCTTCGCGCTCGACGGGATACATGCAGCCGAGTTGGTACAGCGAGATCCCGATCGCCGCAGCTTCTGCATCATCGAGGCCAAGCAGCTTGAGCGCCTGTCGCGCGTCCTGCACGGCCTTGCCCGTCGCGACGATGCCGAGCTTTCGGGCGCCATTGTCGATCAGCACCCGGTCGATGCCGTTGGCGCGCACGAATTTCTCGACCAGCGGCCAGCGGAAACGCTTGGCAACGATCTCCGACTGGACCCTGTCGAGATGGGTCGGGAAATTGTGAAAGCCGTTGGCGGGCGCGGCGCCGCGTTCGGGCAGCACGGGTCCATTGTCCGGCCGTGGCAGCTCGACCGTCATCGTCTGCTCGAGCACTTCGTTGCACATTTTGAAGCCGGTGAAGAGCCCGGTATAGCGCGACATCGCCCAGCCCAGCAGGCCAAATTCGAGGACGTCCTGAACGTCCGAAGGCGCGAGGATCGGCATGCCAGCATGCATCAGAGCGACTTCGCTCTGATGCGCGACGGTCGAGGATTTGCCGCTATGGTCGTCGCCCGCGACGATCAGCACACCGCCGTTCGGGTGCGAGCCTGCGATATTGCCATGCTTGAACGGGTCGCCCGAGCGGTCGACGCCCGGCCCTTTGCCGTACCAGAGCGCGAAGACGCCGTCCTTCGTCGCATCGGGGATGCCCGCCAGCATCTGCGTTCCCCAGACCGCGGTCGCCGCGAGATCTTCGTTGACGCCCGGCTGGAACATCACGTCCATGCTCTCGAGCAAATCCTTCGCGCGCCATAGTTCCTGATCATAGCTACCGAGCGGCGAACCGCGGTAACCCGAGATGAACCCGCCGGTATCGAGACCGGCGCGTGTGTCACGTTCCTTTTGCAGCATCGGCAGGCGCACGAGCGCATGCGTGCCGGTCATCAGCACGGTGCCTTCATCGATCGTATATTTGTCGGTCAGCTTCACGTCACGCATGAGATAAGAGCCTTCGGGATTCGTCCGGGCGATAAGCGGCACCATGGTCCGCCAGATACGCTCTGAAACTTGTTTCGAACTCGGCGATGACGACACAGGTGCTCGAACGCGCACGCATTGTGGCCAGCCAATCATCGAGCCCGCCGATCTCTCCGATGATCGAGCGGCGATATGTGAAGCGTGTCACGCGGTCGGCGATGTCGAGGTTATAATAAGCGAACAGATCGACCTGCCCGGGACGATGCCCGAGAAAAAATGGCTTGGGCACGAGAAGCTGCGATAGGGCAGCCGTCGCCCGATCGAGTATCGCCCGCACCGCCAGCTCCGTCGAAGGCAGGTTTGCACCGCCCATGAATACGCCGGCGAAAAGCTGACGCACCTGCGCCTCAACATATAGCTGGATGATGTTGATCGTCTGCCGCGCCCGAGCGCGCGCAAATGGCGGGTCCGGTCGGAGCGGCAAACCGGGAAATGCGTCGTCCAGATAATCGAGGATCGCGACGGTCTCGCTGAGGCACCCCTCCCCTGTCTCCAGCACCGGGATCTTGCCGAGTGGGCTTATCGCAAGGAATTCCCCCTCCTGCGAGGAGCGCGTGGGGACGAACTCGAACGGCACATCCTTCTCCAAGAGCGCGGCGCGCACGATGTTGACATAATTGCTCACCGGATAGCCGAGGAGACGAAGGCTGGTCATGGACGCAGGTCCAATATCTTGCCGGGGTTCAGGATGTTGCCGGGATCGAGAAGGCGTTTGATTTCCACCATCAGCCCGCGCTCATCCGGCGAGCGCGAAACGTCGAGCCAGGGCTTCTTTTCGAGACCGATGCCATGTTCGGCCGAGATAGATCCATTGATCGGCCGGAGCGGTTCGTAGACGCACGCCTCGACGCCGTGGCGGTCGCTCTCGCCGCCCGCACCGATCGCAATATGGAGATTGCCGTCGCCCATATGGCCGAGGAAGGCGATTTTGCCGTCCGGCCAACGGTCCCTGAGCATTGCCGTCACCGCCGCGATATAGTCCTGCATCGCGCCCACCGGGAGCGAAACGTCGAAGGCATAGAAGGGCTGGAACTCCCGAACGACATGCTCGAGATCCTCGCGGATTTCCCATATCTGCTGGCGCTGGGCTTCTGACCGGGCGAGGACCGCATCATCGAAATAGCCGCGCTCGCCGGCTTCGCCGAGTACGGTCTCGAAAAGCTCGGTGTCGCGTTCCTGCTGCGACCCAAGCATCTCGATGATCGCATAATAGGGCTGGTCAGCGGACAGCGGCGGCGCATGTTTGCCGGCGCCGGTGTTGACCCGGTAGAAGCTGTTGTCGATGAGCTCGAACGCGCTCAGCAGCCCCCCGAAGCTCTGGTCGACGAACCTTAGCAGATTGACCATCTGGTCGAAATTCGAAGCGCAGACGATGGCGGTGTTTGAGCTCGACGGGCGCTCGCGAAGGCGCAGGACCAGCCGCGTGATAACGCCCAGCGTCCCTTCGGAACCGATAAAAAGCTGCTTCAGATCGTAGCCCGTGTTGTTCTTGATCATCTGGTTGAGCGACGAGATAATCCGCCCGTCGGCGAGCACCGCTTCGACACCGAGCACCTGTTCGCGCATCATCCCGTAGCGGATGACACGCATGCCTCCGGCATTGGTCGAGGCATTTCCTCCGAGCTGGCACGATCCGCGCCCGCCGAGATCGAGCGGAAAGGTGAGCCCATGATCCGCCAGCGCATTTTCCAGCGTGTCCAGTATGACCCCGGCCTGCACCGTCGCGGTCCGGTTGACCGGGTCGATCGATTCGATCTCGGCCATGCGCTCCATGGAGAGAATGATCTCACCCTGTTTCGTTTGTGTCGCTCGAACCCAGCCTGACATGCCGCCTTGCACGACAACGGGTTGACCCGCGTCGTTGCAGGCCTTGAGAATCGCCGCGACGTCGGCCGTTGTCCGCGGCCGGACTATGGCGTCCGCCTCGATCCGGTCCATGAAATAGCCGGGATAGCGTGACGAGACCGCTTCGCCGGTCAGCACCCCGCCGTCGCCGACAATAGCGCGAAGCGTATCGAGGAGCCGGAGATCGGCTCGCATGGCGGGACCCGTTTCGTTCACAACGTCACCAGCACATCGTCGCCGTCGACGCGAGCCGGGAAGCGTTGAAGGATGATGGAATCGTCCTCGCCGCAGAGCCCGGTTTTCAGGTCGAAAGTCCACCCGTGCCACGGGCAGGTGAGGACGCATTTCTCGACCTCGCCTTCATGAAGCGGGCCCTCGGCATGCGGGCACTGGCCTTGAGTCGCCACCACTTCCCCCTCGCAGAGGAACAGCGCGACCTCAACGCCCGCGATCTCGGTCAACACCGGCTCGCCCGCTTCGAGGGCAGCCAGTGACCCCGCGCGATGTTCGGTCCCGCTCATCGGGCCTTGAACCGAACCGGAAGCGTCTTGGGACCTCGCGCGAAATAGCTGTCCATCCACTGGACCTCGTCGCTGATCGGCAGCAACTCTTCGAAGCGCTCAAGGAGAATCTGGAGAGCGGCGCGGGCTTCCATTCGCGACAGAAAGGACCCGAGGCAGAAGTGCGGCCCTTGCCCAAAGGACATGATTTCTTTGGGGTTGCGGTCCCACCTGAAACGTTCGGACTCCTCGAACTTGCGTTCGTCATGATTAGCCGAACCAAGCAGGGGCAGGACCAGCGAGCCTTTGGGGATCGTAGTGCCGGCGAGCTCGGTGTCGCACATGGTATGCCGGAACAGCATCTGGACCGGGCCGTCGAAGCGAAGCACTTCCTCGAGCACCGTCGGGATCCGCGCCGGGTCTTCGCGCACGGCCGCCAGCGCGTCGGGGTTGCGCTTGAAGTGCGCGAAGGTGATGCCGAGAAGATTGGTTGTGGTCTCGACGCCGCCGATGAGCAGCAGGATCGCGAGATTGAGGACCTCGCTGCGGGTCAGGCGCTCGCCATTGACCTCGGCAAGGATGAAGCCGCTGATCAGATCGTCGCGCGGCTCGGCAAGTCGCTGGTCATAGATATCTTCAAAATAGGCGCGGATCGCCTTCGAGCTCCGATCGATCTCGGCCAGGCGCTCGGGGCCATAGGCCGCGCGGTTACCTGCGGAAAGCAGGTCGTCGACCCAATGCTTGAAGTCGACGCGCTTCGCGAGGTCCACGCCAATGACGTCCGCAACGACCGAGACCGGAAAGAGCGCGGAAAACTCCCAGACGAAGTCGAACTCGCCCGATTCTCCATGCTTCTCGAAGATCGCGTCGATGAGCTCGTTAGCGACCGATACGATCTTTCCCTGGAGCGCGCCGACACGGCTCGGGACGAACGCGCTGTTTGCGAGCTTGCGGATGCGCATATGTCCCGGCGGATCGAGCGAGATCATCGGTGCGACTTCGGGGACCGGGTCATACTCGCCGAGAAGCGCCGGCCAAAACTGCGAGGAGGAGTAAGTCTTGCCATCCTTCAGCACCGCCGTGACGTCGTCCCAACGCGACACCGCATATCCCTGCATGGTCTCTAGCCAGTGCACGGGCGCCTCGGAGCGCAGCTGGGCATAATGCGGGTAAGGGTTTGAGGTGATCGCCGGATCTAGTGGATCGTAGGTGACCGGCGGCTTGTTGATTGCGAGGACGTCGCTCATTGCGCGGCCTCCGCGACCGGTACCGCGCCGAGCTGCTGAAACACCGGGATCGCATCCCAAATGCTGCGCTCAAGAACTATCTTGCCCGCTTCGTTCCAACCCATGACGGTAACGCCGCGGGTCTTTGTGATCTTTCCGGCGGCTGGTAGGCCGAGAAAATCCCCCGCATGCTTCGTCTCCCAAGTCCACTGGAAGGACCCGAGCCGATCGTCTCCGACATAATCGAAGACATCGAACTTGTTGTAGCTGGCCTCAGGATCTTCGATAATGAAGCCTTCGAAGAAGCTACGGAGCGCCGCGAGGTCGCCATTGATTTGCAGGCCGAAATTGACATCCTCGAACTGGATGCCTGGATCATAGAGCGTCATCAGCTCGTCGGTGCCGTCAGCAAAAAGGCCGATCCAATATTGCGCCCATTTGAGATTCATCTTCTCTCTCCAAAAACTGCCCCGATATATTTCGGGTGCCTGAACTGTCTTCGCTGCCGCCGGACCATGCAAGGCCCGAGGCCATCGATGCGACGTTATGGGGCAAGCCTAAAGGTCCCCGATTTGCCCCGCTATATCCGCGCGGAACATCGCGTGCCTTTTCGTGCCAAAAATATCGGTCCCGCCACCGCAGATTAGCGATGTTGCAACGCAACAAAGCCAAAAATTGGGCAAGGATGAGCGAATCATTTGTCTCGCTCGGACAATCGCTGTCACGCACGGGCATTTCAATGAGAAGGCATTGCTGGTCTTTAGATCCCCAGTGGTAGACCATCGTCGGGGCAGAAACTCCGGACACAAGATGGAACCGTCGGGAGAGGGATTGACATGCTAAAGACCATATTTCTGCGCGCATCTTCGGCCGCGGCGCTAGCCGCCCCGCTCATCTGTTCCCCCGCGATGGCGCAGACCGCGCCGGCCGCGGAAGGCACCAGCACGGGCGTCGAAGAGATCATTGTGACCGCAACGAAGCGCGACGAAAATCTCGTGCAGGTGCCAATTTCGGTCAGCGTCGTCACCGAATCAGCGATCGCCGAACGCGGCATCACCCGACCGGCCGACTTCCTCGGCGCGACCCCCAACGTCACCTTCATCGAGGACAATGCGGGCGAGGCCTATATCAACATCCGCGGCCAGACGTCGGTTCGCAACTCGGATCCCAACGTGGCGATCGTCATCGATGGCGTCACCCTGTCGAGCGTCAAGCCGTTCAACCAGGACCTCTTCGGTATCCAGCAAATCGAAGTTCTGAAGGGACCGCAGAGCGCGCTCTACGGCCGAAACGCCGCCGCGGGCGCGATCGTCGTGACGACCAAAAAGCCGGGTGACGAATTCGAGGGCAATGTCGTTGCGGCTTATGGCAACTTCGACACGAAGCGCATCAGCTCGACCCTGAGCGGTCCGCTCGGCGAGAATCTCGGCTTCTCCGTCGCGGGATCCTTGCGCGACACCGACGGCCCGTTCACGAACATCGTCACCGGCGAAAAGGTCCAGCGCTTCACGAGCTACAACGGCCGCGGCCGCCTGCTCTATGATAATGACAATGGCCTCACGATCGATTTCAAGGTCGGCGGACACAAGTCCAATGGCGGCGGCAGCGCCTATAATGCCCAGATCGCCGGATCCGGTATTGGCGGCCTTCCCGCCGATCCTCCGGTACTCGACGCCAATTTCGCCGACATGGATTTCGTCTCGAATGTCCGCGGAAAGTTCCGCGAGAATTTCATCGATGCGACGCTCAAGATCGATTACGACTTCGATTGGGCCACGCTCACGTCGATCTCCGGCTTCAATCGCCTCAACCAATATTTCGCGAGCGACTCACCGCCCTACGTCCCCGACAGTGGAACGGCAGGCGCGAACGTCCAGCAATATACTTATCTCGACAAGAATTATTCGCAGGAAATCCGGCTGACCTCGGCGTCGGACGGCCGCTTCCGCTGGCAGGTCGGCTTCTATTACTTGCGCTTCACGCGTAACCAGACGAGCAAGATCAGCATCGACAGCGACGGCATGCTGCCCGAAGATCCGCGGGTGATCGACCCGGTGGGATCGACCCGCCCGACCGTGTCGTTCAGCAATCCGCTCTACCGCACAACGAGCTACGCACCCTTCGCGAGCGTACAGTTCGATGTTACCGATCAGCTCCACCTCAATCTGGCAGGCCGCTACGACACCGAAAAGCGCTCGATCGCCGAAGATGCATCATCCGCGATCAACCCGCTCACCGGGGTCAGCTATAACAATTGCATCGCGCTCACCGGACAGACGATTGACCAGTGCAACGCGACGCGCACCTTCAAGCAGTTCGAGCCGAAGGCGAGCATTTCCTACGAGATTTCGCGCGACGCCAGCGTCTATGCCAGCTTCGGCAAGGGGTTCAAGTCGGGCGGCTTCAACCCGATCGGATCGCGGCAAGCCCTGATTGCTGCGGCCCAGGCCGCAGGGCTCCCCGCCAGCTCGGTCTATGTGCAGGACGGCTTCGACAAGGAAGTGTCGACCTCCTACGAGATCGGCGCGAAGGCGCGGCTTTTCGATCGCCGTCTTGCGATCAACGCGGCGGTATTCAAGACCGATATCTCGGGCGCCCAGCAGTTCGAATTCTACCCTACGGTCGGCCTCCAGACGACGATCGGCATCGACAAGGTCAAGCTGAAAGGCTTCGATGTCGACTTCGATCTTCAGCTCCCGACCGGCACCCGCCTGTTCGGCGGATATGGTTATACCCACGGCCGCGTCAGCAATTTCCTGGGCAACCCCGCCTTTAACGGCAATGTCGCTCCGGGCGCTTTCAAGTCGACGCTCACGCTTGGCGCAAGCCAGACGATCGAGCTTGGCGGCGACCTCAAGCTCGTTCCGCGAATCGAGTTCAACCACTTTGGTTCGATCTGGTGGGACGTCGCCAATACGCCCGGGACCCAGCGGAAGCCGCTTAGCCTTCTCAAGGCCCGGCTCTCCCTCAAGAGCGGCGACCGCTGGGAAATATCGGCCTTCGGCGACAATCTCACCAATGAGAAATATTTCCAGGAAGTCGTGCCGCTGCTTGGCTTCTTCACGGTGAACTACCGGGGCCCGACGCGCTCTTACGGCGTCGAAGCTCGCCTGAACTTTTGATCAAAACGGCGGCGCACCGGGCTTCGGCCTGTGTGCCGCCGATCGTGCAGGTGATCCCATGACCCCGAACACCATCGACAAGGATCGCCCGACGTCGGACTGGATGGCGGAGCTCAGCCGCCGCTTCCCGGTCGAGCGCGAAGTCGACCGCGTGCTCCGGCGCAAGCTGGAGATGCGGGCGGGTCCGCCGTTCTCCGGTGCCGGGCTCGACAGACTCGTCGCGGGGGTCGAGGCGCTCATCGCCGCGCGGCACAAGAGTCCCTTTTCCATCGTCGACCCCCATTGGCTGACGGGCGGCGCCTCCAAGCTGCAGATGGCCTTTACGCTGGAATGGACACCGCCGGGCGGGTCGCCTTCGCGCACCAAACTCGTCCTGCGGATGGAACCCGCTGCCTCGGTGTGCGAGACGAGCCGGCTTCGCGAGCATCAGATGCTCGCGATGTTCGAGGGCGTCGTCCCCGTGCCAACGGCCTATTGGGTCGATCCGGCCGGCGAATTTCTTCCCTATCCCGCGCTTGTCTATGGATTTAGCGAGGGCGTCACAAAGCCCTCGCACTCGGTGAGCAACGTCACCGGCCTCGGCACCAATCTCGGGCCCGATCTTCGTGAGCGCCTAGCGCCGCATTTCCTGTCGCAGCTCGCGACAATCCACAGCGCGCGCGTCGATGCTCCCGGACTCACGGCGTTCGACCGTCCCGATACGCCGACACGCTCAGCCGAATGGGCGCTGAACTGGTGGGAGCGCGTGTGGGAGGAAGACGCCGGCGAGGACGTGCCGCTGATGCGTCTCGCCGCAGGCTGGATGCGCGGCAATCTTCCGGAGAACGACCGTCTGTCGATCGTCCATGCGGACTTCCGGACTGGGAATTTCCTGTTCGACGAAAAAGACGCAAGAATTACGGCCTGGCTCGACTGGGAGCTTGCTCATATTGGCGACCGGCACGAGGACTTGGCCTGGACGATGAGCCCCGCCTTCGGCCACTATGCCGAAGAGGGCGGAGCGTTTCTAACTTGCGGACTTTTGCCCGAAGCCGATTTTCTTGACCGTTACGAGATTGCCTCGGGTTTGTCGGTCAATCACGCGACCCTCCGCTTTTACCGTGTGCTTGCGGCCTATAAGGCCATCGCGATCGTGCTTGGCGCTGGCTTTCGGAATGCGCGTAACGGCAAGTCGCATCAGGATGTCCTCCTCGTCTGGCTCATGGGACTCGCCTATCCGCTGCTCGACGAGCTGCGTTCGCGTCTCGAAGAAGTCATCTGATGCAGATCAGGGCCGAACTCGCGCTGCAGGCCGTGCTCAAATCTCTGACCGAGGTCATCGCTCCGGCCGTCGATCCCGGTGACAAGATGGCGCAGGAGCAGATCGGCCTCGTCATCGGGCTGCTGACGCTCGTCAAGTCGAGGCTGCCTGGCGCTTTTGCCTATGACTGCGACGAACTTGCGCGGTTGACCGAACTGGCAACGGCGATCGCGCCTCCCGCCGGATCGGACGCTCTCCAGCAGGCGCTCGATCGCGGCGCCAGCACGCTGGAGCGCGCGCAGGCGTCCCCCGCGGATCTGACCACGGCAATCGAGGCCCTTCGCAGGGCGATCGGCGATGCCGCCAGCGCACTGCCTGCGCGCAGCGACGCTGCCGGGCGAGCCGCGGTGCGTGCGCTGCTGGATGCGTCCTCGGCGCAGCTCCTTCGCGAAAGAAGCTGGGTGTCGATGCAGGGATGGGAAAGCGATCCCGGATCGCTGCCCGACCTCGAAATGCTCATCTCCGGTGCAGCCGATAAGGGGACGAGCCCATGATCCGGGCGGAAGATGCCGCGTTCCATCCCGTTCCGGACGAACACCGCGAAACTTGGGCCGAGACCAACTACTTCCCGTTCTGGATTCCGGATGCCGGGTTGTCGGGCGCCGTTTATAACGTCTTTCGCCCGGGCCTCGGCGTGTGCCTCAGCGATATCACGATCTTCGACCACTGCGCGTCCCACTGGGAAGGGCTCGCCTACACCGACAACCAGCAGCACATCCCCTGCCCCGCCAGTCTTGCGCATTATTCGCTTCGCAACGGTCTCACGGTCGAGGCCTTGAACGCCCCGCAGGATTACCAAGTCGACTATGTCGGCATCGACGACACCGAATTTCACTTCCGCTTTCGCGGCTTGATGCGTCCCCAGGATTTCAACGATCCCAATCAGGATCCGCTGACGCCGAAGCAAGGCGCAGGCGGCGCCTGGGACAAGGCTTTCGACGGCCATTTCGACATGACCGGGCGGATAGACGGCGAACTCAAACTGCGCGGCGTCGCGCACAAGATCGCTTGCCTCGCGACGATGGATCATAGCTGGGGACCGCGGGCTGAGCGCAACAACGGCAGCGCAGTCTTCATCCAGGCCCATTTCGGCGACGATCTGTCGGTGAATGCGTTGATGATGCTTGATCCCGCCGACATGACGCGCTTCGGTCCGGTCCTGCACGGCTATGTCATGCGCGCAGGCCAGGTGAAGGCCCTCGTTGCCGGCGAAGGACAAAGCGAACGAAGCGGCTTTCGTCCTGATCGCTTCGACCTGACGGTCGAAGACGAGGATGGTGCAAGCCTCGCTCTTTCCGGCCATTTCGAGACATGGGCCCCTTGGGCGCCCTACGCCAGCGTGCTTTACTATCAGGGCATGGCCCGCTGGGAGCATGAAGGCCGGATCGGCACCGGTGCGTTTCAGGAAGTCATCAGTCGGGCGGCGATCGCCCGCCTCGGTCTCGCGCGATAAGGAGAGCGTCATGAACCTCGAATGGGAACAAAATTGGCTCGAGCTCTTCGACAACCGGCTCGAGGAGTTGATGGCCAATTATCCCGAACGTTTCGAATATGAGGATATGAACTTCGGCGTGCGGATCGACAACGACCGCGAGGCGCTGCGGCGCTGGTTCAAGACGTTCGAAAATGCCGATCCGAACGCATCGCGGCATATCTTCAACGCCGCGCGCTACCATGGCGACGAGCGCGGCGGGTGCCTCGAATGGACATGGGAAATCGATCACCGGACCGATTTTCTGGAACTGCCGGCGGCGGGAAAGAAAACATTCGTTCGCGGGATGACGATCCACGCGTTCGAGGACGGCAAGATCACGCTCGAGCGAAGCCTGTGGGACACCGCTGCGCTGATGCGGCAACTCGGATTGCAGGCGCCCCAAGAGCTGGAATTTTCATGATGTTCGCGCTGGAAGGCAAAGCCGCGATCGTCACCGGTGGCGGCTCGGGTATCGGCGCCGCCATCGCGCAGCGCCTGCAACGCGCCGGCGCCCGCGTCCTCATCGCGGATATTCATGATTATGAGGCCGATGCGTCAGCCTGGGGCTGCGAGTTTCGCAGAACCGATTGCGCAAAACCTGAGGAGGTAGCCGCACTCTGCGAGGATGCGGTCGAACGCTTCGGCAAGCTCGACATTCTGGTCAACAATGCCGGCATCGCCCAAGGCGCCTTGCTCGCCGATTCCGATCCCGCTCGATCGGAGCGCTTCTGGCGCCTTCACATCCTCGGGGTTCAGACGGGTATTCGCGAAGCCGCGCGGCGAATGACGCCGGGCGGAGCGATCGTCAACATATCTTCGATCACCGCGGTTCGCGGCTTCGTACAGTGGGGAGAATATGCTGCGACGAAGGCAGGGATCATATCACTGACCCAGACTGCAGCTGTCGAATATGGGCCCGCCGGAATTCGCGTGAACTGCGTTGCCCCCGGGATCATCGATACCCCGCTCGCGATGAACGAGGCGCCCGACATGGTCGCACGAAATGCAAATGTCTTCACCCTGCTCGGCCGGATCGGCCGGCCAGAAGAACTGGCAGCGGCGGTCCATTTCATGGTCAGCGACGATGCCAGCTACATCACAGGGCAGACACTCCTCGTCGATGGCGGCTGGAGTGCCGGCCCCTCGATCAAGGGCATCGAACTGGCGCTCTCGACGAGCGACTAGTCCAGCAGGTCGCTTTCGGTTCCGAGGCGCGGCCGGCCGTCGCGCCACTCGCTCGGCCGCTGGCCGGTCCAGCGGACGAACGCGCGCGAGAAGGCACTGCTGCTCGAAAAGCCGAGCAGATAGGCGATCTTTTCCATCGTGAGATCGTCACGGCGCAAATAGTCGAAGGCCAGCTTCTCGCGGAGGCGGTCGAGCAATTCCTGAAACGTCGTATTTTCGTCGCGGAGGCGGCG
>Ga0265296_1003117_pt1 | contig 15841 bp, 19 predicted proteins | sample MunlanPumphouse1_FD_189073 | JGI IMG/M metagenome (GOLD analysis project Ga0265296, IMG submission 189073) | Groundwater microbial communities from a municipal landfill in Southern Ontario, Canada - Pumphouse #1 | ecosystem: Environmental > Aquatic > Deep subsurface > Groundwater | place... | reverse complement strand
CAGTAAATTCAGCGTTGCCGCTTACTTTTAGTCCGCCCGCGATTTCTACCGGGCTGCCGCCGTAAATTACGCCTTTAACTGTCAAATTATCATCAACCGTCAGGTTATCGTTGAAAGTGGCTGCGCCCTGGACTGATAGATTTCCCGCCACCGAGGTTCCCCCGCCCGAGGATGATAAAACCGTAGTCTGAGGCTGGACAACAATTTGAGCGGGGATAGTCGCGGGGGAAGCGGTTGTGGCTTTAGCGCCCGGAGTTGTAGAGGTTGTTCCAGCCGTTGATTTTTTAGCCGGAGTGGGAATGGTAACTTTGGGAGTAGAAACAGGAGCAGAAGGAGGGGAGGTCTGAGTCGTTCCCTGACCTGAGCCTGTTGAAGGGCTTTCTTCTGGAGTCTCTGGCGCTTCCTCTCCCTGGCCGGAATCTTCCTTTAAAGAATCAGGGGTAAAAAAATCTACGACCCTATTATAAAAATTGGAAAAAGCGCTGGCTAATTTTACTCCCCCGGTCTCAGAAATTCCCTTTACCTGGCCGGCGCCAGCCACGGTAAGCTTAGCCACTTTATCATTAAGTTTAATTGATAAATCTTTTTGCGCCTGCGCTAAATCCTCGAAAATCCCAACCGTGCCGGATTTAACCGCTTCCCAGGCCTCGCTGCCCTTTTCCGCCGTTTTATCGGCAAAAGCCAAAATACTATTAACAACCGAATTTCCGTCGTCTTTCTCGCTTGTGCCGGCAACGCGGCCGCCAACAACCTGGCCAGCCGGACCTTGAGCTATCATCCGGCTCGTCTCTCTCACCGCTTCTCCGGCCGCCCTTACCATAGCTTGCGTCGCTTCTACCGGCGCGGATAAAGTTTTATCCAACATGGTTGCAAAAGAAGCGGAAGCGCCCGGGGCAAAAAGGGAAAAAGAAAAAGCAGCCACCAAGCCAACATAGCAAATGACTGCTAATTTTTTCCGCCAAGATTTAGCCACTAAACTATTTATTTCATTAAAAAAATTATTCACTGAAATAAAAGAAGAAGCGTCCTTCGTCTCGCTTATAATATTCTCTTGTTCTTTATCGGCCTGCTCGCTCCAATTGCTTAAAATTTCATTTTTCTTATCCGCTTTTTCTAGAACGGACAAATCCAATTCTTGCCCCCTTTCGGTAAAGGAGTTGGGGGATTTTTCTTCCGCTTTCTCCGTCCGCCCTTCTTCCGCCTTTTCTATCTTTTCATCCCGGGCATGCATTTCTAAATACTCATTAAACCACTCGCGGCTGGTAAAGTAATTCCGACCGATTTTTTCCGCCCGCAGTTTTCCTCTTTGCACTAAAAGAGAAAGATAGGTAACCTTATACGGCACCTCCTTAGCTAAACGACGCAGAGGAATTAATTTTTTATATTCCTCTTGTTTATTTTGAATAAGCATGGGGTTGCTTTTATCTATCCGCCTTTGCAGGCAGAAAATTTAAATTTTTATTTTTAGACTATCAAATGATTTAAAATTTTTATTATAACCATAACAAGAATCTCATATCTAAAATAAGAGAATTCTCCTCCCCCGTCTTTCGCGAGGGGGCGGAGCCAAGATTAAGAGCGTCTATTAACGCCCTCATCTTATCGGCTTGTTGCCATAATGTTCTTATCAACAATTATACCACAAATTATCAACATTTTAAAACATAAGTCTGGTATTTCTTGCAAGTATTCTTTCCCAGGCAACTATTAGCCCGACGGGAAGCAAAAAATTGAGTTTTTCCTTGAGAAAATCAGCTTATTTTAAACAAAAAAATCCCGCCCCTTAATATGGTTTATGGCAATAATATTAATCGCACGGCAATTATATGGCTAAGGATTATAAGGAATTTAAGGGCGGAACCAAAAGTTATCCACAAGCATTTGGGAAAAACAATAACTGCTCTTCTTGAGGGAGCTTGGCCCTGCAAATTAGTATTTTAATTTTATTATCCTTCTGTTATCTTTAAAAATGACAACCTAAAACAAAAAACAGCAGCCATATCAGACCGCTGTTTTTATATTTTCCTATTTTATTTTTAAGTTTAACGTTTCGACCACTGGGGCGCCCTTCTGGCTTTTTTCAAACCCGGTTTCTTTCTTTCTACCTTGCGGGCGTCTCTAGTTAAAAATCCCTTAACTTTTAAAGCCGGCTTCATTTCTTTATCAAAAATAATTAAAGCCCTGGTTATGGCGTGCCTGACCGCTTCGGCCTGCGCGCACTTCCCGCTACCCCTTACTGAAATAGAAAAATCAAAATCTTTTAAGCGACCGACTAATTTAAGCGACTGAACGGCAACTGCGGCTTCGCCCTCGCTAAAGTACTGGCTTATTTTTAAACCATTAACTATAATAACCCCGCGGCCGTCTTTATATAACCTTGCCTGCGCGGAAGAAGTCTTTCTCCGGCCGATCGCTTTTATAAATTTGCCCTTAAACTTAATAGGCTCATCTTTCTTTTCTTCATTTTTGGTCATCTTTTTTTCTACCATATATTAAATAATATAAAAATAAAATAATATAAAAATTATAAACCTGATAACTCTTTTATCTGAACAGCTAACCCGCACATTCCTTACTATTTTTATTATTTTGTTATTTTATTATTTTGTTATTTTATTATTTAACAATCAGTCTTTTAAGCATCGCCCCCCTGAATTTAATTGGCGGCAGCATTTCTCTAACCGCTCTTCTTAGAATTTCCGCCGATCCGTCCGGCCGTGACTGCCTAAGCTTCCTCATGCTTTCTGTTTTTAAGCCTCCCGGATAGCCGGAGTATCTGAAATAATTTTTTTGGTCTAACTTTTTCCCCGTAAATTTTAATTTATCAATATTGGCCACTTCGACTATATCCCCATTATCAAGCCGCGGCTCAAATCCAGGCTTATTTTTCCCCCTCAATAAAACCGCAATCTGGCTAGCTATCCGGCCAACTGCTTTGTTAGTAGCATCAATTTTATGTAATTTTCTTTCCATATATTATTTGTAAAATTTGTAATCAATTTGCAATCTGTAACTATACCAGCTCTATTTGCACCATGTCCGCCCCATCGCCCTGCCTTTTGCCTAATTTAATAGTCCGCGTATAACCGCCTTTCCTTTCTTTATATCTGGAGCCCAAAACTTCCATCGCTTTTTTAATCGCCATTTTTTGCGGCAAAGCCTCAATTAATTTTCTTCTGGCGGTTAAATCGCCGATTTTGGCCGCGGAAATCATTTTTTCAACCAAAGGCTTTACGGCCTTGGCTTTGGCTTGCGTAGTTTTTACTTTCTCATATATTAAAACGCTGGAAGCTAGATTTTTAAGCATCGCTTCCCTCGGTTCTTTTTTTCTGTCTAAAGTTTTTCCTTTCTTTCTATGTCTCATATTATACTGATGCGATTCTTGGGATGTTTGTGATCTTTGCGATTCTTGAGATTACGAACATCTTAAATCCCAATAATCCCAAAAGTCTTAAGAATCCTAAGAATCCTATATAATGTTATTCACTCTTCTTTGGTCTTCCCCTCTTCTTTTTCGGTTCTTCCGCCGCTTCTCCCTTTTCTTCCTCTTCTTCTTCCGGAACTAATTTTTCCTCTTTAACAGCCGCCTCCTTCTTAGTAAGAGAATCAAATTGTTCTATCAATATAGCCACGGCCTGCTCGAACGCTTCCCGCGGCGCAATTGTGCCGTCGGTGATAATATCCAATATTAATTTATCCCAGTTGGTCATCTTTCCGACACGGGTATTTTCCACCTTAATGCTTACGGAAAAAACCGGAGAAAAAATAGAATCCATTTCTATGTAGCCGATTTCTTTATTCTCGTTCTCTATATTTTCCACCGGCCTATAGCCCCGTCCCTGGCTTACATAAATTTCTATATTTAAACTGCCAGCCATATCGGTAATATGGGCCAAAACCAAATCCGGATTTTTTATTTCTACCTGCGAATTTTTGGTAATATCCCCCGCCTTTACTTCCTTTTTCCCATGAGCGTCCAATTCCAGTTTTACTTCTTCCTCGGAAAATACTTTCACTCTTAATTTTTTCAAATTTAAAATAATCTGCAAAACGTCCTCCTTAATATGCGGCAGGGCCATAAACTCGTGGTCCGCCCCCTTAATTTTTACGCCGACAATCGCCGCGCCCGGCAGCGAAGAAAGCAAAACCCGCCTCAAAGAGTTGCCCAAAGTCATGCCGTAGCCAGGATAGCAGGGTTCTATAGTAATTAAACCCTGATTAGGCTTTTCGCCGTCTTTGAAATCTATTTTTTGGGGCAAAGCAATTTTTTGCATATAATTTAGATATACCTGTCCGTTAAGACAGGAAGATAAAATTAACTATGTTTAATTCGCATGTGCGGCATTCGTAGCGCCGCTTTTTTCCGATAGGAAAAAATAACTTTATTTTGAATAATATTCAACGATTATCTGGGCGTTTACATTTGCCTTAATATCGCCAACTTTTGGCTCATGCAAAACTTTACCGGCGAGCTCTTTGATATCTAAATTAAGCCAGCCCGGAACACTATCTTTCTGGCGGGTTAACTTATCCGGCAATTCCTTGAAAAATTTATATTTTTTGCTTCTTTCCCTAACTCTTATAATATCTCCTTCTTTAACTTCATAAGAAGGTATATTTACTTTCCGGCCGTTGACTTCAATGTGGCCATGGCTGGCTAATTGCCTGGCTTGGGTCCGGGAACTGGCAAAACCAAGCCGATAAACAGTATTATCCAGCCTCAATTCCAACGTTCTCAGCAGATTTTCGCTGGCATCGCCTGGTTTTCTTTTAGCCTTTAGAAAAGTTAACTTAAATTGCTTTTCCAGCAGATTATACTGCTTCTTGGCTTTCTGCTTTTCGGCTAACTGCATTCCATAATCGCTCTGCCTTCTTTTATTGCCCTTTTGCCCATGAAAGCCAGGCGGGTAATTTCTTTTCACCATGGCGCATTTGGGCAAATAACAGCGTTCGCCTTTTAAAAACAGCTTCTCTCCCAATCTTCGGCATTGTTTGCATTTTGCGTCTAAATTTCTTCCCATATTTGATTCAATTATCAATTACGAATTACGAGTTAATTGTTAATAGTTAATAGTTAATTTACACTCTCCTCGGTTTTTTCGGACGGCAACCATTGTGCGGAACCGGCGTTATGTCTTTAATTGCTGTAATATTTAAACCGTTGGCGTTTAAAGCTCTGACCGCTGATTCTCTGCCCGTTCCCACGCCCTTCACAAAAACCATAACTTCTTCCAGCCCGAAATCTTCCCTGGCGGCGCTTACCGCAATTTTAGTTATAATCTGAGCGGCGTAAGGGGTTGATTTTTTCGCCCCCTTAAATCCGGCCATGCCAGCGCTGGCCCAGGAAAGGACGTTCCCGGTTAAATCGGTCAGGGTTACAATCGTATTGTTATAAGTGGCTTTAACATAAGCCCGGCCGGATTTTACGGTTTTGGCCGCCTTTTTCTTTCTCTTAAATTTCTTTTTAGCTTTTTCTTCTTTCTTTTCCGCCAATTTTTTCTTTACATCGTCCGGCAATTCGTCAATCTCACCGCCGCCTAAAAAATCTTTTTCCTCTCTTTCCATTTTAAAATTTTTATCCTCTTTTTCTCCAACTTTAACTTTAGCTGTTTCTTCAACCGCTTTCTCTTTCCCCTTCGCTTCCTTTTCTAATTTAACCTTACCGGATTTTTTCTCCGTTTTTTCAGCTTTCTCTTCTGTTTTTATAGTCTTGTCATCGCTCATAGTATAAAAATGATGTTAATTGTTTATTACTAGGTTTTCTGCGCCGACATTTTGCGGCCGGAACCGGCAGTCTTCTTGACGTTGCCCCGGACAGTCCGATTATTAGTCTTAGTTCTTTGCCCTCTTACCGGCAAACCTTTAGTATGCCTTATCCCTCGATAGCTATTTATTTCTTTTAAGCGTTTAATATTGCCGGCTATTTCCCTTTTTAAATCTCCTTCTACCCGATGCTGTTTCTCTATTAATACTCTTAATTTGTTTATTTCCTCTTCCGTCAAATCTTTCACTCTTTTGTCCGGATTTATGCCGGTCATTTCTAAAATCTTATTGGAGGTGGAAACGCCAATGCCAAAAATATAGGTTAAAGAAATCTCCACCCTTTTTTCGTTTGGAATTGTCACTCCGGCTATTCTTACGGCCATACTTTTGATTTTAGATTTAAGATTTTAGATTTAAGATTGACAACTTATCTAATTTTGCCTTCTTAAATTAATCTAGCCCTGTCTTTGTTTATGTTTTGGATTTTTACATATCACTCGCACCCGGCCTTTTCTTCGGACTACTTTACAATCTTTACAAATTTTTTTTGCGCTGGCTCTAACTTTCATAAAAATAATTCGAATTAATAAAACATAATTCAAATCGTTTGACTTAAACATTCCTTTTAAACCCGTGCCGAAGCCTTATGCTAAATTCGGTAGGTTAATTCAAATGCTTCAAATGTCTTCAGGGCAGACAGGAAGTGGATGTTTATTCGAGGCATTTGAATGTATTCGTAGATTTGAATTTTTACAATCTATAGACTACCCGGCCTTTCGTTAAATCATAAGGGCTGATCTGGACCCTTACCCTGTCTCCGGGAAGCAGGCGGATTTTATTCATCCGCATCCGGCCGGCCAAATAGGCGAATATCTCATGTCCGTTTTCCAACAAAATCTTAAAGGTCGTATCCGGCATTAACTCAAGAACCTCGCCTTGTAATTCGATAAAATCCTTTGAATTAAGCGTTTTTCCCCCTTTAGCCTCGCTTTGATTTTGAAAATTATTTTCGGGCATTAACACAAAAAATTTCGGCAAAGGATTAAAAAACTTTACCAAAATTCTTGGTAAATATTTTAGCTTATTTGCTTATATTTTTCATTATAAATATCGTAAGCTAATTATATAGGCAAGTTTATTTTTTGTCAAGAGTACTATTCCAGTACGGCTTTTATCCGCCTTACGCCGGCAGAAGAGCTTTCTTCTTTCATTATTTTAAAATGCCCTAACTCGCCGGTGCGATTAACGTGCGGTCCGCCGCAGATTTCATAAGAAAACGTTTTATCTTCTCCCTGCCCTGAGCTCGCCGAAGGGCCTACCTTATAGACCTTCACTTTCTCCCCGTACTTTGACTCAAAAACTCCCATCGCGCCTTTTTTCTTCGCTTCGGGCAAAGGCATCTCTTCGCAAACTACGGGCAGATTATCTTTTATGGCCTTATTCACCAAATCTTCCGCTTTCTTAATCTGCTCCGCTGTCATTTTTTCTTTATGGGAAAAATCAAAACGCAAACGTTCGGCCGTAATATTGCTTCCCTTCTGGAAGACCTGATCGCCTAAAACTTTTCTTAAAGCCGCCAGTAACAGATGAGCGGCGGTATGAAGTTTTTTCGTTTCTTCGGAAGCATCAGCCAGTCCGCCTTTAAATTTTCCGGCGCTAGCGGTGCGGGAAAGCTCCTGGTGTTTCTTCAACTCTTCGCGAAACTCCCTGGTATCAACGAATAAATTCTTTTCCTGCACTAATTCTAAAATCATTTCAATCGGAAAACCATATGATTGGTATAATTTAAAAGCTTCTTCGCCAGTAACAAAAGCCTGGATAATTTCTTCGTCTGTTACAGAAACACCATGCTTTAAAAACCTGCTGCCACCTTTTTTGGATTTTCTGTCTTTGTATATCTCCCCTAAAATCTCGCCCTTATCCTTAGTTTCCATTATCTGAGCATAAATTTTATCGGAGATTGGCTTCTTTTTTTCTAAAATCTGGCTGGCTCTTTCTAAACCTTCTTTTATTGTTTTTCTAAATTTTTCTTCCTCTTCTTTGAACTGCTTAATAATAAAATTAGCGTTTTGGCGCAATTCCGGATAAGCTTCCGCATAATCATGAATGACGATTTTGGCAATTTCTTTAGTCCAACCGCCTTCTTCTTGGTTCTCTATGCCCAATTGCTTGCCATATCTTATGGCTCGCCTTAATAAGCGCCGGACAATATAGCCCTGGTCAGTATTGGAAGGCGTCACGCCTTTACTATCGCCAATTATAAAAGTCGCGGCCCGCAAATGGTCGGCAATTATTCGCATAGCCCTGATATCTCCTTCTTCCTTATATTCCTTACCTGATAAAATCTTTATCTTATTGATAATATTAAAAAATAAATCAGTCTGGTAATTATCGCTAAAATTATTCATCACGGCCAAAGTTCGTTCGAGGCCCATCCCCGTGTCCACGTTTTTCTGCTTTAAGGGTTCAAAAGAGCCGTCCGCTTTTTTATTAAATTTCATAAACACGTCATTCCAGATTTCCACCCATTTTTCATTGTCATCGTTAAAACCGGCCGGAACTTTGTTCGAATCCCCGGTCCAGTAAAACATTTCAGTACAAGGCCCGCAAGGCCCGGTTTGGCCGGCCGGCCCCCACCAATTATTTTTTTTGGGCAATTTGGCAATTCTGGCTTCCGGAATTCCTAGGCTTTTCCAGATAGCAAAAGATTCTTTATCAAAGCCTGCGTCTTTATCTCCGGCAAAAACCGAAACAGCAATTTTATCCTTATCAAGCCCAAGCCATTTTGGCGAAGTTAAAAATTCCCAGCTTAATTTTATGGCTTCTTCCTTAAAATAGTCGCCCAAAGACCAATTGCCAAGCATTTCAAAAAAAGTATGGTGAGTAGCGTCGCCTACATCCTCAATATCGTCTGTCCTGACGCATTTCTGCGTATCAACCAGACGACGGCCTTCCGGATGCTTTTCTCCCATTAAATAAGGGACCAAGGGGTGCATGCCCGCAGTCGTAAAAAGGGCAGTCGGGTCATTTTCCGGAATTAAAGAAGCGCTCGGGATAACCGCATGCCCCCGGGCTTTGAAAAATTCTAAATATTTACTGCGAAGCTCTTTAGAAGTCATGGTTTTAGTTTAAGATAAAACAAAAATTTTATCAAATACAGTTTAATTTTTAATTTTCAATTTCTAATTTTCAAACAATTTCTAATTTACTAATTGTAAATTATCTGCTCCTTAAACTTGAACTTATTTTATTAAAAATGAGAGTTAGCTCATGAGCTTCTTTCCATAATTTTCTTAAATCAATTTTTATTTCTGGATTAACCTCAGCCATCAATTCTATCCAATATTCCGTTTCTTGTATTTCTTTACGACAAATAGATATTTTATTAGAAAAATCTTTCCTGGAAGCTGCACCGTTCGCTTCACAGTAGTTTGCCCCAATACTGGTGGCAGATTTAATTAATTGTGAGATTATATTTCTATTTAATTCATTTTGATTTACCTTCTTTAGACAGATAATAATATTCTTGCTGAAATTTTTGGTTCTTTCCTCTAAATCATACAACATAATTTACTATAATTCTAAAATTGATTAATTGAAAATTGTTTAGAAATTGAAAATTAGAAATTAAAAATTTTTTCTATTTCTCCAAATAACCTCTGATAATCTTGACTAGCTCTTCCTTATTCTGCAATCCCTCTAATCTAAGAATCTCATTTCCGTCTTTATCTAAAAAAATAAAAATCGGAACATCCTTAAGGCCATATTTTTCTTTAACTTCCGGATTTTCGTCAATGTCAAAATATTCGGTTTCTAAATCCCGAATTTCCGCCTCAATTTCTTCCCAGACCGGCCGCATGACTAAACACTGCATGCACCACACCGCCCCGAATTTTAATACTTTCATATGTTCAATATGTTCATTTATTTTTAAACCTTTCTATGAACCATTAATGCGAATGCTTCTGTGATTTTTAAACATTGTCAGAAGAATGCGAATGCCGCGAATACTTATTCGCATTATTCGTAATTCGTAGATTGGCATTTATTCGTAGATTCGCATTATATTACTTAAACTCATCCAAAACCACTACCTTGGTAAAAACATCGCTGCCTCTTTGGATTTTTAAGCCAATCTTATCTCCCGGTTTATATTTCTGGAGAATTGAAAGCAAGGTATTATTGCCTTCAACCTTAATGGCGTTAACTTCAAAAATAATATCTCCGGCTTCGAGCCCGGCTTTGGCCCCTGGCGAATCAGGCAGAACTGCCGGGCTGCCGTCTTCACCCTTCATTAACAAAGCGCCGGCATCTCTGGTTAGTTTCTCCTGTTCCCTTATTTCCGGAGTTATCATTGTATAGAGTACGCCCAGCCGCGGCCTGACAATCCGGCCGATTTCCCTGACGCTCTTTATTACCGGCTTGGCATCATTTACCGGAATAGCAAAACCGATGGCCGAGCCGCTTTGGTCAACGGCGACGTTAACGCCGACAACCTTGCCCGATAAGTCAATCAACGGGCCGCCGGAATTGCCGAGGTTAATTTCCGCATCAGTCTGAATAACATTATCTAAAGCTTCGGCATTGCCGGCCTGGTCGCTTGCTTCAAGGCTTCTGCCCAAACCGGAGACGATTCCCTTAGTGACGCTATTTTGGTAAAGCCCCAAAGCATTGCCAATGGCAATAACCGTGGCTCCGACTTGCAGTTTATCGCTATCGCCCAATTCTACGTAAGGCAGATTTTTGTCAAAAATTTTTAAAACCGCCAAATCTTTCAAGGGGTCATTGCCGATTAACTGGGCATAATATTTTTTTCCGTCAGAAAGAATTATCCGGTATTCGCCTTTGCCTCCGCCGGCATTAGCCACATGTTTATTAGTTAAAATTAAGCCGTCGGCTGAAATTAAAAATCCGGTGCCGGAACCGAGCTCGGCTTTTTCCTTAATAGTGCTTTTTTGGCCGGTAGAAAGATTAATGCTGACCGACTCTTTCTGCCCGTAGACAATAATGCTCACGACTGAAGGCATAACTTTTTTTATAGCCAATATCGTCGCTTCCTGGTCGTCCAAACGCAAGTTATCCGCCCCGGCTAAATTCAGGTTCGGCAGGTTAAAATAAAAGTTTATCCCAATGCCTAATACCAAGAGCAAAAAGATGCTTATTAAAAGTTTTTTCGTGGTTAATGTTCTCATATTTTTTCTAACTAAATAATAAAATAATATAAAAATAAAATAATATAAAAAACTGATTTACTTTTTATATTTTAACTGCTGTCCTTTTAAAAATCCTAAATAACCATTAATAGCTCTTTCTATATTCTTCCCCTTATTATATAAATTATTAAACTCTTCTCGGTTTATATAATTTTCATCTAAAGCAACATAAAGCTGGTCTAAAACTTCAATAAGAGAACCTCGAGCCATTCGACAAAATTGTATATTTTCTTGAAAATTGTATCGGCCATAACCTTCGGCAATATTAGAAGTTATTGAGATAACCGCCCTTCTCATCTGCGCTGTCAAACAATATAATTCTTCTTTGGGGAAAATTCTAGTAATTTTATAAATATTCTCTCGGAAATCTCTGGCTAATTGCCAGGCTTTTATATCTTCAAAACTATGCTGTTTTTGACTTATCCCCTCCATTATTTTATATTATTTTATTATTTTATTTTTATATTATATCATTATAAAAGAAAATCTTAAAACCTAACATCTAACACCTAAAACCCGCCTCCTAAACCCCTAGTTCTTCCAGCGCCTTTCTCTGTTTCCGCGAAAGATTAGTCGGAGTTTTAATAATTACTTTTACTAAATGGTCGCCTCTGCCCCGTCCCTGTAATTTTATCACGCCCCGGTCGCACAATCTAAAAACCGTGCCCGATTGCGTGCCTTCGGGAATTTTTAATTCTATCGGCCCGTCAACCGTTTCCACTTTAATTTTATCTCCCAAAGCCGCCTGGCTAAATTTTATTTCGCTTGTAGATTTAATATCATAGCCGTCGCGCTCAAAGCGCTTATCCGGCTTAACTCTAATTTTTAAATATAAATCACCGGCTGAAGCGCCCTTGCCTCCGGCTTCGCCCTGGCCGGAAAGGCGTATGGATTCGCCTTCGTCAATCCCGGCCGGAATTTTAACTTTTAAGTTTGTTAATTCGCGGACTATGCCCTGGCCCCCGCATTTAGAACATTTCTGGCTAAAGGTTTTTCCTTCGCCAGCGCAGTCCGGGCAAGCGGTTTGGGTCTGCATCTGGCCAAAAATCGTTCTTTGCACTCGGTTTACCCGGCCGGAACCCCGGCAGGTTTTACAAGTTTCAATTTTTGCGCCCGGCTCGGCTCCATTGCCTCCGCATTTGTCGCATTTAACAACTTTTTGCAAACTGATTTCTTTTTCCGCGCCGAAAACCGCCTCAAAAAAATCAATGGTTAAAACTACTTCTATATCGTTTCCCCTTCTGGCTCTCGTTCCTCTCTGCCTGCCTCCGCCAAAACCGAAAATATCGCCTAAGCCGCCAAAGACATCGCCCAAGTCTTCAAAGTTAACGTTAAAGCCGTTGGCAAAACCGGAAAAATCTCGGAAGCCGTCAAATCCGGAAAAGCCGCCGCCGGCCTGGCCATGCTCAAAAGCCGAGCCGAACTGGTCGTATTGAGCTCGCTTTTTTTGGTCGCCTAAAACCTGATAAGCTTCGTTTATTTCCTTAAACTTGGCTTCGTCTCCGCCCGCCTTGTCCGGATGGTACTGATGCGCTTTCTGCCTAAAAACTTTTTTTATTTCATCCTGGCTGGCGTTCTTACCAACTCCTAATATGTTGTAGTAATCCTTACCCATGTTTAATATTGCTTGCCCTATACCGAACGATCCCGCCTCAGCGGGAGAGTTCTGGTTTAGGGTAGTAATCCTTACCCATATATATGAACTTGTAATTTGTAGAAAGGGAGCCTTAACCAAGGTCAAGGCTCCGAATAATTGTTTAATGGCATTTGTCGCAGTCAACGCATAACCGCTCAAGCGGAACGCCGGTAGCTTCTGCCAGATCGTCCACGGTTGTGAAGAAACAGCTCGCCACGCCCAATCTTTTGGCGATTTCTTCTGACTTTCTGACTCTTCCCGTCTCGTCAACAGCGGCCAGATCTTCCCCCTTTTTAAGTTCTTTCCCCCAAGGGCAATACGAAAGCAACTTGGGATTAGAAATCCTTAAATGAATTTCTATCTCAATTTCCGGCATAACCGAAGCAAAAGCCGCTTTGATTTTCGGAACCAGGTCGCTCACCGTTTGGGTGCCGCGGACAATAGAATCGTCCAGAACGACAATAACAATCTTTTTCTGCCCTTCCCGCAGATACGTTTTTATCGCCGCCGGGTCAACTTCAATGGCTGGAATCAATTTCTTCCTAGCCACCATCTTTCTCTTCGGCCCGTTGTTTTGGACAAAACTCCGGCCGACATCCGGATATTTGATCAAAATCTCGTCAAATATCGGCATCCGAGTAATTTCCCCGGCAATCATCGCCTGGATAAATCTGTCAAGATAACCGATGCCGGAAAATCTGCCGGAGTCAGGAACATCAATTACGATATCGGGAATAAATCTTTTGGCAATATCTCTCTCAGCCAGACGGGCGCCGAGCCTTTTTCTCGTTTCCCGAGCCGAAATGCCGGACAAGACGGTCGTGGGAAAAGAAGTGTAAACCGGACCGAAGGAACACACCTGGTCCCGAATCTTCTTTTTGGTTTGAATAACCCCCTTCGACTCCATCCGCCCGTTTTCCAGAATAACCATTTCTCCGGGATCAAGGCCTCTTACGAATTCAAAGCCCTGGTTATAAAAAGCGCAAGATTCTGAAGCGGCAACAATCGCTCCGCTTTTTCCCCCGAGGCTTATTGCTTCGTGCCCGTCCGGACCTCTCACCACATAGATTTTTCTTTCCGTCAGAATCGCCAGAGCATAAGCTCCTTCAAGTTCTTCGGTCATGCGAATAATGCCGGCTCTGAAATTTTCATCCGCGTTTTTCTCGCCGTCCCAGCCAGCTTTCACAATAAGCTGGGCAATCAAAGCCACATCATCAGTCATTCCCAGGCCATGCCCGGTTTTCGTGATCATGGAAATAATTTCTTCCCTGTTGCTCACGAGCCCGGCAAAACAAATGGCGAAAAACGGAAAAGCAGATCTTTTGAGAAGATAGGGCTGGCGCACTCTTGAACCTATGTGGCTTATGCCTAAAGGGGCTCTGAACATTTCGAGATCTCTCTCGAACTGCTCGCCGAATTCCCCCCTATGCGTTTCCACAATAATCGGTTCTTCCGCTCCTGCCGGAGACAAAGTCGCCATACCTCCGAATTTCGTGTTTATCAAGTGATGATGGTAGAAGGTGAGCCAAAACAAATCCGTGGCAAACGCCAGGTCAATGTTCGCGCTTCCTTCACTGGCCGCATAAACCTTTTTTTCTACGCTAAGAGCAACTAAAGCTCCTGCCATACTTTCCTCCTCTTCCTTTGGAATGAACAGACTTATATCAATTATCAATTGATTCTATCCTTTAAATCCAATCTCTTTTTCCGGACTGGCTGATTTTTCCACCTCTCCGAATTTTTCCTCGTATTTTTTTAAATTATCCGCCATGGCCGCAATCATCCTTTTAAAATGGCCCGGGCTGGTTATGATTTTTCCCGTTACCCGTCCGGAAATCCCTAAAATATTTAAAAACATAATCTGAAATTCGTCTTTATTGTGATTAACCTGCATCGCGTTGGCGTATTCGGCTCCGGGAATATTATCCGCTATTTTTATTTCCTGCGCGCCCGCGGGCGGAGTATTCGGTTTTTGATTTTCCATATTATTCTTAAGTTATAAATAAGATATATAAATTAATAACTGATGAAAAGGGGGCATAAGAATCATGCCCCGAAATTTTTCCTTCGGCCAAAGGTTAAAACAACTTCTTGCCGGTAGAAATAATAATAAGCCCAGACAAAATTTCCTGGAAAATACTGTTTTTGGAAAGAATAAGATAAACTGAAACCCCGAATAGAATAACACCTGCGGACCCGGCCAGAATAGACCAGTTAATCTCTTGAATTTTCATGGCTTTTTTCCTCTCTGCTTCAACTTTTTCAGCCGTTCCTCGCCGTGCTCCCTAGCGTCCTCTTCCCTTCTTGGGCCGAGAATAAATAAATCGATCAAGGAAAAGATAAAAACCGCTATCAAGATCGGCTTATAATACTCTTTCAAAAACAATCCAAGGTAATAATAGCCGGCTGGCAGAACAACTAGGGCCAAAAGGGCTATAATCACCAGATTAAAAAAATCATTAGCTCTTGCCATTACCATAATTCCCTCCCCTATTTTTTGTCGTTATTTATTATTGAAAATGTGCTTAACAAGTTGACTTTCCCTCATCCTTAATCCTTCTCCCGCTCGTACTTCGCGGGAGAAGGAAAATATTTTAAATTTTTTTTAATAAAAACCTCCAATTCTTTCAATACCTGATTTATATTTAACTTAATTTCTCTACTTTTTATCCTAAAAAATTTTATGTTTTTTTTCTCAATTATATCCTGTCTGGCCTGGTCATTTTCTATCTGCTCTTTCTGCGAATGGATTGGACCATCAACCTCAATTGCTAACCTTAATTCTGAACAGTAAAAATCAATTAGGTAACCATCTACAAAATATTGCCGCCTAAACTTTAAATTCAAAAATTGCCTATCCCGTAGGGCGTTCCACATTATCTTTTCTGATTCAGTCGGATTCTTTCTGAACCCCCTAGCTAGTTGGACTTTAATTTTTTTACTCATATCTCTTCCCTAATTCCCCTCTCTTTCCCTCATCCCCAGCTCTATGCCTATTATATTTCACTAAATCAATTAAACTAGTCATCCCTCTCTCATCGACCTTTCGCAAAGGACGATGGGAGAGGGAATGAGGGTGAGGGAACGTCGGGAGAGGGGTCGGGGGGTGAGGGTTATTTATTATCAACCACTTCACCTTCAACCGGTTCATCACCCTTCTTTTCTTCTTTGCCCGCTTCTCCGCCGCCGGCTTGGGCGCCTGGCGCACCTTGCGCATTCTGGTACATTG
>Ga0265296_1003116_pt1 | contig 15843 bp, 15 predicted proteins | sample MunlanPumphouse1_FD_189073 | JGI IMG/M metagenome (GOLD analysis project Ga0265296, IMG submission 189073) | Groundwater microbial communities from a municipal landfill in Southern Ontario, Canada - Pumphouse #1 | ecosystem: Environmental > Aquatic > Deep subsurface > Groundwater | place... | reverse complement strand
AGCTGTTTGTGTTGCTGTTAATTCATCACAAAAACATCTTAAAATCTTTTTTATCTTGAAAGTGCTTAATTTACTATATTTCACAGGCCTTCTTGGATATTCTACCAGAATTTCCTAGGCAAGACCCTTGAAATAAATATCCCCATTCATTCATTAGAAATTGGAAATTGGATATTAGAAATTTTCTCTTTCCTTTCTGTTATAATACCCACCATATGAAACCACCACTTTATATCGGCGCGGATCACGCGGGATGGGAATACAAAGAAACCCTTAAAACAACCTTGATTCAACAAGGGTTTGACATAACCGACCTTGGCAATGCTCACTTGGTTGAAGATGATGATTACCCGGACTTTAGCTATGCCGTAGCAAGGCGGGTCGCCACCGATCCTTTAGCCCGTGGCATTCTCCTTTGCGCCAATGCCCAAGGAGTTTGTATCGTCGCCAACAAGATTCGTGGCATTCGTGCGGTCACAGGTTTTGATGAGCAGGTCGCTGTCACGAGCCGAACCGATGATGACAGTAATGTCCTCTGTCTCCCGGCCCGTCATCTTTCGCAAGAAGAAATCATCAAGATCACCAACCTCTGGCTTCAAACCGAGTTTAGTAAAGAAGACCGCCATGTGCGTCGTCTTCAAAAGCTTTCTGAAATCGAATCGCATATCTATCCTCAACTATGATCGAGATTATCCCCACTATTCTTGCAGGGTCAAAACAAGAGTTTGAAAAAAAACTTCGTCTTGCAGAATCCCTTTGTCTTGTCATTCAAGTGGATATTTTGGACGGAAGTATGTATGACCGCACCAGCTGGTTTGATGCCCATCACATAGGTGCCCTCGATACCCCCGCCCAATTCGAACTCCATCTCATGGTTGAAAATCCCCTCCCCATTATCGAAGAGTGGAAACAATTTGTTCCCGGCACCAAGCGTGTCATTGTTCATCATGAACTTGATCGTCCTGTTGGTACCATTCTTTCCCATGCCAAAGAGTATCTTCACCTCGAAACCGCCGTTGCATTTAATCCCGAGACGCCGATTGAAGAAGCACAAACCATTCTTCCTCATGTGGATCAAGCGACTATCTTGGGTGTTCATCCGGGTTCTTCCGGCCGACCGTTTGAAGGAGAATGTATTCTTGAAAAAATCCGTCATCTCAAGCATCTCTATCCAAACGTCATCATTGAAATAGACGGAGGAGTCACAAAGGCCTTGATTCCTTCTCTTAAACAAGCCGGAATCACCCGTTTTGCTGTCGCTTCTCTCATCTTTTCACAAGAAAACCCAAAACAAGCCCTTGAAGATCTTAAATCTTCATTCTGATTTCCACAGCCCGCCTCCCTTCTCTTGAAAACTCATGCTATACTACCTTTATCTTTATCATTATTTTCCACATGTTCTATGAAAAAAGGACTTGCGTATCTTAGTCTCTTGGTAGCCGTGTTTGGAATTTGCGCCCTGTCCCCGGCCCGCGCTTCTTCTCTGATTTCGGTCGGTGATCTTGAAGCCGGCGATCTTTTTCGCGGTGAGAGCTTCTCCGCCGTCTATTATTACAGCACGGACGGATTCCGTTATGTGTTTCCCAATGACAAAATTTATTTCACTTGGTATGAAAACTTTGACGATGTGAAGTGGGTCTCTGATGCAGATCTTGCCACCGTGCAACTTGGAGGGAATATCACCTACAAACCAGGAGTCAAAATGATCAAAGTGACCAGTGATCCGACAACCTATGCGATTGGTTCCAACGGCACCTTGCGTTGGGTAAAGACAGCTGAGATTGCGGAAGCGCTCTATGGATCCACTTGGAATAAACAAATTGATGATCTCCCGGATGGATTCTTTGGCAACTACACGATCGGTGCAAGTATTGATACCGCTTCCAGTTTTGATCCGAGCGCAGAACAAGCCGATGCCTACAGCATTGATGCGGACAAAGACCTCCAAGCAGCCACGGAAATTGAAATCACGGCAGATGGTTATAGTGAGACAACGATCACTATCGGAGCGGGAACAGCCGTCCGTTGGCATAACGCAGATACCGAAAATCATTCCGCTTCTGATCAGGACAAAGTCTGGGGCAGTGGAACCATGAGTGCGGGACGTTCTTGGGCAAAATATTTTGATGAAACCGGAACCTACGAATACTACGATCGTTACGATGAGAGCAAAACCGGAACGATCATTGTCGAATAATATAAAAGAAGCAGGGGCCTCAAACCTCTGCTTTTTTGTTTCTCTGAAATAAAAAGTTTTGCCTTCATAAAAATGATGAAACGAGTAATTCCCGGAAACGCTGGATCCCCGCCTTCGCGGGGATGGCAGACTTTTTTCGCTATCACCGCGAAGGTGAGGATTCGTCGTTTTTTATTCCCCTTCGTTCCGAACGCACCTTTTTTCTGCTACACTGTGCTTATCGTATGCCCATGCCCCTTGGAGGATTAGGATTCCGAAAATCTCTTTCTCTTTCGGATCGCAAATACCAAACGCTTCAAAAAATGTCCTGCACCATACGCGAGGATATCATTGATATGCTTGTGGAATCCGGATCCGGACACACAGCCGGACCTTTGGGCATGGCGGATATTTTTACCGCTCTCTATTTTCACGTTCTCGTTCATCGTCCCAAACAACCGGATTGGAACAATCGCGACCGACTCTTTTTAAGTAACGGCCATATTGTTCCCGTACACTATGCCGCATTGGCTCGCGCAGGATATTTTTCCAAATCTCTTCTCATGACATTGCGTAAATTCGGCACCCGTCTGCAAGGCCATCCCGAATACGGCTCTCTCCCCGGCATTGAACAAACGTCCGGACCTTTGGGATCTGCTTCTTCTCAAGCCGCCGGTGCCGCTTACACCGCGCTTATGGATCATGCTCCCTGGAGAGTCTACTGTCTTATGTCTGATGGCGAACTCGAAGAAGGACAAACGTGGGAAGCTCTGCTGTTTGCTTCCAAAAATCATTTACACAACTGCACCTTTATTATCGATCGCAACAATATTCAAATTGATGGGAAGACGGAAGATGTCATGCCGCTTGAGCCGCTTCAAGCAAAGTTCGAAGCATTTGGTTTATACGTCATCCGTTGTGATGGCAATGATATTCGACAAGTGGTGAATGCCCTTTCTCACGCTCAGCAGATCACAGAACAACCTACGGTCATTATTGCCGATACGGTTCCCGGTTGTGGTGTGGATTTTATGGAAGGAGATTTCCATTGGCACGGTAAAGTCCCGAAATCCGGAACCGAATCTCAAAATGCTATAAAACAAATTCATTCCCTCTCTGGCACTGTAACCAGAGAATCTTAGTAAAGAATAACCGGGCTCCTCGGATAGTTTCTGCCAACATCAACTATATCAAACCAATATGAAAGAAATGGGAACAAAGAAGTTAAACGATGCTTTTGCAATGACAGTGGAACGACGCGAAATACGCGAACAGAATGAAGAAATAAACGAACAAGAACGAGCAGAGCAGTACTGGCGAAGTCGGCTGGAAGGTGAAACACGTATTAAAAAACCAATGGATCCTCATTGTAAGTTTACTGTTGTTGTTCCTGTCTGTCGTGAAAGACCGGATCGTTTGCTTAAACAAATTGATTCATTCAAGAGTCAGGAAGATATTGACCCGACTCAATTCGAAATCATCTACATCGTCAATAATGATATCGATGATGGCGGTGATCGCTTCAAAGAGACATTGGCTAGCAACCAAGAAATAATAGAACTACTGCGTCGTGATCATGGCCTTAACATTCATGTCATTGATAAAAGTTCAACTGGCAAAGAAATTCATGGTTGTAATGTTGGTAGAGCGCGCAACCGTGGTGTCGCTGAGGCAAGTTTACGTTTTCATGAGAATGATCGAAACGGCATTCTCATCCAGACCGATGCTGACACCTATTTTGAAGATCGGTATTATTTTTCACGGCTCATGAAAATGACAGACGACGATCCAGATATTATTGGTATCGCTGGTGGACTGATTTTTGAATGGGATCCGGATACTCAAAACCCCGAAGAACAAGAAATGCTTCAAAAGAAACTGGAATTCATGCTGCTGGAGCGATTATGGAGTTTTATGGCCAGATTCATTCGTGATCCAGAAGACCGCCTCATGTATACAGAGGATAGTTTTTCTGGCGCGAATATGATCAGTCGCAGTTTTGAAACTGCCGTAATTGGTGGACTGATTGATACCAATGAAGGAGAAGATCCCCAATTTGGATTAGATTTAAAAAATTATGCTGTTGGGCGCGGACAAAAAGTTATTGGTAAAAAGAAAGAACTCGTAGTCGTTACCGCCCTGCGTGAATCAGATCGTACAGCATCATCCTACAAAAAAACTTTTGACCGTATCGACCCTGATCGCACGCCTATGGTTCCGGATTTGCTCACCATGGATATCAGCTCTTTTCGGGACGATTTCAAAAAAAAGTTTAAGCTGGTATTTAACAACCGAGAAGGTTTGCGAAATCTTATGACGGCACCTGACGGCACAATGGTGATGGACGAGGCAGCGCAAGCGGAATTATTGGCTTATACTAGTAGTAAACAAGAGTTGGATTTTTCCGATCCGTTCTATCAGGCATTTGCAGAAAAACATTTCAAAGGTGAAAATGCAGATCCCACACGCCACCTCTATGATCTTACATATCCGCCTGTGCCACTTACAAAAAAAGAAGCGAAACGCATCGTGGATTATGTAGAAAAAATGGAAGGTGGGAAGAAATACATCGCACGATTTGAAAAGTTATTTCAAACCATGCGAATTGCTGGAAATCAAAAAGCGCCTATTTAAATTCCAAAAATACAAAAACTTAACTCAACTCTTCTTATGCCCAAACATCTTTTACGCTGGATCTTGATTCCACTTGGAATCCTCATCTTTACCATAGTGGTCGTCATCATGACCGCCTTGGTCGTCAGTTCTTCTTTAAGTATGTCTTCTGAAGCAGGAGGGTATTATGCCGCTCCTTCCGCCTTGGAAATGGAGTTTTCCGATGCACAAGGAATGAGCGCAGGATCTACCTCCACCCGATCCTATGCCGCCTATGACTCCATTGTTTCAAATGAAACAGCTACCACGGCAACCGATATCAGTCAAAAAATCATCAAAATAGGCTCCCTTGATTTAATCGTTGACAGTGTTGATCAATCCGTCACACAAATCACCGGTCTTGCCACTCAATTGGATGGGTATATCCAATCTTCTGATGTCAATGAGACAACCGATGGAACCAAAACAGGAAGTCTCACCATGCGTATTCCTTCCGCCTCTTTTGAAGCCGCCATTCAATCGCTCAAAGACATGGCTGTCTTCGTTTCCTACGAATCCACTTCGGGCACGGATGTGACCGAAGAATACACGGACTACATGGCACGTTTGACAACAGCACAAGCGCAAGAGGCCGCGTATGTTCTCATTTTGAATCGCGCCACAACGGTTGATGAAATTCTCAAAGTGCAAAATGCCCTTGGAGATATCCGTTCGGAAATCGAAGTCCTGCAAGGACGCATCAAATACTTGAATGATCGCACCACCTATTCCACGATCTCGGTTTATTTATCCGAGGAAGCGGTGATTACTCTTCCTTCCAGAGAATTCCGTCCGTGGACCTCGGTGAAACAAGCGGCGCAAACCTTTGTTGTTCTTGGTCAGGCCCTCATCACTTTTGGTATTTGGTTTGGCATTATCGGTGGCGGTCTTCTTCTCCCTCTTCTCATTGTGATCTGGATTGTGTGGAGAATTGTCCGTCATTATCGTCGAAAAAAAATGAACATCTAACCTCTTGATACTGTGTCTCCTGCCTCCACTTCTCATTTCTCTTCTCAATCGCATTTGGTGCGGCATCTCCTTGATGCCAAGCATCTTGTGTTTGCTTCCACACGCGTGGGGTATGGAGAAGGATTGGTGGAGGCCGGACGTAAAAACTCCTCCATCGTCGTCCTTTGTTGCGATGTGACGGAGTCGACTCATAGCGCCGCGTTCAAAAAAACATTCCCAAAGCGTTTTGTCCAATTGGGAGTTTCCGAACAATCGGCTGTGTCCATTGCCGCGGGTATGGCTCTGTGCGGGAAAAAACCGTTTGTCTCCGCCTATGCGGCTTTTTCTCCGGGACGCAATTGGGAACAAATTCGCACGTGTATCAGTTTGGAACATCTTCCGGTTGTGATCGTGGGATCTCATGCAGGGGTAAGTGTTGGACCCGACGGGGCCACTCATCAAATGACCGAGGATATTGCGCTCATGCGCTGCCTCCCTGAAATGACCGTGGTTGTTCCCGCAGATCAACTTGAAGCAAAAAAAGCGACCTTGGCTCTGGCAAAATTATCTTCCCCCGCTTATCTGCGATTGGCGCGAGAATCTTCTCCTATTCTTACGACATCCAAAACTCCTTTTCGTATTGGGAGAGCCGAAGTGTACCGACAAGGTGATGATGTCACGATTGTTGCCGCAGGTCCGATTCTTTACGAAGCGCTCGTCGCCAGTCAACTTTTGGAAAAACAAGGAATTCATGCGCGCGTCATCAACTGCCATACGATCAAACCGCTCGATACCAAAACACTTCTTGCGTCCGCAAAACAAACCAAAGCGTTTGTCACCTGCGAAGACAGCCAGGTCGCCGGAGGGCTCGGGGGTGCGGTTGCCGAATTTCTTTCTTCCAACTGCCCCCTTCCTCTTGAACGCATCGGCATTCAGGATCGTTTTGGCACCAGTGGTGAAGCGTCAGAGCTTCAATTGGCCTACGGTCTCACGGCTCCTTTCATTGTCCTTGCGGCTAAACGTGCGCTCGATCGTAAGCTTGGAAAAAAAGTTTCCCTGATCCCGGAATATCTCACCCTTGCCAAAGAAAAAACGTTTGCGCTTAAAAAATCCATCCAACAAGAAGCGATGAAACGCACTCCGAAAAAATGGGGCGGATCCAAACCTGACTCTTCCCTTTTATCCCGTCGTTCTTCTTAACTTTTTCAACATCTGATCAATTTCTCTCCCCCTCTTGCTATCCCGAGGAACAGAGCCTCGTCAAACGAGGCAGAGTGACGAGGGATCCCCTTCATACTGGAAGCTTTTCTTTTTTAAAACGGGATCCCTCACTTTGTTCGGGATTGCAAATAGTAAAGGGTGTAAACGATACTAACGTTTCCTATGCTCGATATCATTACCATCGGCGGAGCCACGCGCGACACCTTCCTTATTTCTGACGCGTTTGTGGCCATCCACTCCAAAACTTTTTCTTCCGGCACGGGCGAGTGTTTAAATTTGGGTGATAAAATCGAGCTTGATGATCTTATCCTCACAACCGGAGGCGGGGCGACCAATAGCGCCGTGACCTTTGCGCGTCTTGGATTCAAAACCGCCGCCTGTTGCCAAGTGGGAGAAGATGCTCCGGGACGAGATATTATCGAAACATTGCAGGTGGAAGGCGTACGCGCCTCTCTTGTCAAAAAAATACCGGGCGAACCTACGGGTTCCTCCATTGTTCTCACCATGAAAAATGGGGAACGTACCATTCTTGTCCATCGTGGCGTCTCGGCCCAGTTCAAACCTTCCTCCATCCCCTGGCGTCAATTGCGTTCCAAATGGATCTACCTCACTTCCCTTGGAGGAAATTTTTCTTTGGCAAAACAACTTATTGAATACGCGGCCAAACGGGATATCCATGTTGCATGGAATCCCGGAGGTCAAGAATTGGAAAAAGGTCTTCACGCTTTTAGTGCTGTTCTTCCTTTGGTAGATGTGTTTAATGTCAACAAAGAAGAAGCGCAACTTCTCACAAAAGCAAAAAAACTCTCCGCCATGTTCCGACTTTTGCGACGGGACGAAAAAATAACGCTCATCACCGATGGCCCCAAAGGTGCCTATGCCGATAACGGTCATCGATTCTTGTTTATTGAGGCCTCAAAAATAAAACCTATTTCCTCAACCGGCGCGGGAGATGCGTTTGGATCCGGATGTGTCGCCGCTCTTTTCAAAAACAAACCTCTCGAAACCGCTCTTGCCCTTGGGATGGCAAACGCGGAGTCGGTCATCCAACATTACGGAGCGAAAATTGGAATCCTTCACGACTGGCCTTCGATAAAATCTCTCAAACGTTTTAGCGTCAAAACAAAAAAGACACTATGAACTACCGTGTTTTTGTCACACGCCGTATTCCAGAAGTCGGCATGAAATTCCTTCAAAAAAATACTCATCTTGATCTGGACATCTACAAAAAGGATCAAGTGATTCCTTGCAAAGAATTGATAAAACGTGTTAAAGGCGCGGATATTCTTTTGTGTATCCTCACCGATCATATCGATGCAAGGGTGATGGATGCGGCAGGCCCTTCGCTCAAGTTGATCGTGAATTATGGCGTGGGTTTTAATAATATCGATGTGGAAGCGGCGACAAAACGCAACATCGTCGTCACCAACAGCCCCTCCCCTTATGTTTCCGAATCTGTCGCCGAACATACGATCGCCCTTTTGTTTGCGTTAAGCCGCCGTATCATTGAATCTGACGCGTTCACCCGTGCGGGAAATTATAAAGGCTGGGATCCGCATCTGCTTTTGGGAACCGATGTGTATGGAAAGACCTTGGGGATTATCGGAACCGGTGCGGTGGGAGAAGCGGTGGTGCGTCGGATGCATGACGGATTTTTCATGAAGATTCTTTATCATGATCTCAAACGCAATTTTGCACTTGAGAAAAAAACAAAGGCAAAATTTGTGAGCATGAACGAACTGTTGAAACGTTCTGATGTTGTTTCTCTCCATGTCCCCCTTCTTCCATCGACCAGACATTTGATCAGTGCCAAGCAGTTGGCTCTCATGAAAAAAACCGCTTTCCTCATCAACACCGCGCGCGGACCCATCGTGGATGAAAAAGAACTTCTCAAAGCACTGACCCGTAAGCAGATTGCCGGAGCCGGACTTGATGTCTACGAATGTGAGCCCATGATTGATTGCGATCCCACTGATCATCTGGAATTGCGAAAAATGAAAAACGTTGTTTTGACTCCGCACACCGCCTCGGCGACGATTGAAGCGCGCGAGGCCATGGCCAAGGTCGCTGTCGAAAATCTTCTGGCTTATATCAAAGGCAAGCGTCCGCCGAATCAAGTCAATGAAGTATAAAAAAGACCCCGAGCGAACCTCGGGGTTTTTGATAAGACAAGATAGGTCTTATGGGTCCTATAAGACCTACAGGGCCGAAACAGAATCCCCCTTCGCCAAGGCTTCGGGGGATTTTGATATTTCATTTTTTTGTTAGAGGAACAAAAAAAGAGCCCCTCTAGGAGGAAGCTCTTCGTGTGGACGCGCTTTGGGAAACGCGTTGTCGGAAGTCGGGGTCGAACAAGACCCGATAGATCCACTCGTACTTGATCAAGTACCGGCGAGTCTCGGAGGGAAGCTCTTTGCAGGTCGATTTCCGCCAGTCGTCTTTGCACGCTTTGATCGCGTTATAGACTCTCTGCGCGTTGGCATTGTAACCACCCGCAAGGAATATTCTTCCCTCATCAGGATGATCAACAATCCTTTGAAGATACTTGTCGCTTAGGGGCCAGAGCTCGGAATCGGCATGGATGCTCATGGCCTTGAATGCCTGCACATGATCGAGTCGCCCGAATTCCCTGTCGCTGGGAAGCCCGGCTCCATCGTATCGTTCACTCAAACGCCTGTAGGTTGCCGGCATGATCTGCCCGATCCCCGCGGCGCCCACGCGACTCCTGGCATACCAGAAGGACCGATCCAAATTGGCACCGATGATGGTGAGTGTGCGATTGAGCATGGCAAGCCGTGTGGCATCACTACCGTTGACGAACTTGCGATCATGAAGCATCTGCTCGGTAAGCGCGAGGGTGATCAGATGATCCGGTGTTCCGATGTCCGTGACCAACTTGCCAGGAAAAAAATCTGATCCGGTTTTTCTCTTGCGAAGATCTGTGTCAGCGGCAAGAGCGACCTTGGCCAGATGATTCAATCCCGCCATGCGCAGCTCCGGTGTGTCGAGCCTGAAGCTGTAGGGAATATAGACCGCACCGAGGGTCTGACCGTCCTTGGCACGTACGGCCGTACGGATCGCCACGACCGTCCATCCCGGCGGAGACTCGACGTAGAAAGACGGATTGACTCCGCCTTCACATCCCCCTTTGCGCTCGCAGGTGACCTTGAAACCGTGAGATGCCTTCTCTTCTTGGTAGAGTGAGAAAACAGTCACGTTCCCTTGGGCATCCGCGGCCGCGATCAGGTAATCCCCGAAACATCGCTTCCAATCTTTTCCCGGTCCTCCGCATCGCTTTCTTGCAAGACGCATGGAGGAGAGACGATCATAGCCGATCTTGATGGCGCCCAAAAGATTCTCCGGGACGTCCGCTTGTTTCTCGGGTCCGAGAGGAAGATGCATGACGTGATCGAGTAGTTCGACCGAAACCGGAGGAGGCGGGACCTTGGGCGGAAGTGGAGCAAGCTCCAATGTTTCACCTTCAGGATCCCGTGTGGGTTCTTCCACAACCTCGGGAACCACAGTCACTTCGACCTCAGGAGCTTTGGCTTCAGCTTCCTTGATCGCTTCGACCACACAGGCACGAGGACCGTAAACAGCCTGTGCATTTCCACAACCGGAAAGGAGGACGACGATGAGCAGCATGGAAAGAGCGTTCAACATGTCTTCTCCTTTTTTGTAAAACTCCACCGAAGCCCCGTCAAACGAGGCGAAGGCGGATCAAACGAAGACAGCTAAAGTTAGCAGAAAACTTGACTCCCGTCAAGGTGGAATGGTTGACTTTTTGGCTAAAAACTGATTGAATAAGCAGTCTTTGCTCTTTCAAAAACTTTCCCTTTGGAGTTCCTCACCATGACAGACGAACCAAAAGACTTGAGTATTGAGCTTGTAGAAAATAAAGCCTTTACAACTCATGTCGCTGAGAAGAGCGGAGCATCTCCTATACTCTTTGCCGGAGTATTTTTCTTGGCTCTCAGCTCGGTGATCCTTTATCTGGCCTATCCTTTCCATCATGGGTGGATAGCTTACCTACTCTCCTTTGGTCTACTCCTTGGTTTCCTTTTCGGTTCACTCACTACGATCTTGAGTCTTATCATATCCCGTGATCTCCGCCACCTTGAAAAGAATAAGCCGACATCCATGTGGATCCTTTCTGAACAAGAAGTCTATGTCCACACGACCGGTATTCTTCTCAAACGGATCAACAAGCTTATCGGAAGATGGAACCGCCGATCCCAATTGGTAAATATCAGGAAAGCAACTCCACTCCCCAACACAGATGAATTCTACGAAAAACTTGTGGAACTGAGGGAAGAGACCGATCGTCGCGTCCAAACCTCGATGGTTCTCCTTGAAATGGAAAAAGAAGGAGATTTTGAAACACAAGATGCAAACAGCATTCCTCTCACTGACATGCTTGAGAATATGAACGCCATTGAGGATGTCATGAGCAGATCGCTTGGCGGAGTCGTTCAAGGACTCAATTCTCCCTTGGCTAAAGATCTAAACGGCTTGGCACTTGAGGAGGAGCTTCGTCAGGAACTCGATCAGACTGCGCAAGGAATTCCTGAGGTCAAAAAACCCAGGGGAAGAATCGCCACGACCGGATCCTAGGATCCACGCAAGAAGTCCACACCCGGGCTTCTTTTTTTGTTCCTTTAATTCTTCACCTTAATCTTATCCTTAATTCTCCAAGCGTTATTTGCACAGATAATTTTAAGAATCGAGATTAAGGTTAAGGAGAAAAATTAAGGAATAAGCGAAGCCCCGTCAAACGGGACGAAGCTCCGCACCATGTAAGGTGCAGGATAAAGGGGATTTTGTTAAAAGAACCACGCGATCAATTGACCTTTCGCTTAAAAATTGGTTAGATAAGGACCCTCTGTTCTTTCCAAAACGTTTAGGAGAACCAACCGTGCCTGACAAAAAAGACCTCGCCATCCTCCCCACTCAAAGTAAAAAGCTGATAGAATTTGTCGATGGTAAAAAAGATAAAAGAGAGTTTATGATAGCCTGCGGCATCATAATACTAATGGCCATGACACTAGGTGGTGTCATGATTGCCCTTACCGGACCATATCATGGAACGAATATTGGCCTCAGTATTATTGAAGGTATCGGTGTGCTTGCCACCTGTTTCTCTGCGACTATAATTTTCTTGGGCATAAAGGGTTTAAGACAGCTCAAAGTCTCGCAAAATAATCTTTCCATCAAACCAAACCGATTCATGTCAAAGTATGACATCTTTGCTTATACCGTTGCTCTGCTCTCAGCGCGCGTGGATAAACTTATCGGCCGATGGAATCGACATTATAAACTGCTGAATGCCGCGTACGCAGATCCTCTTTTGAACGAAGAAACGATGTACGAATCTCTTCGACAGCTTCGAGAAGAAACAACGCGCCATATAGAGGCAGCCGAAACTATTCTGGAAATGGAAGAAGAGGGAGACTTTGTTCCCCAGACTACCTGTGATGATTCCATTGCAGAGACATTGGAACACGTGCGTGAACTTGAAGATCAACTTCGTCGGTCACTCAATGGCATCGAGCATCGTCTCAATTCTCCTCTTGCCGTCGTAGCCAATGTTGCTGCTATGGAAGCAGAAATGAATAGAGATATGAAAGACATCTCGTCTGAACTCGAAAGAAAACGGACCGCAGGACGAAGACTCACCGTCAACTCCTAAGTCCCTACGGAAGCCCCACCTCGGGCTTCTTTTTTTGCCCACCTTTTTAAATAGAAGTGTTGGTGGGCAAAATCCCTCCGAAGTCCCGCCGATGGCGGGACGAAGGGGGATACTGTCCCCTGATACTGAAAAAATAAAACATGAAAATCCCCCGAAGCTTTGGCGAAGGTGGATTCTGTTTAAAAATGCTTGGAAACTAAGGGCGTGGGTTGACTTTTTGGCTAAAAACTGATTGAATAAGCAGTCTTTGCTCTTTCCAAACCTTCCCTTTGGAGTCCCTCACCATGACAGACGAACCAAAAGACCTGAGTATCAAACCGATACAAAATGTAGTTCTCACAAAACACACTTCAAGAGAACGGGAATATCATTTCAATGCAACCTACACGGCAGCGTTTGTTTCTCTGTGGACCTTTATTGTGTGTTTGGTAACCGCGATAAATGGTCCATGGGTGATTGCCAGCGTTCTGTGCCTGACAACCCTCATTGGCTTGATTGCAACCGCTTGGCATTACTCCATAAGAAGAATCTATAAAAGACTCGAGAAAAAGCAGCCTGTGAAAGCATGGCCCCTTTCTCAATCTCAGATCTATATCTATGCAACAGGTGTGCTTCTTCAGAGAATCAACCGATTGATTAACGGATGGAACTCTCACGAAGAATTGATAAAGCTTGAGAGAGCCGTTCCTTTTCCCGATGCAGAGGAACTTTATGAAAATCTCGTGCGACTCAAAGAAGACACTGATCGACGTGCAAAAACTGCCGTCGTTTTCCTTAAGATGATAGAAGATGGAAATCTCGAAACACAAGACCCGAACCAAACTCCTCTCATTGAAGACCTCGAAGACATGAGCGCTATGGAAGATAAAATCTGCAGATCACTCAATGGGGTCGTTCAAGGACTCAATTCTCCCTTGGCCAGGGATCTCAATGCTCTGAGACTTGAAGGAGAACTCGATCGAGAACTCAGCCAAACGGCAGCACTGGAAATCTCTGAGACCAACAGGCCCAGAGGAAGAATCACCACGACCGGATCCTAGGATCCACGCAAGAAGTCCACGCCCGGGCTTCTTTTTTTGCCCACCTTTTTAAATAAAAGTGTTGGTGGGCAAAATCCCTACCGAAGCCCCGCCGATGGCGGGGCGAAGGGGGATACTGTCCCCTGATACTGAAAAAATAAAATATCAAATCCCTCGAAGCTTTAGCGAAGAGGGATTCTGCCTCCTGACATCAAAAAATAAAATGTGAAAATCCCTCCCACTTCGCTCAACCAAAGGTTGAGCTTCGTAGGGATATATCCGAAGCCCCGCACCATGTAAGGTGCGGGGTAAAGGGGATTCTGTTAAAAGAATCCGTGATCATTGACCTTTCGCTTGAAAATTGGTTAGATAAGGAACCTTTGCTCTTTCAAAACTTCGCTCAAGAGGACTCTCACTATGTCTGACAAAAAGAACTTCACCATTATTATGCCTACCCATAGTGAAAATCTGGAAAACTTTATCAACAATGAGGAAACCGATGCAGATGGAACGTTGGCGTTCGGTATCATAATACCGATGTTGATGATACTCGTCAGTTTGTGCATTGTCTTTCTTGGAATACCACTGTCTGATGTAGTAGGCCCTACCGGTTCCATGATTATCAACGGTGTTTGTGCATTAGCAACATGCCTCTTTACCTGCCTGATTATTTATGGTGTAAAAAATAAAAAATACCTCAAGGCCTTGCGAAACAATCTCCCGGTCAAACCGAGTCGATTCCTTTCAAAGTATGGGGTCTTTGCCTATACGGTTGGCTATCTCTCAAAGCGTGTGGATGTCTTGATCGGACGATGGAATCGTTATCGCGAAATGCGCGACATTGAATACATCGATCCTCTCCCAAATGAAGAAGAGATGTTCGAATCTCTCCGACAACTTCAGGAAGAAACGGTTCGCCATATAAAAGCCTCCAATGTTGTTCTTAAAATGGAAAAGGAAGGAGATTTTGTTCCGCAGACGACTTGTGATGATTCCATCGTCGAAACACTGGAACAAGTACGCATTCTCGAGGATCAACTTCGGCGATCGCTCAATGGTGTCGAGCATCGACTCCATTCTCCTCTTGCTGTAGCGGCCAATGTCACCGCTATGGAACAAGAGATGAAAAAAGGTTTTGAAGAAACCTCTCCAAGACTCAGCGCTGCACGAGCGATGGGACGCAAGATAGCGACCTGATCTCTCGTCCCCACGGAAGCCCCCTCTATCGGGCTTCTTTTCGTTTTCTGATGGAAGACGTGTTAAACTGTGGAAAGATTATTTGAAATAAATACTTAGATCTATGAAAAAATTCTGTCTTCTTTTTATCCTGCCACTATTTTTTATGGGGATAGGATGTGCAACACAAAATCCTCCCGTTGAAGAATCAACAACCCCTTCTGCAGATGATGTTCAACAAAACCCTATCGAACCGGTCAGTGTAGATTCAGACAATGACGGACTCACAGATTCGGATGAAACCGAAATTTATAAAACCGATCCCGAGGATTCAGATACGGATGATGACGGGTATCTTGACGGTGAGGAAGTAAGCGCCGGCTATGATCCAACTGTTGCCGCAACACCTGAACCTATTGCGGTTGAAACTGATGTCCCCACCGTCACAACAACAAATTGTGGCTCGGATGTTTCTTGTTTTGACATCGCTTTTGATCAATGTTCTCCGGCAACCCTCATGAGTGACGCCGGCTTTGCTGCCGTTTCTTATGAAATCACCGGAGTTGCTTCAGGTGGATGTGCTGTCACGTTTCTTTACACAACAAATCCAAATCCCGCATGGCAAAATAAACCCGCGTATTGCGTTTTTGATAACACCCTGGATTTCACTACGTCGGCACAACAAACGATCGGAACCGCGTTTTCCACAGGCGAAGGTTGCACGGGACCACTCATAGAAACAGTCTTGGCCGACTGACATTCATCCGCAGATAAAATGATGTCCCGCTTCCTCGGAAGTGGGGCATTTTATTTTCCGCTGATACCTATCAGATTTCGTGTCACACGGAAATGATAATGTCCTACTTGAGGGAAATAGAAATGTCCTACCTCGCTACAATGGCGGGGTATGGAAAACATCACTATGTCCCGAAAAGAAATTGACCGTTATGAGGTCATCAAGC
>Ga0265296_1003115_pt1 | contig 15845 bp, 17 predicted proteins | sample MunlanPumphouse1_FD_189073 | JGI IMG/M metagenome (GOLD analysis project Ga0265296, IMG submission 189073) | Groundwater microbial communities from a municipal landfill in Southern Ontario, Canada - Pumphouse #1 | ecosystem: Environmental > Aquatic > Deep subsurface > Groundwater | place... | reverse complement strand
TTAAAAGATATCCTGCAAGAAAAAAGCTCCAGCGAAGAGATATATGTTTTTATCGGCCCTGAAGGGGGTTTTACCAGGGAAGAAATTGCGCGGGCCATGGAGCGTGGCGTCCGCCCGGTTACCCTGGGCCCGCGGATTCTGCGAACAGAGACGGCCGGCATGGCGGTTTTAACAATGATCCTCTATCAGTGGGGGGATCTCGGAGGGGAATTGCATGGCTGAAAAGAGGATGGCGGTTTATACCCTGGGGTGCAAGGTTAACCAGTACGAATCTGCCCTGCTGGCAGGTCTTTTCAGTGAGCGGGGCTATGAAGTGGTTGATTTTGAAGATATCGCTGATGTTTATATCATTAATACCTGCACCGTCACCCATCTGGGAGACCGCAAATCCAGGCAGCTCATCCGCCGCGCGGTAAGAGCCAATCCTGCGGCTGTTGTCGCGGTGACAGGTTGTTACGCCCAGACCTCTCCCGGGGAGCTAACAGAAATACCCGGAGTCGATCTGGTTATAGGCACCAGGGACAGGGCCAGGCTGGTCGATCTCGTGGAAACCACAGCCAAAGGGCGGTGCCCGGTAAATGCGGTAAGTGAATACGCGGCAGGCGACGAATTTGAGGAAATAGCCGCCATGCCCTTGCAGGGAAGGGTACGCGCATATCTAAAAGTTCAGGATGGATGCAGCAACTTTTGTACATATTGTATCGTGCCTTACGCTAGAGGCCCGTTGCGCAGCAGGCAACCGGGCAGGATTATTGAAGCGGCCGGGAAAATGGTGGAGGAGGGGTTTAAGGAAATCGTCATTACCGGTATCCAAACCGGGGCATATGGGAAAGATCTGGATAGAAATTTCACCCTGGCCGGCCTTATGCGCGACCTGTCCGGTATTCCCGGACTGCGCAGGCTGCGCCTGGGCTCTATCGAGCCGCATGATATTACCCCAGAATTAGTGGAAGCTTTGTCAGAATCACCAATATTCTGCTGGCATCTGCACATCCCGCTGCAAAGTGGGGACGACCAGATCCTCAGTAAGATGGGGCGGCGTTACAACACCTTTGAATATCTACGGCTGGTGGATGTTTTGAGGGAAAACATGCCTGGCCTAGGCTTGACCACGGATGTGATGGTGGGCTTTCCCGGCGAAACCAGCGAAAATTTTCTAAACACGTGCAGGATGATCAAAAAAGGCTCTTTCAGTGGGCTGCACGTATTTAAGTTCTCGCCCCGCCAGGGGACGCCTGCCGCTGCTTTTGAGGGGCGCGTTGACCCCAAAACAATGGATGAGCGCAGCCGCAAACTTATCCAGCTTGGCAGGAAGCTGGCAGCACAGCTCGCCTCGCGGCACCTGGGCAAGGTGCTGGACGTTCTGGCTGAACAAACTTATAAAGACGGAAGCAATCTGTATGAGGGACTGACCGGTGACTACACCAGGGTCGTGTTCCCCGGGGAAGATGATTTAAAGGGACAGGTTGTTCAGGTAAAGGTTGAGAAACTAAAGGGAGGCCTCCTGGAAGGCAGAATTATTGCACAATGAGTTGCAGGATTTACTGCTGAGATGTTGAATAAATAGCATGGGGAATTTGTTATTAGTGTAGGGAGGAGGTGGAAAATTGCAAGATTGCTTATTCTGTAAAATTGTTAAAAAGGAAATACCGGCCCAAATTGTCAGCGAAGATGAAAATATTCTGGTTTTTAGGGATGTCAATCCGCAAGCGCCTGTCCACCTGCTGCTGATTCCTAAAAAACATATTTCTTCACTGCTGGAACTGCAAGATGATGATGCCGATCTGGCGGGCAAAATTCAGCTGACCGCGGCGCGCATGGCCAGAGAAATGGGACTTGCCAAAACTGGCTTCCGGTTGGTGTGTAACTGCGGTCGTGATTCAGGGCAGCTTGTTTTTCATATCCATTATCACCTCCTGGCCGGCAGGGCAATGAATTGGCCCCCGGGTTAAGGCATAACATTCAAAAAGGGAAATATCTGGATTCACATAAGTTGCCGGCAAAAACGCTCGTAAAGAGTGCAGTTGACTCAGTGCTTTGTGCTGTTGTATAATTATAAAGTATTTTTTCACATCCTTTTGTCTTTCGATAGATAAAGTATTGTTTTATGGTTATGCGGAGGGAGGGGAAGTATAGTGGCGGAAGTAAAAGTTGGCAAAAATGAAACACTTGACAGTGCCCTCCGGCGGTTTAAGCGTACCTGTCAAAAAGCTGGTGTGATGGCTGAGGCCAGAAAACATGAGCACTACGAAAAACCCAGCGTTCGCAGGAAGAAAAAATCAGAAGCGGCCAGAAAAAGGAAATTCCATTAATAAAACCTAAACCTGCCTAAAACAAATGCTTGGCAAAATAGCCAAGCATTTTTATTTGGGAAAGGGTACCGGGTACCTAAGTTACTAAGTTATGCCTTTCCAGCATATCAAGTATCGCCACATCTGATACTTTTATGTTATCACCTATTGCTTTCATCGTGTAATTTAACTTTATTGCTTCTTCAGCGTAGGCTAGTTTGTACACGGTCAAGTTTCTTTTCCTTGACCCGTTTTTGATTAGACTGAATTCCTGCTCGTTTACTCCGGTCGCCAGCAAAATATCGTCCAGGTTTTTCAGGCCACTCTTTTTTTCCTCTCTTTTTACAGCAGACCGGCTTTCCAAAATATCACCGATAACATCAATATTTTCGTAATCTCCGTTTTCCTCTTCTGACATAAACTCTATGTCACTGAAGATATATTCACGATTGTTCCCACGCTGTATCACGTGGAAAATCCCGCCCTCTTCTTCCAATCTGGGTTTGCGTCCCATAAAAAAGACACCTCCTGCCTTATTTTAACAGGAAGTGCCTTTAAACTCAATAACTTAATAACTTAGGTACCCGGTACTGTTTACCGTTTACCGTACTCTTTACTTGTTCATCATTTTAGATAATTTCTTGGTTTCCTGGCATACCACCCAGAACAGGCAGTTTTCTTCTGATGCGGTAAAGTGGTCGCCGGTCTGCTCAAAGTTTACCGCGTAGCAGCCGCCGGTGCATTTCCTGGAGCACCCTTTACAATGGCGTGGCTGGCGGGAGATCGGGTTTTGGAACGGCTCCAGCATTTCAACATCGATATTGTCATTGATATTGCCGATGATGTACTTGCCGCCTTCATCCGTTAAGCCAAGCATCTTGGAACAGGGGCTAACATCACCGTTAGGCGCCAGGGCCAGAGAAGTGCTGCCCGCACGGCAGCCCCAACCCTTGTACTCATTTTCGTCCTTCTCAAATTCCTCTATATATATTTGAACACCCTGGCGCTTTAAATCATGGTAGTCCTGGAGTATTTTTACCAGGTTCAGGCCGTATTGTTCTATTTGCTCTTTGCTCCAGCAAACAACGCCCTGGGCCGGGGCGATAATAAACTGGTTGATGCCCAGGTCCACCAGCTGTTTGAAATCTTCCCTCATATCCCCTATCGCTTCGGTGCTGACAGTCATCCTCGCACCCAGCCAGGGCTGGTAACTCTTGATCAGCGGCACCAAACCAGCGATTTTTTGCCAGGTGCCCTCCCCGCTTTTCGTTCTTCTGTAGCGGTCGTGGTTTTTCTGCCCCCCGTCAACACTGAGCAGCATGTTAATTCTATTTTGAGCGAAATACTCCAGGATAGTCTCGTTGAGCAGGGTCCCGTTGGTTGTCACCGACCAGGTAACGATTATATTACGCCTCCTGGCCGCGTCAACGGCATAGGGAACTATCTGCTTGATTAAATCAAATTCCAGGAGCGGTTCGCCGCCAATTAAGGTAATGTTGACACTGGGGAAGGCCGCCCGCTCCATTAACAGATCAATAGCCTTTACAGCTGTAGCGAAGGACATTCTTTCATGCTGGTTTCTTTCCCTTATGAAGCAGTAGGCGCAGTTCAGGTTGCAGTTAAAGGTCAGGTTTAATTCTATGGCAGCCAGGCCAGGTCCGCCTGTTGCTAATTTTTTTTCGACCAGACCGGCTAGTTTTTCGGCTTCGTCAGAACTTATCAGATATTTTTTCTTTATATTTTCAATAAGAACCCTGGGGGAGCAGCCAGGATTCAATCTGGTTTGCTCCCCTATGAAATTAACTATCTCATTTACCAGGGAGTCCGGTTTTCTTTTTTCCATAATCTATTCCTTTTTTAATTTGTCATCATCTTTTGGGCCTTCCGGCTTAACTGAAAATTCCAAGGGCGACAATGGCGGGTTTTGTTGTGTCTGTTGTTGAGGTCTTGGCGGTCCGGCCACCCCTATAAACTGCTGACCAGGACAGGTAAAGCCTCCCAAAGTACCGCACTGGGAACCACCGCCGCCTCCCGGCGCTATGCCGAAGAACTGCTGGCCGCCGCAGGTAAAGCCTCCCAAAGTACCGCACTGGGAACCACCGAAGGTAAAGGGCCTGCAGCCGAACTGGAAGGGTCCGCAAGGCTGGCCGAACTGGAAGGGTCCGCAAGGCTGGCCGAACTGGAAGGGTCCGCAAGGCTGGCCGAACTGGAAGGGTCCGCAGGGCTGGCTGAACTGGAAGGGTCCGCAGGGCTGGCTGAATTGGATGGGGCGACACTGGAACGCAAAAGTACAGGGCTGGCCGAATTGGAATGACGGGCACCCACCGCCGCCCGAAGGGAAGCTCGGCACATAGCTGCCCGGGCAGGCAAATCTAAAGTTACAGGTGTCCGGCGGCCGGCAGATGTAGCTGCGGGAGCAGGTGAAGCCGGGGAAGGCGGTGCAGGCAATCTGAGCTTTTACATCATCCTGTTCATATTGACTGGCCATAGGCTGGCCCTGTCCCTGTGGTCCTACTATTCCGAAAAACTGTGTGCCCGGACAGGCAAAAGTAACCGGACATTGTGAGCCTCCCTGAGAGGGCACATAGGTACCGGGACAGGCAAAGGCGCCGCTGCAGAAGTCCGGAGGCCTGCAAATATACTGCTGATTGCAGATGAATTGAAAACCTGTACAGGCAATTTCAGCTTTTACACTATCCCTTAGTTTATCGGCAATCTCATCCATACTCTCCCTGGTTAGAGTCTGAGCCGGGGCCTCCCAGACAATATAAACAGCCTGCGCCGGTATATTCCCTATTCCCTCATCGGTCTCCAGCCGCAGGGATTGCTGGTTTGCCGACAATACGGTACCTGATATTTTTCTCCCGTTAACCAGCTCAATAACAATCTTTTTACCTTGGTTGGCTAATAGTTGATCCAGCAACTTGATAACTCCCTTTCATTGGTTATTTTATCCTTATGTAAGGTATGTTTAAGCCGGCAGGTTTGTTAATTTCCACCTGCCAAAAAACCATTTTTTTAGAGGCCGTCCTGCAAGTATTGGCTCTTTTTCCATTTAATAGTAATGTATCTTTCACTGGAAACATAAAATGTGCAAGGAGGGGATTTTTTATGTCCTGGAGTGATTACAAAAAGAAGATAAAAAGGCAGTTTTCCGAATTTCTTGAGATTCCGGGGGATGTGATGATGGACCTGCCAAAGATTGTTCTGGTCGGGAATATAAAAATATTTATCGAAAATCACAGGGGTATTCTTGAATATACCACGGAGATAGTCAGGGTCAACGTTATGGAAGATGAAGTGGCCATCACAGGTGAAAACCTGATGCTGCGCAACGTGCTGCCCGACGAACTGTGCGTGGAAGGGAAAATAAAGTCAATAAGCTTCCTGTGAAAAATGACGGTACCGACAGGCAAGGAGGGCTGTTTATGCTTTTATTTAAACTTATATCTTACCTGCAGGGCTATCTGGTGATTCTGGTTACCGGCGCCGCGCCGGAAAAGTTTGTAAACATGTCCGCCGGCAGGGGGATGTACCTCTGGGATATTACCAGGGTAAGTGACAGCGCGGTTGTTATGAAAGTTCATTTGAGCGCGGTAAAAGCCCTGCGGCATATTGCCAGGAGGACGCGCTGCCGGTTCAAAATAAAAAGGCGTGTTGGATTTCCTTTTTATTTTGTCTGGCTTAAAAAGAGGAGGTCACTGGCGCTGGGGGCTGTTTTCTTCGTGGGAGCGCTTTATTTTCTCTCCTCCTTTGTATGGTTTATTGAGGTCAGGGGTAATGACAGGCTCGGCGTCAATGAAGTTATGCAGGCGGCGGCAGAAGCGGGATTGAGCAGGGGAGCCCCGAAGTGGCAGATTGACCCTGGCAGGGTGGAGGCTAATATAGGAGAAAGACTTCCCCTTGTGGCCTGGACAGGCGTATATATTAAAGGAACCAGGGCTACCATAGAGGTGGCTGAGCGTACAGTGCCCGAGGAAGAGGACCGCCGGCCGTCACATATAATCGCTAAAAAAGCGGGGCTGATCAAGGAAATACTGGTTTTAAGCGGCCACCCCGCGGTGCGTGAAGGTGATACTGTTGGCCAGGGGCAGGTGCTCATTTCCGGGGAAATACCTCCACCTGAAGAGCCGTTGAAGCCGGGTGAGGTAAAGAAACCAGGCGAGAAGCCCAAACCGGTCCAACCCGCACGACTGGTGCACGCCAAGGGCATAGCCCGCGCCCGGGTCTGGTATGAGGGTTACGGGGAGGCTGCTGTTGTTGAGACCGGCCAACGGCTGACCGGCAGGTGCGAGACACGCGTCAGTATGAAATTTAAAGGGAAGGAAATAATTTTATCAGGAAGCCAAATTATTCCCTACGAATTTTATGAAGCTAATACTTTGGTTAAAAGTATGCCGGAATGGAGGAATCTCTACATACCCGTCGAACTAATAACTGTTAAATATTACGAGTTGGTTGATTATAAGGAAGATCACGGACGGGCCGGAGCCCGCGAGATTGCAGAGGAGCGGGCGCTGGAGGCCGCCGGGGGGCAGATCCCCCCGGGCGCCAGGATCCAGGAGCGGTGGATGGAGGAAGTGTCGACCGGGCATGTGGAGAACCTGGTGCGGGTGAAGGCTGTGATTGAAACCGTTGAAGATATCGGGGAGGAAGCGCTTTTTAATCCGTGAGGAGGTCTGACCGTATATTGACGGAGAGGTTTGAGTCAAGGATTGAGATGAGTGATATTGGCGCTGCGGCCGAAATATTCGGGAAACACGACGAGCACCTGGCACAGATGGAAAAGTCGCTGGGAGTCCGGTTTGTTGCCCGTGGCCAGGAACTGGTTATCACCGGGGACAAGGAAAAGGTTGAGCAGGCCGAGGGAATTTTAACCCAGTTGCAGAAGTTCTACCGCGCAGGAAACCGTCTGACCTCTCATGAAGTTGGATATGCGATCAGGACCGCCAAGGGCGGTGTTAAAGACGCGCTGGGGAGCCTGGCCACCGATGTGGCCATGGTTACAACCCGGGGCAAACAGATCAAAGCCAAAACTATCGGCCAGAGAAAATATATTGAATCCATAATAAATCATGATGTGGTTTTTGCCATCGGTCCTGCCGGAACCGGCAAAACTTACCTGGCTGTGGCGATGGCGATCAAAGCCCTGCGCGGCAAAGATGTGGATAGACTGGTGCTGACCCGCCCAGCGGTTGAGGCCGGGGAAAAACTGGGCTTTTTGCCTGGCGATCTGCAGGAAAAAATAGATCCCTACCTCAGGCCGCTGTACGACAGCCTTTATGATATCCTGGGTGTGGAAAACACCCAAAAATATTTGGAAAAGAATATTATCGAGATAGCTCCTCTGGCTTACATGCGGGGGAGGACACTGGAAGATTCTTTTATTATTCTGGACGAAGCGCAGAATACCACCCCGGAGCAAATGAAAATGTTTCTGACCCGCCTTGGGTTTGGCTCCAAGGCCATCATCGCAGGAGATATCACCCAGATTGACCTGCCCCGGGGGCAGGTGTCAGGCATGATCAATGCTCTTAAAGTGCTTAAAGATATAAAAGGACTGGGTATCCACACCATGACCGGGGAAGATATCGTCCGGCACCCGCTGGTGGAAGAGATCATCAGGGCCTATGAAAAAATGAAATAAATGTGTTTTGTCAAGGGGAGTGTAACCCATGCTCACTTTAAGCTGGGTAAAGGATAAGTTTTTAGTCGCCCTTTCCTTTTTGAGCAAGCAGCGCAAGGTGAGGCGTGGCGGCGCTGCGGTTTTATTTTTACTGATGATTACCTTGATCATGGCGATTGAATTTGTCCCGGAGAAGTCCAACCTGGTGGTTGGACAGGTTTCGCCCAAAACCTTCAAGGCTGAGAATAACCTGGTGTTTGAGGATAAGCAAAAGACTTCGGATCAGAGGCGCCTTGCCGCGGAAAAAGCGGACAAGGTCTACTCCAAGGACCCGCAGGTTAGTATCGGCGTACAAAAAGATATTTCCGATCTGGGGGGCAAGGTGCGTGATATCCAGGGTGACACCGGTCTTGACAATGCCGGCAAGGTTGCCAGGTTGCACCAGGTCCTCCCCTTTGTTATGTCGGAAGAAGATATTAGCGGACTGGCCCATGCCGCCGCCAAGGACACGCTTGCCGTTGAAGGCACTTTAAACAGCCTGGTAGCAAGGAGCATGGAAACCGGGGAAGGGATTAATCAGGACAGCCTGAGTGATGCAAAAAAATCTTTAAGTAACCAGATCAGCGGGCTGGGCCTTACAAAACCTTACGAAAACTTTTCAAAGGGAGCCCTTGATAAATTTTTACGCGCCAACACTTTTATCAACTTGGAAATGACAAAACAGAAGCAGGACGAAGCTATGGCCTCTGTTCCGCCGACAATGATATCGGTGAAAGAAGGGGAAAAGATTATCGGGGAAGGTGAGATTGTTACCGAGGAACACCTGGTCAAACTCCAGGCTCTCGGCCTCACCCGCCAGCGGCTTCCTCTTTCTGTCATCCTTGGTATTTTACTGCTGGTGGTCTTGCTTATGACAGTGGTGCTCTTTTATCTCTACCAGCAGAACCGGGAGATCTACAATCATGTCGGACATTTGTACCTGCTGGGCATGATCGTGGTGGTGGTACTGGCGGTAGGCAAGGCCATTGTCGCCATTAATGTCAACCAGTGGCCCGAGTTTGGCGCCCAATTCGGCTACATGGTGCCGGTGGCGGCGGCGGGGATGCTAATCGCGATCCTGCTTGATTCCCGCCTGGCTGTATTGGTGGTGGCGGTGATGAGTCTAATGCTGGGGGTTATGACTGGAAACCAGCTTCGCTTCGCTGTGGTTGGGCTGATCGGCGGGATTACCGGTGTTTACAGTGTATCCAAACTCAGCCAGCGGGGAGATCTGGTGCGCGCCGGTATTTACACCAGCGGTGCATATGTTGTGGCTATATTCATCATGGGACTGGTTAACGGAACCCCCCTGGCGCTGCTGATTTCATCCAGCCTGGCGCTTGGCGTAATTAACGGCATTTTATCTTCAATACTGACCAACGGCGCTTTGCCTTTCCTGGAAAACACCTTCCATATCACTTCCCCCGTCAGGCTGCTGGAGATCTCCAACCCGAACAACGCCCTGTTAAAAAAACTTCTGATTGAGGCTCCTGGTACTTACCACCATAGTATTATCGTGGGCAATTTGGCCGAGTCCGCCGCCGACGCGGTGGGCGGAGATTCCCTTCTGGTCCGGGTGGGGGCTTACTACCATGATATCGGCAAATCAAAAAGGCCTTATTTTTTCATTGAAAACCAGATGACCAGCGACAACCCGCACGACAAGATCACTCCTTCACTCAGCACACTGATCCTGACTTCCCATGTGAAGGACGGGGTGGAAATGGCCCGGGAGCACAAGCTGCCCCAGGGTATAATAGATATAATCGAGCAGAGCCACGGAAGCGGTCTGGTAACATATTTCTACCACAAGGCGCTGGAGGGCGACCGCAATGAAACAGTTACCGAAGAGGAATACAGGTATGAAGGTCCCAGACCCCAGACCAGGGAGGCAGCCATTGTGATGCTGGCGGATTCTGTAGAGGCGGCGGTCCGTTCCCTGCAAAACCCGACTCCGGGCCGGGTTGAAGGATTGATTAGAAAAATAATAAAAGACAAACTAAACGATGGCCAACTTGAAGAATGTGACCTAACCTTTAAGGATCTGACGGTAATAGCCACCGCTTTTGTCAGGGTTATGTCAGGTATCTTCCATAACCGGGTTGAATATCCGGATATGTCCCAGGAAATTGAAAGGAGAAAGAAACATGCCGGTCCTCGTAAACAACTTGCAGGAAGAAGTAACGGTGGATGATGACCTGACCGAATTCCTGGCAGGCGTCGCGGAAAAGGTGCTGGCCAGCGCCGGCTACCGCCAGGATGCTGAAATAAGCCTGGTATTTGTCGATGACGCATACATACACCAGATGAACCTTCAGTATCGCGGTGTGGACAGCCCCACGGATGTGCTTTCTTTTGCCATGCTGGAAGGGGAGCCCATCGCGGGTGGGGATGAAATTATCCTGGGAGATGTGGTAATATCAGTGCAGGCGGCCCAGCGGCAGGCGGCGGATTACGGACACAGTTTTCGCCGGGAAGTGGCCTATCTGACCGTACATGGAGTCCTGCACCTGCTCGGCTTCGACCACGGGGAAGAAGATGAGCAAAAAATCATGCGCGCCAAAGAAGAGGAAGTGCTAGGGTGTTTTGACCTGGCCTGAGGCAATCTTTTTTAAATATAATTTAATCTATTGTGAGGTATGAGGTTTCATGTTCCTGCGCAAACTTTTGGACAGCTTTAACTACGCCGTTGCCGGAGTGATTTATTCTATCAGAACCCAGCGCAATATGCGCATCCATTTTATTGCCGCCTTACTGGTGCTGGGGCTGGCTATTTATCTCAGGATCAGCTCCCGCGAGCTGCTGATCGTATTTTCCGCCATTACCATGGTAATCATGGCGGAGCTTTTCAACACAGCCATAGAAGCGGTGGTAGACCTGTGTGTACAGGAGTTCCACCCCCTGGCACGCATAGCGAAAAACGTCGCGGCCGGGGCTGTGCTTATGACTGCGCTGAATTCAATTGTGGTCGCTTATATTATTATTTATCCGCGCCTGGAGGGATACTCCTTCTATCTCGGCCCCAGGTTGAAACAAACACCTCTCACCGTTACCCTGGTGGCTCTTTTGCTCGTTTCTGTGCTGGTTGGAGTAGGCAAAGCGTTAAGCGGCAAGGGTACTTTTGTAAAAGGCGGCCTGCCCAGCGGGCATACCGCTGTGGCCTTTGCCGGAGGCACGGCTGTGACCCTGCTGACCGGCAACGCCCTTGTGGCCACCGTAGCTTTTGTTATGGCCCTTCTGGTGGCACACAGCAGGCTTGACACAGAGGTCCACACTTTCTTTGAAGTGATCACCGGCGCCCTCCTTGGCATCCTGGCAACCATGGCCGTTTTCCGCCTGGCAGGCTGGTGATTGGGACGTGGGAAATGGGCAAACGGGGACGGTTCTTGCCTTGCCTATGGGCAAACGGGGACGGTTCTTGCCTTGCTAGTAAAACTTTTGCGGCGAAGGGAATTTGTTCGGATAAATCCGAACCTGCGATTTAACTCGAAACCCAAAAGAAATGCCTGGATACCCACGACTCACGACTCACGTCTCACGACTAAATAAGGTGGGATAAATGTGATTTTCCCTATTGAAAAACTGATCAACGCCGCCGTGGCGGCCAGGGAGAGGGCTTACGCGCCTTACTCGAATTTCAGGGTGGGCGCCGCTATCCTGACCAAAGAGGGGCGCTATTACACGGGGTGCAACGTGGAAAACGTGTCTTACAGCCTTACCTGCTGCGCTGAGCGGGTAGCCCTGTTCAAGGCTGTTTCTAACGGTGAGCGCGACTTTGAAGCTATTGCCATAACAGCTGGGACCGATGAATATTGTGCGCCTTGCGGCGCCTGCCGGCAGGCGCTGGCGGAATTCGGGGCGAAAATTAAAGTTTTCATGGTCAACCGGGCGGGTGATTATCACTTGCGGTCTGTGGCGGAACTGCTGCCCGAGGCGTTTGACCCGAAAACGCTTAATTCAGATGCAGACGGGCATAATGATCATAAAACTGTAGCGAAAGGTGATATGTTTGACAGAAGAAATGAGCAGCTTTAAGTCCGGGTTTGTGGCCATCGTCGGCAGGACCAACGTGGGCAAATCAACCCTCCTGAACAAACTGGCGGGCAGGAAGGTCGCTATAGTATCGGAAAAACCCCAGACCACCAGAAATAAGATTCTCTGCGTGCTAAACCGGGAAGGCTCCCAGGTTATTTTTTTGGATACACCGGGCATTCATAAGCCGAAGTACAGACTGGGTGAACAAATGGTGAAGCAGGCGCTGGGGACATTAAAGGAAGTGGACGCTGTCCTTTTTCTGGTTGAGTCAGATCAGCCGCCCGGACCAGGGGACAATTATATCATGAGGCAGTTTCAAGGCCTGGTGACACCGGTACTGCTGGTGATAAACAAAATCGACCTGGTCAGGCATGAAGAGCTGCTGCCGCTGATCGAACAGTACAGCAAGATCTGCAATTTCTCTGAGATCGTGCCCCTGTCCGCCCTGACTGGTGAGAACATGTCACGCCTGCTTGAAGCGGTGACAGCTTACCTGCCTGAGGGACCAAAGTATTTCCCGGAGGGGATGGTGACCGACAGGCCCGAGACCTTTATCGTAACCGAGTTGATCCGGGAGAAGGTGCTGCACCTGACCAGCGAGGAGGTGCCCCACTCGGTGGCGGTGGTGATCGAGGAAATGGAAGAAAGGCCCAATGGCGTGATCGCCATCCGCTCAATTATTTATACGGAAAAAGAGTCGCAGAAAGCCATCCTGATTGGAAAGGGCGGCCAAATGCTGAAAAAGATCGGCCAGACCGCCCGTGAGGAGATAGAAAGACTGCTTGGCTCGAAGGTTTTCCTGGAGCTGTGGGTAAAAGTAAAGCCAGGTTGGCGGAACAAGGAGTCGCAAATCCGCAATTTAGGGTACAGGGATGAGGAGTAAAGCTATTCTTCTCCCCAGCGCCGGAGGAGGTCATTTTCCACGCCAAGTAAATCCAGGACCCGCCCGGCCGAATGGTTAACCACTTCTCCCAAAGTTGCGGGGCGGTTATAAAAAGCCGGCACCGGGGGCATTATGGTTACCCCGATCCTGGCCAGCTTGAGCATATTCTCCAGGTGCACGGGACTCAGCGGGGTTTCCCTGGTTAACAAAATCAGCTTGCGGCCTTCCTTGATGGTCACGTCGGCCGCTCTGGCGATCAGGTTGTCCGAATAGCCGCAGGCAATCGCCGCCAGGGTTTTCATGCTGCACGGGGCGATGACCATCCCGTCGTGTATGAAAGAACCGCTTGACACCGCCGCTGCCATGTCGTCCGCCTGGTAGCACCGGTGGGCCAGGGCGGCAACCTGCTGTGGCGCGTAGTCTGTTTCCAGCTCAATAGTGCGGTTGGCCCAGCGGCTCACAACAAGATGGGCTTCCACCCGGTGAGCTTTTAAGTATTCCAGGATGGTAATGCCGTAAACGGCGCCTGAAGCGCCTGTAATTCCCACTATCACCCGCAAAACAACAACCCCTCACCTATAATCATAAATTCCATTTACAAAAAACAATCTTTTTTTGCGTCAGGATATTATATTATTAAGGTATTATACAATAGATTTAATATAAATCACTACTCTAAAGAATTTTTTGAAAACCGGGGCTTTTTTATGAAACTTTACAAGGTCGAGGCCGTGGTGCTGCGCTCCAGGGACCTGGGCGGCGGGGATAAGCTCTTAATCCTGTTTTCCAGGGAGCACGGCAAAATGAAAGTGGTTGCCCACGGCGCCGCCAAGCCTTCCAGCAGGAAGCGCGGTGCGGTACAGCTGTTTTCCCATACCAATTTTCTAATTCACCGGGGCCGGGAACTTGACTCGGTAAGCCAGTGTGAGGGCGTGGAGATGTTTTCCTTTATCATGGGTGATCTCGAAAAAATCGGCTATGCCAGCCACCTGTCTGAACTGGTTGACGCCCTTGCCCCTGAAGGAGAGCCCAACGAACCCCTCTTCTTCCTCCTCCTGGAGACGATGAGGCTGATGGAAACGGCGGACGCGGAAATCCTGGCCCGCTCTTTTGAGATCAACGCCGCGGGGTTTCTGGGCTACCGTCCTGTTCTGGAACTTTGCGCCCAGTGCCAGGGGCAGCCGGCAGGAAATATTTTCTTCAGCCCCGGCCAGGGTGGGGTGCTGTGCGAGACTTGCGGCCGGTTGGAACCGGGCGCTATGCCCTGCAGCAGGGGCGTGGTGGAAACGCTAAAGGTTTTTTTGAGCTGGCCCCCGGCCAGGCTGCGCCAGCTCAAAGTAGGGGAAGCGGCCAGAAAGCAGATTAAAAAACTATTACATGAATACCTGAAATATCACCTGGAGCAGGATCTGAAATCCGCCGCTTTTTTAAACCGGCTGTACCCGGAGCACGCTGGCAGGGATGTATAAAATACTCTTCAAAGGGAGTAAATAATAAAAGGAAGGGGGGTTTTTAAATGACCAGCGAACTGGAAAAGATTGATCTGATCAGGGCCCGGCTGAACATCGGATATAAAGAGGCCAAAGAAGCCCTGGAGGCCGCGGGCGGTGACGTGGTTCAGGCCCTGATCGACCTTGAGGAAAAGGGGAAAAATACAGGCGCGCGCTTTCAGGCGAAGGGACAGGAAGTAATTGAACAGATCAAAGAACTGGTAAGCAAAGGGCAGGACTACCGGATCAAGGTTAAACAGGGTGAAAGGACAGTGTTTGAAGTTCCCGCGTCCATCGGGGCTCTGGGCCTCCTCGGGGTTCTGGCCAGCAGTGAGATTGCCTTGCTGGGCGCGCTCGGCACAGCGACCGCCATGGCCAAAAAGTATACTCTGGAATTTGAGCGGCGGAGTGAGCCCGGTGAGAAAACGCCTGAGTCTTAAAAGTGATAAACTTGATATTTATTGAAAGCATTGACTTTAACCCCGGAATTTGATAAATTTAGTGAAAAAATATGAGCAATGAGGAAAAGAGTAACCGTCCAGACGTTTTTTTAGAGAGCCCGAAAGGTGGGAGCGGGTAAAACACGGCCGGTGAAAGGGGTTTCCGAGCTGCAAGAGGAACGCTAAAAGAGACGTGGGACATGGGACGTGGGTCGTGAGAAAAATGACCCCGATTAACGTTCTGCCAAGACAACGACTCGTTTTGGTTAGTAAAACTTGCAACCTTAAAGAGGGCCATTCTTTGTTTTCTGACGTCTGACGACTGACGTCAGACGACCAATACGGCCAAACAGGGTGGAACCGCGGGAAAAACTCCCGTCCCTGGTAGAGATACCTGGGGCAGGGAGTTAATTTTTGTTTCAGCGGCAACTTTGCGTAAAGCCGGTCAAAATGTTATCCAAGGAGGCAGGACATGAATTTTCAGGAACTTATTCTAACGCTGGACAATTTCTGGTCCCGGCAAAACTGTATTATCCAGCAGCCCTATGATGTTGAAAAAGGAGCGGGAACCATGAACCCCGCGACTTTTCTGCGGGCACTGGGCCCCGAGCCGTGGCGGGTAGCCTATGTTGAGCCGTCCAGGCGTCCCACTGACGGCCGTTACGGGGAAAACCCCAACCGGCTCCAGCATTACTACCAGTACCAGGTTATTTTAAAACCTTCTCCGGACGATGTCCTTGATTTATACCTGGAAAGCCTGAGGGCCATCAATATCGATCCGGATGAACACGATATCCGCTTTGTTGAAGACAACTGGGAATCACCCACTCTCGGCGCCTGGGGTCTGGGCTGGGAAGTCTGGCTGGACGGGATGGAGGTAACTCAGTTTACCTACTTTCAGCAGTGCGGTGGGATTGACTGCCGGCCGGTCAGCGCTGAAATCACTTACGGCCTGGAGCGCCTGGCCACGTTTATCCAGAAAGTGGACAGTGTTTATGACATCACCTGGGTTGACGGTATAAAATACCGCGATGTTCACCA
>Ga0265296_1003114_pt1 | contig 15846 bp, 13 predicted proteins | sample MunlanPumphouse1_FD_189073 | JGI IMG/M metagenome (GOLD analysis project Ga0265296, IMG submission 189073) | Groundwater microbial communities from a municipal landfill in Southern Ontario, Canada - Pumphouse #1 | ecosystem: Environmental > Aquatic > Deep subsurface > Groundwater | place... | reverse complement strand
GCCGGCTTTAAAAAAAGACGTAACTGGATATTTATACGGCGGCGACCGGACGCGGAAAATGAAACTTTGGAAGAAACAACAAAAGGGCAAGAAAAAATTAAAGGAAAGAAGCCGGGTGGAAATTCCTCCGGAAATTTTCCTGAAAATGATGAAAAAATAGTCCTGGTTAACAGGACTATATTTATGCTTAAATCAAGCCTAATTTTCTCTTAATTTCCTTCATTCTGCGGGCATTATCAATTATTTCCTTGACCATTTCTTCCGCGATTTCGTGCGGCGGCGCTGTTTTTGTTTTAGACTGTTTTAGGATATAAAGAATTCTGTCATATATTTTAGCGGTTGCGCGTTTTGCTTGAGAGGCGTCGTATTCGGAAAGCTTTATTTCCGTTGCTACATTTATGAGTCCGCCGGCGTTTATTACGTAGTCAACAGCATAAATAATTCCGTGTTGAAGCAGGGAGTGGCCGTCTTCCGGTGATGATAGTTGGTTATTGGCCGCTCCGGCAATAATTTTGCATTTGAGGTCGGGGATGGTTGTCGGGTTGATTATCGCCCCCATCGCGCAGGGAGAAAATATATCGCATTGCTCATTGTATATTTCTTCCGTGGGGACGCACTTTGAACCCTTGAATTCCTGAAGGGCCCTTTCCACCATGTGGGGGTTGGAATCGCAGAAAATTATCTCCGCTTTATTTTGGTGGAGAAGCCGCATTAACCTGAAACCAACCTTGCCGACTCCCTGAATGGCAACCGTTTTTCCGGCAACGGAACTGTTTCCGTATAAATGGGTTAAACAGGCCTGTATTCCGCGGAATACTCCGAAAGCAGTCATGATTGACGGGTCGCCGCTGCCTTTAGGGGTCGCGTCAGACCTTCCGCAAAGATATGGAGTTACTTCGGCCATTATTTCTATATCGTCAACGCTTATGTTAACGTCTTCCGCGGTTATATATTGGCCGTTGAGTCTGTTGATTTTCCTTGCGTATGCCAGCAAAAGTTCGCGATTTTTGGTTTTGGGTTCGCCTATAATAATCGCTTTTCCTCCGCCGTAGTTAAGTCCGGCTAAAGCCGCTTTCCTTGTCATTCCCGCGGAAAGTCTGAGAGCGTCAGTAAGCGCGTCTTCGTAGGAAGCGTATGGGAACATGCGCGTTCCGCCCAAGGCCGGACCTAAATCGTCATTATGAATCGCTATAATAGCAAGCAGTTCGGTGTCTTTATCATGAACGGTTTGCACTAATTTGTGGTCGTCAAAACCAGGGTGCTTCGTGTAGTCCTCTATCATTTTGACCTCCTGATAATTTAAAGAACTAACCTGTTTTTAATTTACGCTCCTCTTTTTTAAAGTCAAGTGGGGGCGGGTTCTGAATTGTTAGTGCGGCTAGTTAAAATTTGGAGTAAATAAAAATCCCCATTGGGGATTTGTTTATCGTCTGAATTTACCCGCTTCTACGAGCCTTTTGCTCGCGTGGACGTAGGCCGCTGTTCGCAAATCAGGTGTTTTGTGAGTTTTGTGTTCGGCTATCACTCTTTGAAACGCATCCTGCATTTTTTCGTCTAATCTTTTGTTCACTTCTTTTTCTTTCCAGTAATCCTGTTCTCTGCCCTGGACCCATTCAAAGTAAGAAACCGTTACGCCGCCGGCGTTGGCTAAAATATCAGGAATGACAAATACTTCGCGTTCTTGTAAAATTTTGTCCGCTTCAGGCGTGGTGGGCCCGTTTGCTCCTTCGGTTATAATCGCGGTTTGGATTTTGTGGGCGTTTCTGGCGGTGATGACATTGCCTACGGCTGCGGGGATTAATATTGTACATTTAAGGGTGAGAATAGATTCATTTGATATTTTTTCGGCTTCGGGGTAATCCACGATTGAGCCGTTTTCTTTGTTGTATTGTTCTAAAACGTTAGGATTTAACCCGTTTGGATTAAAAATTCCCCCATCAACGTCAGATACGGCGATAATTTTAAAACCTTCTTCGTGGAATATTTTTGCTGCCGCGCAACCAACATTGCCAAATCCTTGTATGACAACCGTATTTTGGGGCAAGTTGCGGAGGTGTTTGGTATATCTTCGCCCCGCGTTTTTCAAATATTTGATTGTTTCGCGGGTTGTTACAAACGCTCCTCTTCCCGTAGCGTCTTTTCTGCCGCGCGAACCGCCAAGAACTATTGGTTTTCCGGTAACAATCGCCGGAACTGTGTATCCTACAAGCCGACTGTATTCATCCATAATCCAAGCCATCACTTGTTCATCGGTTCCTATATCTGGAGCCGGAATATCTTTATCAGGCCCGATTATGGGATGAATTTTTTCAATATATTTCCGTGTGATTTCCTGTTTAACGCGGCGGGACATTTTTCTCAAAAAATAATTTGTAAGGTATTCTATCCTATCTTGATTTAAACCTTCTCGGGCGAACGTAACACCGCCCTTGCCTCCGCCAAAAGGTAATCCCATTAAAGCGCATTTTTGAGTCATAGACATTGAAAGGGCGATTACTTCATCTTCGGTTACATCTGGATGGTATCTGATTCCGCCTTTTGCCGGACCAAGCAGGGTGCAGTGTTGGCAGCGGTAGCCTAAAAAAAGCACTATGGAACCGTCGTCTATTTGTACGGTTATCCTTGTTTTTAGAAATCGTTCCGGTTCGCTTAATCTAAGATAGATTTCTTCCGGCATATCAATATAGGCGCGAACTTTTTGCAATTGTTGGACGGCAATTTGTTTAGGGTTCAGGATTTCCATTGCACTCCCCGTAAGTCAGATTTTAAAAGGTCTTGATTGCATTAGTATCTTATTTTATTCAAAAAATCAAGGGTTAATAAAAACCAAGCCTCCTAAAGGCTCGGTTTTTGTGGTATTCTAAAAAGAGAGCTATCGGTAGACAATAAGCGGCAGAAGGGTAAAAGCAACCATTGATAAAACCGCCACAAGAGAGATTACTATCCAAATAATATTAAGTTTTTTTCTTTGTTTGAACATGCCTATTTTGTTGAAGTTTCGGAGCGCATTTATAGCGAACGAAATTTCGCTACAAAATAGAGCACCCCGCCTTTTTGGTTAATTGGTGATTTTGTATTGATTTAAATATACTATTATACAAAGCAGTTCGTCAATTTTTATTTCTTATTTTTAAAAAGGCGGGGTAAAGTTTTATTTCCGAAATAGCTTCATAAAACTCGCTATTTCGGATAAAGCCTTTATGTGGGGGTATTTTAGAAAATCTATTGTTTTAAACTTATTGTTTTTTGTCGCGGTGATTTTTGTCGGCTACAGCGCGTATAATATGGTAAAGGGGGCGCTGGTCTTGAGACAAGAGTGGCATGATATCAAACAAAAAGTCGGGGATCTGGGCCAGAAAAAATTACAACTTGAAGCCAGTCTTGCCGAACTTGAAACCAAGGAAGCGATGGAGCGTGAAGCAAAAAGCCGTTTTAATTTGAAAAATCCAGGGGAAGAAGTGGTGGTAGTGGTTTCCGATAAGAAAGATAACGGAGAAGCAGGGGGGCCCGCTAATGTCTGGAGCCGAATCAAATCGTTTTTTAAAGGATTATTTTGATGAAAACTTCGCTTTTTATTTTAGGAATTCTTGCGCCGGCTTTTATAGTTGTGGTGGCCGCTGGCTTATATCCGGTGGCTTTGGTTGATGGCGCTCCAATTTTTTCCCGAGTCTGGAAAAAAGCCGAAGATGCTTCGGAACACTTCATTAATACGCAGCTTCGGGCCAACGGCAAAAAACCAATTGATTTTTTGTCTTCCGGCAACGCTGAAGTGCTTTTGCAAATTAAGCGTGAAACCCTCCAAGCTCTTATTGAGGATGAATTTTTTAAACAAGAAGGCAAGAAGCTGACTGAAGGTTTTGATTTATCCAGCCGCCAGTTGGCGGAGGAAGCCGTTCAAAAGGGGGAAAATATGGATAAGGCCGCCAAGCTCGCATACGATTTGAGTTTGGCCGATTTTAAAGAATTGGTTCTTCTGCCACAGGCGCGTCGCGATTTTTTAAAAGAAATACTGGCCGAAAAAGGTCAGGATTTTGATAAATGGATGAGCGAGACCATAAAAAAGAAGACCGTGAGGCTATTTTTCACGCCTTTTAAATGGAGCGGCGAAACTGTTGAGTGATGAAGTTTAGAGCCAGTTTTAATACTTGTTGTCCGTTGACCCAGCGGATTTCTTTGTTTCTTTTAAACCAGACCATCTGACGTCTTGCGTATTCAAGAGTGTTTTTGTTTAATGTTTCAATTAGTTCCTCTTTGGAGATTTTGCCATCAATATAATCCAGCGTATTTTTATATTCAAAGCCGAACTCTTTTATTCTTTTTCTGGAAACGGTTTTAAGGAGTTTTTTTGTTTCGCGAATTAACCCAGATTTTAGCATTTGATTTGTCCGGTTTTTGATTTTTTGCTCAAGTGTTTTTTTGGGCGGCTTTAAACCGAGCCAAAGCGTCTGATATGGCGACTGTTTTTTTATCTGCGGCACTTTGCCTATAGCTTTTGCGATTTCAATCGCGCGTATAAGGCGGCGGGGATTTTTTTGTTCAATTGTTTCTGCGCGCGCGGGGTCAAGTTTTTTAAGGATTTTGAGAAGTTCGGAGGCGGTTTTTTTCCCGAACTTTTCGCGCAGTTTCGGATTTGGCGGCACCTCTGGCAGTTTTAAATCATAAACCACGGCATCTATCCAAAATCCGGTTCCTCCGCAAAGAATCGGGATTTTTCCGCGTTTAGTAATGTCTTGAATTGCCTTTTGTGCCAATTTTTGGTATTGGGCGACAGTAAAAACTTTTTTTGGATTTGCTATGTCAAGTAAATGGTGTCTAATTTTTTTGTAATAGAAAAGATTTTTTAGTGTTTGGAATTTAGTTTTTGGAATTTGTTTCGGATTTCGGATTTCGGATTTCGGATTTTTGTCGCGGGGCACTTTCGCGGTTCCGATATCAAGTCCGCGGTAAATCTGCCGCGAGTCAGCCGAAATTATCTCGCCGTTTATTTTTTTCGCGAGCCAAACCGCAAGTTCGGATTTTCCAGAAGCGGTTGGGCCGAGAATAACTATTATTTTTTTCATCCTGATTGATTATTACTATTATTTGTTATATTATATTAAATATAGTTCTTTGAAAGGGGGTATATATGAAAGACGCCATGAGGGCAGCCAAGAGAGACAAAAGATTTCCTAAAATAAAAGTTGATTTGATTACATTAAAAATAGAAAATAGCCGCTGGCGTACAGGTTTTGGTTTCGGTAGTTTGCGTGGGTGTTTAGTTCCTCATGATAATAATTATAGTCCGAGTGAGTTATTAAGAAGGGTAAAAGAAGCAAAAAGTTGTTTAGAAAACAACAAGAGATTCCAAAAATGGTTTAATAGAAATTATTTAAAATCCTATCACAAGCGATAGGATTTTTATATTGATTTTATTTCAATCTCCTTTTTGATTTTTTCAATCAGTTTTTCAGCGGCGATTTCGCCCTCCTGCCCCCGGCGGTAATGCCGGACATTTACGGAATTATTTTGAATTTCTTTGTCGCCGATAACGAGAATATACGGGATTTTCTGGATTTCCGCTTCGCGGATACGTTTTCCCAAGGTTTCGTCTGAATCCGGCATCTGGGTGCGGATATTTTCTTTTTGCAATTCCTCAAAGATTTTTTTTGCGTATGCGTTTTGCTTTTCGCTGACCGGAAGTATTATTGCTTGAACCGGCGAGAGCCACAAAGGCAGGGCGCCGGCAAAATGTTCCAGAAGAAACGCTATGGACCGTTCAATGGCTCCGATTGATGAGCGGTGCACAACTATGGTTTCTTGTTCTTTTCCGTTTTTATTTATGTAACGGAGATTGAATCTCTTTGGCATTACAAAATCATACTGTACGGTAAAGGCGGTGTCTTCTTTACCAAAGACGTTTTTCATTTGGATATCTATTTTTGGGCCATAAAAAGCGGCTTCGCCCTTGGCTTCAATAAAATCACTTTTTCTGTCCTTAAGAAGCGCTTTTAAATTTTTTTCCGCCGTATTCCATACTTTATCGTCTTTGTAGTATTTTTTGCTGTCTTTTCTGTCTCCGAGCGAGAGTTGATACCAATAATTTTTGCCTATCTCAAGACCGAAAATTTTTGCGGCGTACTCTATCAAATCAAGGGCGCCGTTTATTTCTTTTTTTGCCTGATTTTCGTCCGCGCAAATAATGTGGGCGTCGGCGAGGCAAAAGCTCCTTGCCCTCAAAAGACCGGTCAGTTCGCCCGACTTTTCAAATCTGTAAAGTTTCGCGAGCTCGGCAATTCGCATTGGCAATTCGCGCCAGCTTCGCGGCTTGCTTAGAAAAAGCTCAAAATGGTGCGGACAGCTCATTGGTCGTAACATGAATTCTTCATTTTCTATTTTAATGGGTGAATACATTGAATCTTTATAGTAAGGGTAGTGCCCCGATTTTTTATAAAGTTCAAGCCGCGCCAGATCCGGAGTGTAGACGTGTTTGTAACCTCTTTTGATTTCTTCTTCCACAATGAATTTCTCAAGTTCGCGCCTGATTGTCGCTCCTTTTTCGGTCCAGAGGGGTAATCCTTTGCCGACTAAATCAGAAAAAACGAAGAGGTTGAGTCGCTCGCCGAGTTTCCTATGGTCTCTTTTTTCCGCCTCTTCCATCATTTTCAAATAATCCCCCAGTTCTTTTTTGGTCTCAAACGCGACTCCGTAAATCCGCGTAAGCATCGGGTTTTTTTCCGAACCCCGCCAATATGCTCCGGCGATTTTGGTCAGTTTGAAGGCCTCCGGATTAATTTCCGAAGTATTTTTAATATGCGGGCCGGCGCAAAGGTCCACAAACGCGGACTCACGCGGACCAGACGTGGACAAACGCGGACTTGAAGTGGTGTAGACACGTATAGATTTTTTATTTTTTTGCAATTCTTTAATCAGTTCTGTTTTGTAAGGATTTTTCGCAAAAATCTTTTTCGCCTCGGCGGGGGAGAGTGTTTCTTTTTTAAATCCCAAATCCTGTTTAATAAGTTCGCGTATTTGTTTTTCAATTTCCGGCAAATCAGCGTCGTTTATTTTAAATTGTCCGTGTGAGTCTGTGTTGTGTCTGCGTTTGTCCGCGCCAAAGTCAAAATCATAATAAAATCCGTTTTCAATAATAGGACCGATGCCTAGTTTTGTTCCCGGATATTTTTTCAGCACAGCCATTGCTAAAAGGTGAGATAAGGAATGCCTGATTTTATTAATTTTTAATTTTGATTTGTCACTTTGCATTTTGATTTTTGAATTTTAAACTATTTCTATCGCCTCTTCGCAAAGGACTTTTGGCGTTCCGTCTTTATCCGACAGCCGCCCCCGTATAATCAGGGCTTTTTCTTCCTGCCATAGTCCCGGATTTCGCGCGAGCACTTTAGGAAATACTAACACCTCTGTTCTTGCGGTCAAATCTTCAAGTTTGACAAAAAGCATGGGTTCTCCGTTTTTGGTGAGAATTTTCTGGATTCCGCTGACAATTCCTCCAATAGAAATCATTTTATTGTGCGGCTCGGTATTTAAACTTTGCAAGGGCAGGATGTGGTTGTTGCGGAGTCTTTCCGCGTATTCCTGAAAGGGATGCTCGGTTACGTAGAGCCCCAGAAGTTCCTTTTCCCACTGCAGTTTTTGGCGTTTTGGCGCCGGCTCCGCTGGAGGAAGCCGTAAAGAAACAAGTTGTGTTGTTGGCAATGATCCAAACAAACTCACTTGTCCGGCGCGCTTTTCTTTTTGGGTTTGGCGGTTGTATTCAAGGAGGGTATCAATATTTTCCAGTAATTGGTTTCTTTCTCCAATCGTGTCAAATGCTCCGCATTTAATCAGGGATTCAAGAGATTTTTTGTTTAAGTCTTTGTGCTGGACCCTTTCCAAAAATTCCGTTATGGAAGCGAATTTTTCTCCTTTCCGCCGTTCTTCAATAATCGCGGCCACAACATTTGCCCCGACGTTTTTTACGGATTCCAGGCCAAATCGGATTTTATCCTTTTCGCCTCCTCCTCCGCTTTTTATGAGGGTGAATTCGCTGAAACTTTCATTAATGTCTGGAGCAAGAACCGGAATTTTCATACGGTTGCATTCGGATATTATTTCGGCGATTTTTTCCGTTTCTTTTGAATCTGAGATAAGGACCGCGGTCATGTATTCGGACGGGAAATTGGCCTTGAGGTACGCGGTCTGGTACGCCACGCGGCCGTAGCTTGCGGCATGCGCCTTGTTAAAACCGTAGGCCGCAAACGGTTCAATCAATTTCCAAAGCTCCTGCGCTTTGTTTTCGGCAACACCGTGTTCTATAAATCCCTTTATCAATTTTTCTTTTTGAGACTGCATTTCTGCCGGTATTTTTTTACCCATAGCTTTTCGCAGTTTGTCCGCCTCAAGCCATGAATATCCGGCAAGTTTGATGGCGATTAAAAGTACGTCGTCTTGATAAACAATTACGCCGTAGGATTGGTCAAGAATTTCTTTCATTCGCGGGTCCATATATTGAATTAAAGAGGGATTGTTTTTTCTTTCTATATAACGGGGAATGCAATCAATCGGACCGGGCCGGTAAAGAGCAACCATGGCATTAATATCGTGAATAGTTGTCGGCTTCAATTCTTTGAGATATCGGGTCATACCTGAACCGCCCAGCTGGAAAAGCCCCATAGTTTCCCCGTGTCCCAAAAGTCCAAAAGTTTTTTTGTCATCCAGCGGAATTTTTTCAATATCCACTTCAATATTATTGAATTTTTTTACAAGTTCAACCGCGCTTCCCAAGATAGAAAGATTTTTTATGCCAAGGAAGTCAAATTTAAGAAGTCCGACTTCTTCCACTGTGTACATATCATATTGGGTGATGATTTTCCCTCCTTGCGGATCAAGCTGCAGGGGAACATATTCCCACAAGGGTTGGGGAGCAATAACGACTCCGGCGGCGTGAACCGAAACGTGCCGCGCGCACCCTTCTAGTTTTTTGGCATGGTTAATGATTGTTTTAACTTCGGCCTCGTTTTCGTAAAGATTGCGCAGTTCAGGGTTAAGATTTATTGCTTGGTCTATTGTCATTGCAAATCCTTGGGAGCCAAAGGGGATTAATTTTGCGATTCTATCGCCCAACCCGTAAGGGTGGCCCAATGCGCGGGTGACATCCCGAACGGCGGCTCGCGCCATCATTGTTCCGAATGTGCCTATTTGAGCGACATTCCGGGTGCCGTATTTTTCTGATACATATTGGATAACTTCGTCCCGGCGGTTGTCGGCAAAATCCATGTCTATGTCAGGCGGCGAAGGACGCTCCAGGTTCAAAAACCGCTCAAAAGGGAGTTTGTATTCAAGGGGATTGATATTTGTGACCCCCGTGAGATAGGTGACTATTGACCCTGCCACGGACCCGCGAATATTTGTGATTATTCTTTTTTCGTGCGCATAGCGGAGGATATCGGCAACTACAAGAAAATATGGGGCAAATCCTTTTTTGCGGATAACATCCAGTTCGTATTCCAGACGATTAAGTATCTCCGGAGCTTTCTCAAGCGTTCGCCGCGCAAAACCTTCATAGGCAAGCCGTTTTAATTCATTGTCATGAGTCGCGCCGTCAGGAACTTTAAATTCAGGGAATACCCACTTGCCCAAAGGAATTTCAATGTTGACGCGAGAGGCAATTTCTTCGGTTGAAGCAATTGCTTCGGGGCGGTCGTGGAAAAGAGAAATCATTTCTTCGCCGGAACGCATGGAGAGATTTGCTCCCTTCATGGTCAGCCGATTTTCATCGTGAACCCGGTTTCCTGTTTGCACCGAAACCAAAATGTCCTGCGCTTCGGCGTCTTCGGGGTTTATATAATGTATGTCATTGGTGGCTGTGATTTTTGCCCCGGTTTTGTCCGCAAGAGAAACCAAGCCCTCGTTAATTATTTTTTGGTCGGCAAAATTCAAGTGCGGCAGAAATTCCAAGTAAAAATTTTCCTTGCCGAATACGTCTTGATACTCTTTTATTAATCTTTCGGCAAGGTCAAGTTTTTTTTGTTTTATGGCGGATGGAATTTCGCCGGCAAAGCAGCCGGAGAGCGCGATTAGCCCTGAGGAATGTTGACTGAGGGCTTCTTTGTCTATCCGGGGTTTGTAGTAAAATCCCTCCAAATGGGCCTTGGTTACGAGTTTGATGAGGTTGTGATACCCTTCGGAGTTTCTGGCAAGAAGCGTGAGATGATATCTTTTGTCGTCTATATTGGGGCGTTTATCCTGCATCCGCTGATACGCGATATACACTTCCGCTCCGAGAATCGGTTTGATTCCGGCTTTTTTCGCCTTCTGGTAAAATTCAAGCGCGCCGTAAAGGTTGCCGTGGTCGGTTAACGCCAAAGAATCCATGCCAAGTTCTTTGGCGCGTTTGATTAAATCGTCAATTTTTGCCAAACCATCCAAAAGACTGTAGTGGCTATGAACATGTAGGTGGGTGAATTTCATTTGCCCAGATGTTTTTAAAACAAAAAGACGAAAGTTAAAAGAAATTTATTTTTAATCCTTCGTCCCCATTTTTAAATTATACGAATTTTAAAAAATATAAGCAAATAAAATCCCCGTTGTTTTCGGGGTTAATGATTTTAGAATTTTCGCATGCGGTTGTTTTTGATAATACTCTTGTTTTTTTCGTCAATTTTTTTGGTATCCAAGGTATATACGAACATAATGCTGTGGGGATCGGACACATGTTCCGCCCCGAAAATATGGCATATTTCGTGAAGTGCGGTGTATTGTGTCCTGTAATTTAAAATTAAGAAGGCGGAATTGCCTAAAAAGTGTCCCATCCCGCGTACAGGTTTTTTATACATATTTTCCGGACAGTCCTTGCTTGGTTCTTGTTTATCGTCAATTTCCGTACACAAAAATGTTTCTTTGTCTGAAAATCCAAGCAAGATGTCCGACGCGCTTTTTTTACGGATATTTTCCAGGTCGGCAAAGGCTTCGCCGCCGTTAATTTCTCGTCTGTTGCAAGGATAATCCCAGGGTTCAATTTTTTCTAAGAGGAATGATATGCGAAACTCTTCTTTAAATACACTTGATACGAAAGCAATGTCATTTTTCAGTTGTTTTTTAATTTTTTCGGAGCCAAGAGTTTGTAATAATTCCCGGTCCACCGCAGCGGTGATTGTTATTGTCCGGATTTCATTTTCAGTAAAAACGCCCGCCGGAAACAATAAATTTAAAAAAATCGTTATCGCAAAAAATAACAATAGGCAATTTGTTTTTTTCACGTTGCCACTTTCTTTGTAAAGGAACCTTTTTGTACTATATTAAATTTGTGGCTAAAAATCAATGCCTTGAAATTTAAATTCTTGGATAAAAATTCTCCGTCCCAGGCGGAGAATTATTTGAATTTTCTGTTGCGGTTTTTCATGATTGTTTGCTTGTTTTCTTCGTCAAACTTTGTGGTTGATGTAATCTGCCAAAACATTATACTATGTGGTGTTTCTATATCAATATCAATTGCGCCAAAAAGGTGACTTATCTCGTGCAGCGCGACATATTTTGCTTTATCATACAAGCGCACCGTGGCCGTATCGCTTAAGTGGCTCCAAGCGATGCCGCTAATAATTGTTTTGGTCTTGCCATCTGGACATTTCGGAAGGAGTAGATTTAGATTATTTTTTTTGGCGCAGATAAAAATATTTTTTTGAGAGAAGGCAATCGTGATATCCGATGATAAGCCGTCAGAGATAATTTTAACGTCATCAATGGCCGCGTATCCGTCAATTTCTTCTTTTCCGACAGGAAAATTCCAAGGCCGAATTTCTGTGAGTTTAAACTTGATAGCAAATTCTTGTTCAAAAATCTTGGAGGCAAAATCAATAATCTCATTGATTTCTTTTTCGGCCCCCTTTTCACCGGCCTTATTTAAATAATCTTTGTCCACTAACGCGCCAATGGTTACGATGCGGAGAGGCAGTTTTTCATTATCAGTGGGGACCGCGGGATTTATCAGACACAATATGAATATTTCGTTTGTTTCAAAGTAGCCGTTTGGGAAAAATTGCCGCTTTTTTTGCAGAGTGAATATTGCTCGGGGCGATAAGTTAAGCGTGGTGTCGGCAATTTCTTTGTAAGTTATTGTTTTGAGGTCGTTTGTTTTTGCGATGGCATCCAAAAACGGTTCGATCCCGGATGCTTTTTCGAATCTTATTTCTTGTATCAGGAGAATTGTTTGGAAGTTTTCTTTAAAGATCGGTAAAGCAAGGTTGATAATTTTACTTATCTCTTTTTTGATTTCTCCCTCACCCATTTCGTTAAAGTAAGAGCCGTTCACTAACGCGTTTATCGTCACGGTATGGACAGACAGTTTTTCTTCGGCCGCGAGGTTTACGGGTGTTATCAGGCACAATGTTAACGTAGTTGCTATAAGCAGTAGCAGGGTTTTTATTTTCATATCAACCGCTCCTTTTTGTAAAAGATCCAATTTTTGTATTATATTAAATTTGTGGCTAAAAATCAATGGATAATCGGTATAGACGAAGTCGGGCGGGGTTCTCTTGCCGGGCCGGTGGTGGTTGCCGGAGTTTGTTTGAAGAATTGCGACAAAAAAATATTGAGGGGAATTAAGGATTCAAAAAAGCTTACTCCAAAAAGACGCGAAGAGTGGTTCGGATTTCTTGCCGGCCATCCATGCATTGATTGGTCGGTGGCTAAAGTTTATCCAAGGGTAATAGAGAGGATAAATATTTCCCGGGCCGCCAATTTAGCCGCGCTGCGTCTTAATAAAAATTTCCCCCAAAAAACACCGAGAATTTTTCTTGATGGAGGACTGATACTTCCAAAAAAAATTCCTCACAAAACAATCATTAAGGGCGATGAGAAAGTGTCAGTTATTGCCGCCGCATCCATTGTTGCCAAAGTTATTCGCGACCGCATTATGGTCAGGCTCCACAAAAAATATCCGCAATATGGTTTTGCTGTTCACAAGGGTTACGCCACCAAATTGCACCGAAGGGCAATTAAAAAGTTCGGCCCCGCGCCGATACATAGAAAATCATTTCTGACAAAAATTATTTGATACATATGTCTAGTATCAGCGGAAAAATTAATAAAGATTTTTATCTTCGCGTCGGCTCGGCGCGTGATTTTAAGAATCGCAAAGATTACTGGCTTTATCGGGCGCTGGAGATGCTACCCGGCATCCTTATGTGGAGTACCTTTTTGGGGGTGGTGGCGGCATCGCTGTTTTTCCCGTTTTTTGCGGCGATTTTTATCGTTCTTTTTGACCTTTATTGGTTGCTAAAAGCGGTTTATTTTTCCCTGCATCTTCGCACAAGTTTTAAGAAAATGCGCGAGTACTCGGTAATTGATTGGCTGAATAAGTTGGACGGCCTTAATTTAAGCGGGCACGAATTGGGGGTACGTGATTGGCGCAAAGACATGTGGCATCTTGTAATAATTCCTTACTATAAAGAGGGCGAGGATGTTATTCGCAATACCATCATCGGCCTTTTGAATACGCATTATTCCAAAGACCGCTTTATTGTTGTTTTAAGCGGGGAAGAACGTTCAGGAGACAAAGGAAAAGAAATTGGTCAAACGGTCGCGCAGGAATTCGGTTCTCGTTTCGGAAAGTTTTTTCTGACTTTTCATCCCGATAAAGCCGGCGAAGTTGCCGGCAAGGGCGCAAATGAAACATGGGCCGCTTTGCAGGTGAAAGAAAAAATAATAGACCCCTTGAAAATTCCTTATGAAAACATAATCGTGTCGGTTTTTGACGCCGATACGGTTCCGGCGGTTAATTATTTCAGCCGCCTCACTTATGTTTATTTGACAACCGATAAACCGTTGCGAAAGTCGTATCAGCCGATTCCGCTTTTTGTTAACAATATCTGGGAAGCGCCGGCCCTCGCCCGCGTAATCGCTTTTTCATCAACTTTTTGGCATATGATGAATCAGGTCAGGCCTGAGCGTCTGACTTCTTTTTCGTCCCAATCGTTTCCTTTCAAGGCCCTTGTAGACTTGGGTTTTTGGCAGACTAATGTTGTTTCCGAGGATTCGCGCATATTTTGGCAGGGGGTGCTTGGTTTTGACGGCGATTGGCAAGTGGAGCCGTTGCTTGTCCCGGTTTCTATGGACGCTAACGTGGCCGAATCTTTTTGGGCCACGATGAAGAATCTTTATTTGCAGCAGCGCCGCTGGGCGTACGGTTCCGAAAACATCCCTTATTTTCTTTACGGATTTTTGAAGAATAAAAATATTTCGCGGCGCATGAAGTTTTATTGGGTATTTAATATCTTGGAAAGTTTCTGGTCTTGGGCTACCAATTCCATAATAATTTTTTTGATGGGGTGGCTGCCGTTGCTCCTTGGCGGAAAAGAATTTGACGTTACCATTCTTGCCTATAATACCCCGCGTTTTACCCGCGTAATCCTTACTCTTGCGATGTTTGGCATTGTTTCTTCGGTTTATCTTTCTTTGCTTTTATTGCCGCCGCGGCCCGTAGTTTATGGCCGGCATAAGTATCTGTATATGGTGGCGCAGTGGGCTTTAATTCCTCTGACTCTGATTTTTTTCGGCTCCATTCCCGCTATTGATGCTGAAACCAGGTTGATGTTTGGAAAATACCTCGGTTTTTGGCCTACGCCGAAAATCCGTAAAGGCGTTCAAAAGAATTTTTAGTCTTTCAAGTGATACCATAAGCGGCAGTGCGCGTCGTCGTTTGACAAAAATCATTTTGGGGTGTATAATATGAATATATACCTTAAGTATCCCAACTATTGAATACAATTATTAAATTTAAGAAAATAGAACATTTAAAATAATATAAATCTAAGTGTTTGCCGTAGCAGAAAAGAGCTTAATTTTTTGGTTTTTTTCTGCTGTGGCAAACATAGTTTGCCAAATCAAACAGCGAGCGGACAAGTTCTTCGGAACATGTCTAAAAAAGGAGACGCGTCATGAGATCAGTTATGACAAGTCGGCAAGCGGCTGAATTTGACCATGCCCTTGAGAGAAACGGCTGGACTGCCGAAAATGTTAAGAAAGCGAGCGAAGGAAAGATTCTTGCAGATTTTCTCGAAGTCATTCTCGGCTATGCGGAAATTAAACGCATAGAACACCTCGTCAACTGCGATGCCGACCCGTTCGTCCCGAACGGCTGGTCGGTTGAGGAACATCGCAAGGGCGGGATGGTGAAGTGGGACCCGAGGAGAGTCGTGCTTCATCTGTCCAAGAAACAGCAAGGTGGCAAAGTTGTTGAAGGGAATAATCTCCGCAAGGAATTGGCAAACATGCCAGTTTTGAACGCGAATGTTTTGGATTTCTTGCTTGCCAATCCGCACCTCATCCCCAAGGAGTGGAAAGGCAAGCTCGTGTTCTTCTGGGGAACGATTTATTGCCACTCCGATGGCCGCCTCGGTGTCCGTTGTCTCCTCGGGTACGGCGACGGGTGGCACTGGAACTACCACTGGCTTGACAGTGACTGGGATGACAGCACTCCGGCGGCGTTGCTCGCAAGTTAGTTTTTTGGATTTTGTTCCTTGGATCTTTTGGATCCTTGGAATTTAGTCCTTGGAATGCAAAAAATTTCCAAGGAGGTGATACACGGCTCTGCGCCAATATGGGCAGAGCCGTTCTTTTTTGCTAAAATAAAATCAGTTGGAAGTGAAGTTACGCGAAAATTTGCAAAAATATAATTTTTAAGATATGATTGCATTATGGTTATCCGAATGAGACATACGAAAAGCAAGCGCAATCGCGTAAGGTCGCACCACGCCCTGAAAGTGGGCCGTTTTGTTAAATGCGGCCATTGCGGACAAGAAACTTTTCCCCATAAGGTTTGCGCAAAATGCGGATATTACGCCGGCCGCCAAATTTTTGATGTTTTCGCCAAAT
>Ga0265296_1003113_pt1 | contig 15846 bp, 14 predicted proteins | sample MunlanPumphouse1_FD_189073 | JGI IMG/M metagenome (GOLD analysis project Ga0265296, IMG submission 189073) | Groundwater microbial communities from a municipal landfill in Southern Ontario, Canada - Pumphouse #1 | ecosystem: Environmental > Aquatic > Deep subsurface > Groundwater | place... | reverse complement strand
TGACGAGAAGGTGGATAAGGTGCTCCAGAAGATGGCGGAGCGCAAAAAGGATTTTGCCAACACCTCCGGCATTCCCGTGCAGCGGGTCTATACCCCCCTGGATCTGGCGGGGTTCGACTACCTGGAAAAGCTGGGGCTTCCCGGCCAGTTCCCCTACACCCGGGCGGTGCAGCCCACGGCCTACCGGGGCCGCTACTGGACCATGCGCCAGTACGCGGGCTTTGGCTCGGCCGACGAAACCAACGAACGCTACCACTTTCTGCTGAAATCCGGGCAGACCGGATTAAGCGTGGCCTTCGATCTCCCCACCCAGATCGGCTACGACTCCGACCACCCCCTGGCCCAGGGCGAAGTGGGGAAAGTGGGGGTCTCCATCGACTCCCTCATGGACATGGAGCGCCTCTTTGCCGGCATCCCCCTGGACCAGGTGTCCACCTCCATGACCATCAACTCGCCCTGCGCGGTGCTCCTGGCCATGTACCTGGCCGTGGCCGAGAAACAAGGGGTCGCCTTCGATAAACTCCGGGGCACGGTGCAAAACGACATCTTGAAGGAGTACTCCTCCCGGGGCACCTATATCTTCCCGCCCCGGCCCTCCATGCGCCTGATCACCGACATCTTCGAGTTCTGCACCAAGGAAGTGCCCCAGTGGAACACCATCAGCATCAGCGGCTACCACATCCGGGAAGCCGGTTCCACCGCGGTCCAGGAGATCGCCTTCACCCTGGCCAACGGCATCGCCTACGTGGACGCGGCCATCAAGGCGGGCATGAAGGTGGATGAGTTCGGCCCCCGGCTCTCTTTCTTCTTCAACTCCCACTCCGATTTCCTGGAGGAGGTGGCCAAATTCCGGGCGGCCCGGCGGCTCTGGGCCAAGATCATGAAGGAGCGCTTCGGGGCTAAAGACCCCCGCTCCCTGATGCTCCGTTTCCATACCCAGACCGCGGGCTGCAGCCTCACCGCGCAGCAGCCCCTGAACAACACCATGCGGGTGGCCTTCCAGGCCCTGAGCGCGGTCCTGGGCGGCACCCAGTCCCTGCACACCAACTCCTATGACGAGGCCCTGGCCCTGCCTTCGGAAAACGCGGTGCAGGTGGCGCTCCGCACCCAGCAGGTCATCGCCTACGAGACCGCGGTGGCGGACACCGTGGACCCCCTGGCCGGGTCCTATTATCTCGAGAACCTCACCGACCAGGTGGAAGCCAGGGCCCAGGAGTACCTGGACCAGATCGACCGCCTGGGCGGCGCGGTGTCCGCCATCGAGCAGGGCTTCGTTCAGAAGGAGATCGGCATCGCGGCCTACCGCTTCCAGCAGGAGATCGAGGCCGGCAGCCGGGTGATCGTGGGGCTCAACAAGTTCCAGGTCAAGGAAGAACGGTTCCGGGACCTCCTGAAGGTGGACCCGGCCGTGGGCGAAAAACAGCGGGCCCGGCTCCAGGAAATGAAAAACAGCCGGGACAACCAGGCCGTAACCCAGGCCCTGGCCACGCTGAAGACCGCGGCCCAGGGGGATGCCAACCTCATGCCCCTCATCCTGGCCGCGGTGCGCCACCAGGGCACCCTGGGGGAGATCTGCGACACCCTCCGGGCCGTGTTCGGCGAATACGAGGCCCCGGCCCTGGTCTAGGGGTGCACCCGTAGGGGGGCACCCAGGTGTGCCCCCCGGCGGCGGACACGCGGGTACGCCTCTGATTGACGGCAACCTGGTATAAGCATTGGTAGCGCAGGCTTTCCAGCCTGCGCCAGGACGCAACTTTTCAGGGGGGCGGGCCTTCCCGCCACGGCGGCAGGCGGCCAGAGACGGCCGCCCCACCGGCTCTATGCTGGTTTATTAATTTTCCGGCCCCATGATGGCGGCCACGGGCCGCCCCTAGAGCTGAGGAATTGGTGGGCAGCGCCCACCCTGACGGCATACCATAACTTGGAACTTGGAACTATTCTAGGAGAATAATATGGCGGAAAGAAAAATTCGCGTATTGGCGGCCAAGCCCGGGCTGGACGGCCATGACCGGGGCATCAAGGTGATCTGCGCGGCCTTGCGGGACGGCGGCATGGAGGTGATCTACACGGGGCTGAGACAGACGCCGGAGCAGATCGTGGCCGCGGCCATCCAGGAGGATGCGGACGTCATTGCCATGAGTGTGCTCTCCGGGGCCCATAATTATCTCTTCCCCCGGGTGATGGAGCTCTTAAAAGAGAAGGGCGTCCAGGACGTCCTGGTCATGGGGGGCGGCATCATCCCCGAAGAGGACATCCCCGCCATGAAGGCCGTGGGCATCGCCGCCATCTTCGGCCCCGGCACCGACACCAAAGACATCATCGGCTTTATCCGGGAAAACACGCGGAAAAATTAAACAGATGGGGGCAGGGGCGCACGGCGGCCTCTGTCCCCTCTCTATTATTCAAAGATATCTATCTGCAATGCAGAAGGACACAGCATGAGCAAGGTCAATCTCGGGGCCAATGCTTACATCTATCCCATGCCGGTGACCCTGGTGGGGGCCAAGGTGGAGGGCCGGGCCAACTTCCTGGCGGTGGGCTGGGTCACGCGGGTCAACATGAAGCCGCCGCTGCTGGCGGTGGGCCTCAACAAGGGCCATTTTACTCCCCGGGGCATCCGGGAGCATGGCGCCTTCAGTGTTAACTTTCCCGGCGCCGACCTGATGGAAAAGGCGGACTACTGCGGCCTGGTCTCTGGCCGCCGGGTGGATAAGTCCGGCCTTTTCCGGGTCTTTTACGGGGAGTTGGAGACCGCGCCGCTGATTGAGGAATGTCCGCTGGGCCTCGAGTGCCGCCTCTACCAGGTGGTGGAGTTGCCCTCCCACGATCTCTTCATCGGCGAGATTGTGGCGGCCCACGCCAATGAGGACTGCCTCACTGACGGGCAACCCGATATCTTGAAGATCAATCCCATGTTGCTGACCATGCCGGACAACCACTACTGGACGGTGGGAGAGCGGGTCGGTCAGGCCTGGCACGCAGGAAAGAAACTGAAGAGCTTGTAGGGCGGGAAAGCGAAGCGCATCCCGCCAGCAGCATTATTCCATCCCTAAACGTCGAACGTTTTGATGTGCGGCCGATTCAAGGTTTTAGGCGTTGCCAAAAATTCTTTTGGCAACGGTTCTAGCGCCCCGGATGGCCGCCGCTAACGCTTACCCACCCTTCTTCACTTCCCGGCCGTGACATTCTTCCTTCGGCAAGCCGTATAGCCGCCGGAGCAGTTTCACTTCCCCTGCCTTGGTTTTCACTTCCTCATTGATACGGGCCTCGTGGAGCCGGTCCAGGATTCCCTTGATTTGGGGTCCCGGGGAAAAGCCCATGGCCAGCAGGTCCCGGCCCCGGATTTCCGGCTTCAGGTGCTTCAAGTGGGTGAAATACAGGGAAATGGCCCGCTTGGAGGCTTCCTGCCGGGTCTTGGCCAGCATATAGAGCAGATACTCCGTGCCCAGGGGGTGGAGCAGGCGGTAAATCTGCACGCGGTTGGCCTCCCCCAGCCGGTAGAGCCGGATCAGGGCCTGGTCCGCGGCTTTTTTGCCCGCGTTAATGGCGGCCGCGGTCTTGGGGGAGATGCGGAACCGCTGCACCATCTCCTCCAGATCCTCCGGCGGCAAAGGCTCCACCAGGCCTAAGAAATAAACCAGCCACCGGTCTAATTTCTCCTCCAGGTAGGAAAGATCAATCCAGGAGAGCACCGCCTGGACCCGTTCCAGCATATTCCGGGTGCCTTCGTCGAAGCGCAGCCGGGGGTGGATGGGGGCCAGGAGATTAAACTCCGCCAGGCGGGAGATGGCGGGGATGGGGTTTTGTTCCTGGAGGATCAGTCTCAGTTCGCCGAAGAGGCGGGCCCCGGAGAGGCGGTCAAAAAAGTTGTTTTTCATCGCGTTGGCGATGAGGTTGGCGGTGAGTTTGCTGATGCGGAATTTGAAGCGCTGCTCGAAGCGAATGGCCCGGAAGACCCGGGTGGGGTCCTCCACGAAGCTCAGGTTATGGAGGACGCTGAGCACCTTTTCCTTCAGGTCCCGATGCGCCCCGAAGAAATCCAGGAGGGTGCCGAAGTCCTGGGAGTTGAGCTTCACCGCCAGGGTGTTGACGGTGAAGTCCCGGCGGTAGAGGTCCATCTTGATGGAGCTGTATTCCACCACCGGCAGGGCTCCGGGGGCCTCGTAGTACTCGGTGCGGGCGGTGGCCACGTCGATCTTGAAGCCGTCCGGGAAGATGATCACCGCGGTCTTGAATTTGTGGAACTCCCGGGAGCGGGCCCCGTAGCGGCCCGCGAAGCGGCGGGCGAAGACGATGGCGTCTCCCTCGATGACGATGTCGATGTCCAGGTTTTCATGTTTTAAAAAGAGGTCCCGGACGAAGCCTCCCACGGTATAGGCGGTGAAGCCCAATTCCTCGGCCACCTGGCCTATCTGCTCCAGGATCTCCAGGATATTTTTCGGCAGGCGCTCCCGCATCAGGGCCTGGATGTTTTTGGTGCGCAGGGGCTGGGTCCACTGGGTCTCCTCCTCCGCGGCGATGAGGAGATGGAGGAGGTCGGTGCGGCTGATGACCCCGATGACCTGGCCCTCTTCCAGCACGGGCAGAACGCGCTGCTTGTTGATGACCAGCTTCTCCCGGATTTCCGCCAGGTTGGCGTCCGGCGAGACGGTGGCCAGCTCCGTGGTCATATAGTCCTTGGCAGGGTGGTGTCTCAGGCCGTGGTAAATGCCCTTTTCCACGGTCTGCCTGGTAATCAGGCCCATCAGCTTGCCGTCGCCGATCACGGGCATGGCATTGATACTGTAGCGATTGAGCAGGAGTTCCGCCTCTTCCAGGGTCACGTCCGGGGAGGCCCATTTAACGGGAAAGGACATGATGTCCCGGGCCCGGCGCTGGGGTTGCACCTTCGCCTGAATAAGCTGGCGCAACTTTTCTTCCACCTGGGTCAAAGGGGTGCCCTTGACCGCGGCGGAAGCCGCGTAGCTGTGGCCCCCGCCCCCCAAATCCGCGAGGATCTCGGCCACGTTCACTTCCGGGGCCCGGCTGCGCCCTACCACATAGACCCGGTCCTCCATCTGGGCCAGGGCGAAGAGGACCTGGATATTCTCCATGTCCATGTAGCGGTGGGCCACCACCGCGAAGTCGGGCACATACTCCTTGGCGGTGCTGTGGGCCAGGACCACCTCCACGCCGTCCACATGGAAATGGCTGGAGTGCTCCAGGAGATCATTGAGCAAAACCACCTGCCCCGCGGACATCTCCCGGGAGAGAATCCCGGCGATGACGTTCAGATCCGCGCCCTGGCGCAGCAGAAAGGCGGCGGCCTCGAAATCCTCGGGGGTGGTGGAGGAAAAGGTGAAAGAGCCGGTATCCTCGAAGATGCCCAGGGACATGACGGTGGCCTCCTGGGCGGAAATCTCCAGACCCTTCTCCCGAATGATCCGGGTGAGGATGGTCGTAGTCGCGCCCAGAGGCTCCACTATCTCCAGGCTGCCGTGCACATCGTCCGCGGACTCCGGGTGGTGGTCGTAGATGTGGATCTCCACCTCGCCTGAGGCCGCGGCTTCCGCGTACCTGCCGATGCGGGAGGCCTGGCGGGTGTCCACCAGGATGAGGCGCTTGATTTCTTCCGGAGGGGCCTGCTTCATGCGCGCAAAGTCCAGGAAATAAAAGCTGGAGCGGATGAAGAAATCCCGCAAACTGCTTTCCTGGGCCCCGGGAAAGACCAGCAGGGCCTGGGGATAGAGCTTCTTGGCGGCCACCATGGAGGACATGGCGTCGAAGTCCGCGTTCAGGTGGGTGGTGATGACCTCCAGGGTGCGCGGGGGAGCAGGGTTATTTCGAGTCATGGCCGGGGATGGGCCTTTTTATGAACCTCCCGGAGGCGGGCGGCGTCCAGGTGGGTATAGATCTGGGTGGTGGCCAGATCCGCGTGGCCCAGGAGCAGTTGCAGCACCCGGAGGTTGGCCCCCCGGGAGAGCAGGTGGGTGGCGAAGGAATGGCGCAGGGTGTGGGGGCTTAAATCCCGGACCCCGGCCTGGCGCGCGTAGCCCTTCAGAATCTTCCAGAAACCCTGGCGGGTGAGGGGGCCGCCCCGGCGGTTGAGAAAGATATAAGCGCTCTCCCGCCCCCGCAGTATCTCCTTCCGGCCCTCTGAGAGATAGAGGTTCAACTTCTCCACCGCCAAGGAGACCAGGGGCACGGCCCGCTCTTTGTTGCCTTTGCCCCGGACCCGCACCACCCCCCGGCGCAGATCCACCTGTTTGAGGGTCAGGCCCACCAGCTCGGAAACCCTTAAACCGGTGGCGTACAGCACCTCCAGGAGGGCCCCGTCCCGCTGGCCCCAGGAGGTGCTGGGGTCCGTGGCCGCCAGCAGTCTGGCCACTTCCTGTTCCCCCAGGACCTTGGGGAGTTTCATGGGCAGCCGGGGGGAGTCCAGCAGTTCCACCGGGGTGGCGGAGAGTTTTTCTTCACGCATCAGAAAACGGAAGAACTGGCGCAACGCGGAGAGCCGCCGGGCCCGGCTGCGCGGGGCCAGGCCCCGGGCCTCCAGCGCGGCCAGGTAATTCTGGAAGTCTTCCAGGGTGACCTCTTCCCAGGAGGACCGGGCCAGGGCGCCCAAATATTCCCGGAAATCCTGGAGATCGTGGCCGTAGGACTCCAGGGTCAAGGCAGCCAGGCCCCGTTCTGCGGCCAGGTGATGGTAGAACTGCTCCAGGGGCTCATCCAGGTGATCGGGCCCGGCCTCCTGTAACTCCGAGAGGATGGCTTTAACCTCCGGCTTGCTCAACACCCAGCCGGGGCACTGGCGGGAGGGGGGAGCGTCAAAACTCTCCCAAGGGTTGGCCGCGATCAACTCTTTCTGGAAAAGAAAAAGGCAGAAACGGTGGAGCGCCTCCCGGCGCCGGACCAGGCTGCGCGCCGGCAGATTCCCACCCTTCAGGACCTGAAAATAATTCTGCAGATCATCCCGGGTCACCGCGTCCCAGGAAAGCCGCCCCCGGCCCAGGACAAACTCCTTAAACCCCTGGAGGTCCCGGGCATAAGCCTCCCGGACCGGTTCCCCCAGCCTTTCTTCCTTGTCCAAATGGTGGTAGAATTGCCTGAGTACGGCGTCCATGGGTTGTATCCGCCTGTTATTCCGAGTTGATTATACCCTGAGTCGGCGAAAAGGAACAGTTGCGGCTAGCAGATTTGACCAGCAGCCTCATCTTTCTGGTTCACAAGCTGGGCCTGGGAACCGGAATTAGGCCCAAAGCTTGGCCTGGGCACGCCAAGCTAAGCTTGGCCCCTACCTACCTGCGTTCCCAAGCACAGCTTGGGAACGAGAAAAGAGAAAACATTGAACTTTGAACCTCGAACCTTGAACATTTTAAAATGACCCAAATCATTTACGGTCGCCATCCGGTCCTGGCCGCGTTGCGCCAGGCAGAGTGCCCCCTGGAAGAGGTGGTCCTTGCCAAGGGGGTTAAGGGCCATTGGTTGGCCGACGTCCACCGCCTGGCCCGGGCCGCGGGGGTGCGCGTCCGGGAGCTGGAGCGCCCGGCCCTGGACCGCCTGGCCGGTGTCCCTCACCACCAGGGGATTATAGGCCGCCGGGCTGCCTTTGCTTACCGCACCGAAGAAGAACTCCTGGACCGGGTCGCCTCGATGACGGAGCCGCCCCTCCTGGTGGCCGCGGACGGCCTCACCGACCCCATGAATCTGGGCAACCTGAGCCGCAGCGCCCTGGCCGCCGGGGCCCACGGCCTCATCATTCCCCGGGACCGGGCCGTGGGGGTCACCCCCGCGGTCCTCAAGGCCGCGGCCGGGGCCCTGGAATTTCTGCCCCTCTACCGGGTGACCAACCTGGCCAACTGCCTGCAACATCTTCAAGAAGCGGGACTGACGATCATCGGCGCGGACGCCCAGGCGGCCGCCGCCATCTATGACGCGGACCTGACTACGCCCCTGGCCCTGGTCATCGGCAGTGAAGACAAGGGTCTCAGGCCCCGGGTGCGGCAGCAGTGCGATCTCCTCCTGGCCATCCCCCTGGCCGCGCCGGAAATCGGCTCCCTGAACGCGGCCGTGGCCGGCGCGGTGGCCCTGTTTGAGATCCGCCGCCAGCGGCAGCTGGCCGTTGCAAAATGAAACAACGCCATTGCCTTGCCGGCATTTTCCTAATATAATTATGCGTGTGGTCAAAAATTTTTTCCGACCCCCCCCCTCCCCCAACCCCCTCCCACCTGGGGAGGGGGAGTATGAGGGCCAGATGTCTTGTTAAGATATTTCCGGGACATAGCACTGGTGGAGTGTTTCATAATTAGCTGTACATAAAACGGCACCGGGTTGCCGGACTTACAGGTTAAGTCCCCCTTTGAAAAAGGGGGATTTAGGGGGATTTCAAGCGCTTATAAAAATCCCCCCTGACCCCCCTTTAAGAAAGGGGGGAAAAACCTGCCGTGCCGATATAACTTAATTAAGAAACAGACCACCAGAGCGCTCTCTAAGGGTGAATCGCGCAACTTTACCGGACGGAGGGTCCAATGAGGCGGCTTAAAATCGCGATATGGCACTTGGGAATCATGCTGCTGTTAGCCCAGGGAACTCCTCTGGCGGCAACAGGTGATTTGCAGCTCATCTCCACCTTCGAGGGGGGCAAGCTCCACCGCGCGGGGCAGGTAAACGTCCTGGAGCTGCACGGCGCCTTCCGGCAAATGGGCCGGCAGTATGGCCATCTTCTGAAAGACCAACTCCAGGCGTTCTACCGGGACGCGCTCGAGGCGCCCATTATCAAGAAAGGCACTGCCACTGCTGAGGAAATGAGCGTAATTGCCCATAAAGTCTATGACTTTTATCCTAAAAGATTCAAGGACCTCTTTCTCGGCATGGCGGAGACCTCCGGCCTGGACCTGGAAAAACATATCAGGCTCAACGTGGCCTGTGGCTTTATTCTGGAAACCCCTCCGGCCCAGTGCTCGGCCATCGCCGCCTGGGGGGACTATACCGGCGGCAAGCCCCTGGTCTTCGGGAGAAACTGGGACCTTCCCAGGGCGCTTTTCAAGGATCTTGTCAAGCTCTTCACCATAGTGGTCTTCAACCCGGCAGACGGCAATCCGGTGGCCGATATCAACTTCCCCGGCAGCCTGATGCTGCAAACGGCCATGAATAAAGAGGGCCTGTTCCTGGAGTTCAACAACGGCCTGTTCTCGGGCGGCTCCATCTCTTTCGAGAACCGGAAGCAAGTCAATACCCTGCTGTTAGAATTTCTTTTCGACTGCGACGATATGCGGGAGATTGACGCCGGTTTTCACACCGGCCGGGCCAATGCTGTGGGCATTGTCAATGTCGCGGATAAGGCTGCGGCTTATGCCTATGAATGGCCCACCTTCGGCCTCAAAAAGAGGGTCGGGGACCGGAACGGGCTCCTGGTGGAGACCAATCATTTTGTGGATCCGGGCTGGGGGCTGGGTGAACTCTCCCCGGCGGTGGAGAAGGTATTAAAAACCATCAAGAGACGCAATCACTTGCTCTCCCTGGGGGATAAGTTCAAGGGGAAAATCGATGTCGGCAAGATGAAGGAAATCATGGAGATGCCCATCGACCAGGGCGGCGCCGCCTTCCCTGAGGGAACGCTCTACCATCTGGTGGCGGTGCCTGGTGAGCTGAAGTGGTGGCTCAAGATTCCCGGATTTCAGGATTGGACGGAAATCGACTTCAAGAAGCTCTGCAGATAGGAGGTTGCCGCCCCACCCCTTTCTCTCCCCCAGTCGGATCATTACCCACAAGTTGTTCTCACCGGCGGCACAGCCTTTCCAGGCTGTGCCGCATAACCCGCACCGGCTGGAAAGCCTGTGCCGCCAAACACTATGCCCTCCTGTTTCAATCTGAAACGCCAAATTAACGACTCTCCCGCCATTTCCTCGTAATCATATTTCAATTTGAAACACAGCCCACCCAAGCCTGCGCTTTAAATAACTTATCATCTTGTTTTATTTGACAATTTAGTCTTAGCCCACAGCCTGCATTAGCAGATTTTAAAGCCATGCAGCCAAAAATTCTCGTTGCCATGAAAGATTTGCGGCGGCGTTTTCAGGGAGAAATCTTATTGGTCCGGGAGAAGGGCAAGGCCGCCCGGCTGGTTAATTGGGAGCAGCTTAACTGAGGGAGGAGACCGTCAGGATGTGGAATCTCTATTTACCTATTGCCGGTAACAGCATCAACGTCCTGCTGCTTTTTGGCCTGGGGGGCATGGTCGGCTTTCTCTCCGGCCTTTTCGGGGTGGGGGGCGGCTTTCTCATGACCCCCTTGTTAATCATGGCGGGCATCCCCTCCACCGAGGCCGCGGCCTCGGATTCCAACCAGATTGTGGCGGCCTCCACCTCCGGCACCTTCGCCCACTACCGGATGGGCAATGTAGACTTCAAAATGGGCCTGCTGCTCCTGGTGGGGGGGCGTGGCCGGGGGCACCCTGGGGGTGCAAATCATTAAGGCCCTCATGGCCCTGGGAAACGCGGACTTCGTCATCAAGATCACTTATGTGGCCATGCTGGGGGTGGTGGGCTTTTACATGTTTATGGAGAGTCTCCAGAGCATGCGCCAAAAGGCGGCGCCGGAGGTGAAGAGGACGGCCGGCAGGCCCTCCGCTTATACCCGGGCCATCCAGACCCTGCCCTGGCAGACGCGCTTCGACAAGTCGGGAGTGACCTTTTCGGCGCTGCTGCCTTTGCTCCTCGGCACCCTGGTGGGCATCCTGGCCGCGATCATGGGGGTGGGGGGCGGCTTCATCATGGTGCCGATCATGGTTTATATGCTGCGCATGCCCATGCACGTGGTGGTGGGCACCAGTCTCTTCCAGATCCTGTTCACCTGCATCAATGTCACCGTCTTGCAGGCCAGCACCAACCACACGGTGGACCTGGTCCTGGCCCTGATCCTGCTGGTGGGCTCCACCCTGGGGGCCCAGGTGGGAGCCAAGCTGAGCCGGCGGCTCAAGGCCGACCAGCTCAAGATTCTCCTCGCCTCCATTGTGCTCCTGATGATGGTGCAAATGCTGTTGGGCTTGATCCTGACCCCCAGTCTGCTCTTGGGCCATAAAGGAGGGCATTGAGGTGAAGGCTGTGGGCATGAAGATGCGAAAGCTGGCCTGGCTCGGCCTGCTGGCGGCCATCACCCTGGCTCCCGCGGTTGCCCCGGCTTCGTCCGCCAAAATCCGCCTCTTTCCAGACCGGGTGGACATCGGGGCCTTCTTCCAGGGGGTGGGGGTCACTCTCCAGGGGGAGATACCCCTTGGGTGCGAAGCCGTGGTGGAAATACAAGGGGCCCCGGGCCACGAGGACCTGTTGCGCCAGGGCCGCCGGGGGGGCCTGTGGATGACGGTGGGGGAGATCCGGGTGGAAAACGTCCCCAACCTTTATCTGGTATTGAGCAGTGCCGCCAACCTGCCGCAGTTGGACGGCCAGGAGACCCCTTGGGGCATGCCCAAGCTTAAGTCCCGGGTCAAATTCCAGGGAGCGCTTAGCGACCGGGAAAGGGACCGGTTCTTTCAAGAGTTCCTGGAGCTGAAAAAGAGTTTCCCGGCAAATCCAATTTGCGCTGCTGGCCGGGGTGATGCCCCAGGAAGTGGCCCGGGAGATCCGGCGGGAGGCCCAGGCCCGGCCTTTTTGGGCCGTCAGGAGCAGCGCCTTGGGCGAAGACGGGGAGCTGTCCTTTGCCGGCCTCCATGAGAGCTTTTTGCAAGTGCCGGCCTCGGGGGTCTTGGAGGCGGTGAAAAAGGTCTGGGCCAGCCTCTATTCCCCCGGGGCTTTGAGCTATCGCCGGCACGCGGGGCTGCTGGGAGAAGAGGCCGCCATGGCGGTCCTCTGCCAGGAGGTCATCAATAGCAGGGCCAGCGGGGTGGCGCACAGCCTGGACCTGGAGGCCCCGGCCAGCGATACCCTGGTAATCTATGCCTATCCGGGTCTGGGCGCATGGTCATGGATGGCCGGGCCAATCTGGACCGATTTGTGGTGGCGAGACGCCAGCCGTTTGCGGTGCAGGCCCAAGATATCGCCTTGAAGGAGAGTTACCGGCACGTGGCTAAGGGCGGGGGGGAGGAAGAGGCCCCGGTAAGCCCGGAGGACCGGGCGCGGCCCACGCTCAATGAGGAGGATCTGCAGACCCTGGCCCGCCTGTCCCGAGCCCTGGAGCGCTACTTCAAGCTTCCCCAGGAAACCGAATGGGCCCAGGATGAGCAAGCGCGGATCTGGGTCTTGCAATCCCGCCGCTTGACTTCCCCGCAGCCCGTGGAGGTCCCCGACATTTGCGCGTCCTGCTCCGCTTATCCGGTGCTCATTAAAGACCGGGGCGCGGTGGCCCATGCCGGGGTGGGGGCCGGGCCGGTCTTTGTGGTGTCCTCGGACCAGGACCTGGAGCGCTTTCCCGAGGGCGCGGTGCTGGTCTCCCGCTATACCGCGCCCTGGTTGGCCCCCATAGTGCCCCGGGCCGTGGCCATCGTCGCCGAGAGGGGGTCGCCCGCGGGGCACCTGGCCACCATCGCCCGGGAGTTCCGGGTCCCCACTCTGGTGGGGGTGGAAAATGCCGCGGCCCTCTTACCCCCAGGCGAGGACATCACCGTGGATACCCACAACCGCCTCATCTACCGAGGCCGGGTGGCCGAACTGCTCACCTACGAGCTCATCCAGTCCACCACTTTTGAGGACGCGCCGGAGTTTCGCCTGCTCAGACGCCTGCTGAAGCGCATCGGCCCCCTTAATCTGACGGACCCCCAGGAACCGAACTTTACCCCGGCTGGCTGCCGCTCGGTCCATGATGTGATCCGCTTTGTTCATGAAAAGGCGGTCCAGGAGTTGATGGACCTGCCCCGCTTTCTGATGCGCTTTAAAGAGGCCCGGGTCTGCACCCTCATCTCGGAGGTGCCCATCGGCCTGAAAATCTGGGACCTGGGGGGCGGCATCGTGCCGGAAGCCCGGGGCGCCCAAATTACCATGGACCAGATCCGTTCTTTGCCCCTGCAGGCCTTATGGGCCGGGGTCACCCTGCCGGGGGTGTGGAGCACGGAGCCGGTGGCGGTGGACTTCAAGGGCATGATGGCCAGCCTGACCCGCAGCCTGGGCGAAGGCCTCGGCGGTCCCGCCTATCTGGGGGTAAACCTGGCCGTGATCACGGAGACCTATCTGAACCTGCACCTCAAGCTGGGGTATCACTACAACCTCATTGATGTGCGCATGGACCCCGACCCCCAACAGAACCATATCTACTTCCGCTTCGTGGGCGGGGTGACGGACCTCACCCGGCGCTCCCGGCGGGCCCGGCTGTTGGCGGACGTTCTCTCCAAGTCCCACTTTAAGGTGGACATCAAAGGGGACCTGGTCCTGGCCCGTATTCTCCACCTGCCCCAGGAGGAGATGCGCGGCCGCCTCCTCGCCTTGGGCCAGTTGATCGGCTTCACCCGGCAACTGGACATGCAACTTAAGAGCGACGAAGACGTGAGGCATTTTCTCGAGGTTTTTGTAAGGCGTCTAGAACCTGCCGGGGATTCCCAATCTCCCCAAGGAGGAAAAGATGGCACAGAGCAAGTTGAAAATTCTCATCCTGGACGATGAGCCCATCGTCTGCAAACGCCTAAAACCCTCGCTGGAGAAGCAAGGCTTCGAAGTGGACACCTTCACCCGCAGCTTCGAGGCGTTGCAGGCGGTGCAGGAAAAATACTACGACATCATTATTACCGACCTGAAGATGGAAGGCATGGATGGCATGCGCTTCCTCCAGGAGGCGAAAAAACCCCATCCCGCTGCCGAAATCATCGTCATCACCGGCTTCGCCACCATGGAGACCGCCAAGGAGTCCTTCAAAAAGGGGGTCTTCGACTTCATTGCCAAGCCCTTCAATCTCAGTGAGATCCAGCGGGTGGTGATGCGGGCCGAGGCCAAGATTCGGGGAACCCGGAGTTAACCATCAAGCGTTTGCTCAGCTGAGGATCAGCGACGTCAAGATAAGGAGGGGGACAAATGATCAAAACGCTGGTTTCCATCGAGGTTGATTTGGCTGCCAGCCGGGCTATCCGTTTTGCTTCGCAGTTGAACTTTTTTGTGAGCATGGAAATCCATCCGGTCTATGTCAAGGAGGCCCCGGCCCGGGAAGTCTCCATCGGTTCCGGCTGGGCCCGCCATCACTGGGAGCAGGAGATCGTCCAGCAGGGCCAGGCGGAGATCATGGAGCTGATCAGCTCCGAGTGGGAGTTCAGCCCCACTCTCCAGGAACCCCGGGTGGTCTGCGGCGATCGGGAATGGGAACTGCTCAAGATCATGGAGGCCGGGAGCTTCGCCGTTTTTGTGGATGGGGAGCGCTTCGAGTGGACCCCGGCCGATCTCTACCGCAAGCTCCACTCCAAGCTCTGGCAGCGCTTTCCGGGGGTCATCGGTATTGCCCGGGTCCTCCGGAAAATTGAGGGAATGTTGGTGCTGTGCACGGAAGCCCAAGGGGTCCAACCCCTGGCTCAGAGCCTGTCCGCCCTCTGGTGCGGCTCCTCTCTGCCGGTGACCCTGGCCATGCCCGCCGGCGCGCCGGCTGCTTTGGCGCAAGAGGCCGCCGGGGCCAAAGAGGTGTTGGCCCAGGCCGGGTGCCAGGTTTCCCTCCACCCGGACTTCCCTTACTATCCGGAGCCTCCGGCCCCCGGGTTCCTGAGAAAATACGGCCTGGTGGCCCTGGCCCTGAAGCGCGACCTGAAGAAAGACAGTGCCGAGCTCGATTGGCTCTCCCGGGTCAAGACGCCGCTCCTCATTACGCTTTATTGAACCTTGGACCGAAGGAAAGGGGATCATCATGAGAATATTATTCGCCGGCGACGAGCACCCGTACAGCGCTTTTGCCCTGCAGGAATTGATGAGGCTGGCCATGAACACCTGGGCGGATGTGACCCTTCTGGGAGTGCAGGCGGCCGGCGTCTCTCCGGGGCCGGCGGCCCCGGCCCTCAACCTGGCCCTCAACCGCTACCGGGAGACCTTCCTGAACAGTTGGGAGGGGGAAGATTCCCCTTACGCCCTGACCAACTGGCAGTATGAATGGCACCAGGCCGGAGAGAATCTCTGGGAGGAACGGCTGGTATGTAAAAGCGGCAAGAAGGATTTTCGGGTCCGCCTCCGGCGCGGCAACCCGGCCGCGGCCATCTTGAACGAGGCCCGGGAGGAAGGCAGCGACCTCATTATTTTGGGCTGCGCCCGGGGAGGCGAGTGCCTGTGGGCCGGGGCTCCGGGAGTGCCCCAGAAGGTGGCCGCGGACGCGGAATGCTCCGTGCTCCTGGTGAAGGAAGACCAGCCCATCAGCCGCATCCTGGCCTGCCTGGACCAGACCTACATCAGCCAGGAGTCCCTGGAGATCCTCAACCAGATGGTGACCATGCACCAGGCCGAACTGGAAGTGATCGGGGTCAACCCGGAGGGCGGCCTGAAGAAGGAAGTCTACACCCGCCTCATTGAAGTGGGGGATTACTACCAGGACCGGGGGGTCAAGATCAACACCCGGATTACGGAAATCGCGGCTTTGCCATCCCTGATCAAGACCGAAGGCCCCCAGGGTCTCCTGGCCCTGTGGATGGGAAAGAAATCCATCCTCTCCCGCTTTTTCCCCAGGGAATGGGTGGGCCGCCTGGTGGCCGGGGGCCAGACCTCAGTTTTGGTCATGCGCTGATAGTTTGGTAGCGCAGGCTTTCCAGCCTGCGCCGTGGCATTACTTTTTCCATTTTTATTAAATTATTGCGTCTTATACCAAGTTGCTGTCAAAGAGGTAATATTGAACGTGTCATTCTGAACGGAGCGAAGCGCAGTGAAGAATCTAGATTCTTCGCTTCGCTCAGAATGACAATATTACTTTTTTGACCGCAACTCG